>OJSL01001558.1_pt1 | contig 17622 bp, 15 predicted proteins | sample 1599451 | NCBI WGS metagenome assembly OJSL01 (sample SAMN04168657, study PRJEB22393) | human gut metagenome | biome: human gut microbiome; feature: stool | host: Homo sapiens | collected 2014-03-20
GTGTGGCCGAGATCATGACCGCGCTGGAGCGCATCATTGCCGAAAATCGCCCCCACGGCAAGCTCTGCATCGGCTTCACCCCCGATGAGGAGATTGGCGAGGGCGCGAGCCTGTTTGACGTCGAGGGCTTCGGCGCGGCCTACGCCTACACCGTTGACGGCGAGGACGTCGGCGAAATCAGCTATGAGAACTTCAATGCCGCCGCTGCCGTCGTGACCGTGCACGGCTTCAGCGTCCACCCCGGCAGTGCGAACTGGAACAGTGCATCCTCGCTGACGAGGCTGGCGCGCATACGGGTCAGCTCGCCCTCGGGGCGGCCCGACTGGTGGAACAGGTAGTCCGCTACAACGACGGACAGCACGCTGTCGCCCAGAAATTCCAGCCGCTCGTTGTGGGTCGTGGCGACCTTGCTCTCGTTGGCATAGCTGGTATGGGTCAGCGCAATGCGCAGCAGCGCAGGATTTTTGAATGTATAGTGCAGGACCTCCTGCAGTTCTTCCGGTTTGTGAGCCATATTCTTTCACCTTTCCGGCTAGTCCGTAGGGGCCGGGCATACCCGGCCCTCAACCTTATCTCGATTGCCCTTTTACGGGCGGTATTTTTTATGCCGCGGGCCGGACATGTCCGGCCCCTACAGGGCAGCTTTCCTTTTAAGCGTCTGCTTCTTCCTTCTGTGCGGCCACCTCTGCCAGCGCCTTCTCCATCGTGCCGCACAGGTCGTTGGCGACGCAGAGCTTGGCCTGACGGATGGCGTTCTTGATGCCCTTGGCGTGGCTGGAACCGTGCGCCTTGATGACCGGCTTTGCGGCGCCCAGCAGCGGTGCGCCGCCGATCTCCTCAGAGTCCATCATGTGCTTCAGATTGCGCAGCCCGCCTTTTACGCCAAGGTAGCACAGCTTGGTCACAATGCTCTGCATAAAGATGTCTTTCAGCATGCCCAGCAAAGTACCTGCCACACCCTCGGTCAGCTTCAGCACCACATTGCCCACAAAGCCATCGCAGACGATAACGTCCACCTCACCAGCCATAATATCACGCGGCTCAATGTTGCCCACAAAGCGGATGGCCGGGTTTGCTTTCAGCAGGCCGTGGGCTTCGCGGTACATCGGGGTTCCCTTGGTGTCCTCGGCGCCGTTGTTCACCAGCGCGACGGCGGGGTCCTTGCGGCCCATGACCTTATTCATGTACACGCTGCCCATGGTGCCAAAGGCATTCAGCATCTCGGCACGGCATTCGGCGTTTGCGCCGCAGTCCAGCAGCAAAAACGGCTGCTTTTTGCCCGGCATGCAGGTAGCCAGCGCCGGGCGCTTGACCCCCTTGACGGTGCGCACGATCAAACTGGTGCCAACATGCAGTGCGCCGGTGGAACCGGCGGAAACAAAGGCATCCGCCTCGCCGTTTTTCAGCATCGTCAGGCCTTTGACCAGGCTGGAATCCGTTTTGTGGCGCACAGCCTTGACCGGGTCATCGTGCATATCCACATCCTCGGTGCAGTGAATCAGCTCAAAGGGGGTCAGGTCCACGCCAAGCTCCTGGGCAGCGGCCTTGATCTTGGCTTCATCACCCAGCAGGGCCAGGGTCATGCCATCACCAAACTCTTTTACCGCATCGGCTGCGCCCTGTACGGTCGATTTCGGGGCGTTATCGCCACCCATTGCGTCCAGTAAAATTTTCATAATCCACCTCAGTGTTCCGCTTCGGCTGCCCATGCCCGCATGGCGGCCTGTGCAGCATCAGAAAGTGCCATATACCGTTCGCGCTTATCCCGGATGGTGTCAATCTCCTCGGTGCGCGGCAGAATGCCCATGTTGGCACCCATGGGCTGGAAGTCCTTGTTGGGGGTGGTAATATAATCGATCAGTGCGCCACACATCGTTGTGGTCGGCGGGGGCGGCAGCTCTCTGCCCTGCAAACGGGCGTACAAATTGCGCGCTGCCAGCAGGCCGGAAGCCGCGCTTTCCATATAGCCCTCAAACCCGGTGATCTGCCCGGCAAAAAACACGTTGGGGTGCTCTTTCAGGTAGAGCCCCTTGGTCAGCACCGCCGGGCTTTCCAAAAAGGTATTGCGGTGCATCACGCCATAGCGGATGAACTCTGCATGTTCCAGGCCGGGAATCATCGAAAAAACGCGCTTCTGCTCGCCCCATTTTAAATTGGTCTGGAAACCAACGATATTGTACAGCGTGCGGGCGGTGTTTTCGGCGCGCAGCTGTACGTTGGCCCAGGGGCGGTGGCCGGTGCGCGGGTCCCGCAGGCCCACCGGGCGCAGCGGGCCATAGCGCATGGTATCCGCCCCGCGGCCCGCCATCACCTCAATAGGCATACAGCCTTCGTACACCGTCAGCTCCCCATCAAAGTCATGCAGAGGGGCACGCTCCGCGTTCAACAATTCGTTATAAAACGTTTCATATTCCAATTTGTTGAATGGGCAGTTCAGGTAATCGGCTTCACCGCGCCCGTAGCGGGACGCCGCAAAGATCTTTTCCATATCCAGGCTTTCGGCGCTCACAATGGGAGCCACGGCGTCAAAAAAGCTCAGCCGGTGGCTGCCGGTCAGCGCGGCAATCTGCTCCGCCAGCGCACCCTCGGTCAGCGGGCCGGAAGCCACCAGCACCGGAACGCTTTCGTCCAGCGCGGTCACTTCCTCGCGGTGAACGGTAATGCCCGAGTTCTTTTCCACCATTTCCGTCACGGCGGTGGAAAACACATCACGGTCCACCGCCAGTGCACCGCCAGCCGCCACGCGGGCGGTCTCGGCAGCATCCAGCAGGTGGGACCCCATCATGCGCATTTCAATTTTCAGCAGGCCGGAAGCCGAATCCGGCCGTTCCGCCTTGAGGGAGTTGGAGCAGATCAGCTCCGCAAAGCCTGCACTTTTGTGCGCTGGCGAAAACTTGACCGGCTTTTGCTCGTACAGGTCCACCTGCACGCCGTGGTCCGCCAGCCAAAGGGCGGCTTCACACCCGGCCAGCCCGGCACCGATGATTTTGATTTGCATGCGTTATTTCTCCGCTTTTGTCTTTTCGATATTCTTCACAAACCCGCAGCCCTCTTTGGCGCAGTACAGCTGGCCGCGGCGCTTGAACAGCGTTTTGCCGCAGTGGGGGCAGGTTTCCGGCACGGGTTCATCCCATGTCATAAAGTTGCAGGTAGGGTAGTTGCTGCAGCCGTAATACACGCGGCCCTTGGCGCTTTTGCGCAGCAGCATATGGCCGCCGCACAGCGGGCACAGGCCGCCGGTATCCTTTACAATGGGGTGGGCGTTGCGGCACTCCGGAAAGCCGGAACACGCCACAAACTTGCCGTACCGCCCGCTTTTGATCACCATGGGGCGGCCGCATTTTTCGCAGATCTCGTCGGTGGGGATATCCTCCACTTTGATCTTTTTGCCCTCCATGTTCTTTTCGGCAGCTTCCAGGCTTTTTTCAAAGCCCTGGTAGAAATCGTCCACTGTTTTGACCCAGTCCGCCTTACCGGCTTCCACAACGTCCAGCTTTTTCTCCATATCGGCACTGAATGTCGGATCCACGATATCGGGGAACTGTTCCAGCATGACCTGGTTCACCGCGCGGCCCAGCGGGGTGGTTTTGAGCTTTTTCTGCTCCTTTTCCACATAGCCGCGGTCCACAATGGTGGTAATGATCGGCGCATAGGTGGAAGGGCGGCCAATACCGTTTTCTTCCAGCGCATGGATCAGCGTTGCTTCAGTATAGTACGGCGGCGGCTGGGTGAATTTCTGCTCCGCCGAAAGCTTGTTCAGTTTCAGGTCCTGGCTCACTTCCAGCGGGGGCAGGGCGGTTTCTTTCTTCTGCTTATCGTCGGTGGCTTCCTCATACAAAGCGGTAAAGCCGTCAAACGTTACATGGAAACCCGATGCGCGGAAGATATAATCCCCCGCCGTGATGTTGGCCGAAACGGTATCCATCAGGCAGTCTGCCATCTGGGATGCCATAAAGCGGCTCCAGATCAGGCGGTACAGCTTGGCTTCATCGCCGGAGATGCTGCCCTCCACCTGGTCCGGCGTCAGTTCCGGCATTGAGGGGCGGATGGCTTCGTGGGCATCCTGCGCCGCTGTGGCGGAGCGGGATTTCCAGACGCGCTTTTTGTTGCAGACGTAATTTTCGCCCCAGGTCTTGCCGATAAAGGTCTTAGCGGCTGCGGCGGCTTCGTCCGCAATGCGCAGACTGTCGGTACGCATATAGGTGATCAGACCGATCTGGCCATAGCCGTGCACCTCCATACCTTCATACAGGCGCTGGGCGGCACGCATGGTGCGGGTGGCCGAAAACCCCAGTGCGCGGCTGGCATCCTGCTGCAGGGTGGAGGTGATGAACGGTGGTTGCGGCTGGCGGCGGCGCTGGCCCTTATCCACACGGGTCACGGTGTAGGGTTTGCCGTCCAACGCGGCCAGAATGGCATCCGCCTGTTTTTTATTTTTCACCACCAGCTTGGTGCCGTCCGCCTGGGCTGTCAGCCGTGCGTTGAACGCACAGCCGCTCTGGCGGGGCTTCAGGTTGGCGTCAATGTTCCAGTATTCTTCGGGCTTAAAGTTTTCAATTTCGATCTCGCGGTCGCGGATAATGCGCACCGCCACGCTCTGCACGCGGCCAGCCGAAAGCCCGCGGCGCACCTTATGCCACAAAAACGGGCTGAGCTTATAACCCACCAGGCGATCCAGCGCGCGCCGGGCCTGCTGGGCGTTGAACAGATCCATATCAATGGTGCGCGGGTGGGCCATACCCTCCTGCACGCCCTTTTTGGTGATCTCGTCAAAGGTCACGCGGTTGGGGGCGGTGGGGTCCAGCCCCAGCACATTGGCCAGATGCCAGCTGATCGCCTCGCCTTCACGGTCCGGGTCGGTTGCCAGATAGACGGTCTGTGCTTTTTTCGCTTCGGCTTTCAGGTCCTTGACCAGCGCGGTCTTGCCTTTGATGGTAATATACTTGGGGGTATAGCCATGTTCCACATCAATGCCCAGCGTGCTGGCGGGCAGGTCCCGGATATGGCCCATGCTGGCCGTTACGGTATAGCCGCGGCCCAGGTATTTGCCAATGGTCTTTGCCTTGGCCGGGGATTCCACGATCACCAGCTTGGTGCCGGGCTTTGCTTCGGTCTTTTTGGTGGTGCGCTTTGCGGCAGGTTTTTCGGCTGCGGTTTCGCCGTCCTCTGCCTTAGCTGCCTTGGTTTTGGTCGTTGTCTTTTTCGTGGTTGCTTTTTTTGCTGCCGGTTTTTTCGCTGCGGTTTTTTTTGCGGCAGTTTTTTTTGCCGGGGTTTCTTCCGGCTGCGCTGCCTGCTGGGCAGTCAGCTCCAGTTCAGTTTGCTTTGCCATATCTGTTTCTCCCAAATTGGCGTATAAGTTCTATCTTAATCGGATACTTTCCGTAATGTCACCATACATGCGGGCCATATCCGCCCGCTGCGGCTGGGGCCGCTTGCCCTTATGCCGCGGTATACCGGCCCCCGCCGTTATCCACGGCGGTGCCGGCAAATTCCAGCTCCATGAGCGCCGCCAGAACAGCCTGCACGGCAAGCCCCGTTGCGGCAGCCAAGTCATCTGCCGTCTGCGCTTTAGGGCCCAGTTCTGCCAGCACGGTGCGGGCGTTGGGGGTCAGCTCATCCAGCATAACCCCCTCCTGCACCAGCTCGGTGCCGCCGGGTGCAATGTGCAGGGTATCCAGCACATCATCCGCCGTGCACAGGGCGCGGGCGCGGCCGGTGCGCAGCAGCTCATTGGTGCCCTCGCTGGTGGGGCTGTAAATGCTGCCGGGTACCGCAAACACCGGCCTGCCGTACTCTTCGGCATGGCTCACCGTGTTCAGCGTTCCGCTGCGGGTGCGGGCTTCCGCCACGCAGAGGGCCTCGCTCAAACCGGCAATCAGCCGGTTGCGGGCCAAAAAGGTCCCTGTCATTTTGCCCGTATAATCCGGCGGGTATTCGCTCAGCACGGCACCTCCCAGAGCTTCCAGCTCTGTGCGCAGGGTCACGTTCACCGCCGGGAAGGTCTTGTTGATGGCCGTGCCCAAAAAAGCAACGGTCTGCTGCCCGGCTTCCACCGCCGCGCGGTGGCCTGCGCCGTCCAGCCCTTCGGCCAGCCCGCTTACGATCACCACACCCCGCTCCGCCATTGTCAGCGAAAGATCCCGGCAGGCGGAAAGCCCATACTTTGTGGGGCGGCGGGTGCCCACCATGCCCACATACCGCCGCCCGTTCAGGCAGGCAGGGTTTCCGGTGCCGTACAGCACCAACGGCAGGTCGGGCAGCTCCCGCAGCCGCTGGGGGTAATCGGCGCTGTCCGGTGTCAGGATAAAAATATTCAAATCATCGCAGCGCTTTTTCAGCCCCGCCATTTGGGCCGGGGCCACCGCCTGCATAAATTCGCGGGCTTTTGTGCTCAGGTATTCCGGCGGGTTCCAGCCCGCTTTTACCTGGCCATACAGTTCGGCCGGGTCCGGGTATTCTTCCAGAAGTCTGCCCGCCAGGCGGCAGCCGGACCCAAGCGCTTCGGCCAGCCACAGCCAATACAGTGTGCTGTCCATACCTTATTATACACCTCTGAAGTGCCAAAGCAAGACGCTGCCTGCAACCCCGGCGTTCAGGCTTTCCACCAGGTCCGTCATCGGGATGCGCACCGCCATATCGCAGGCCTGCACGGCAGCGTCCGTCAAGCCCTGTCCCTCACTGCCGATCACGGCGCACAGGCCGTTCGGGTAGCTCTGCGGGGCTTCGTCCAGCGGGCGGGAATGGTAGAGCGCCGCAGCCAGGCAGACCACGCCGCGTGCGCGCAGCTGCTGCAATGCCTGCGGCAGATCCTGCACCGGGGCCACCGGCAGCCGCCCGGCTGCCCCCATGGATGCCCGCAGTGTTTTGGGGGCAAAGGGTGCCGCGCACCCCTTGGAGAGCAGCACACCGTCAAAGCCAAAGGCCGCCGCGCTGCGCAGCAGGGTGCCCACATTGCCGGGGTCCTGCACCGCTTCCAGTGCCAGAATACGGCGTCCCTTTGCTAAAATATCTGCTGCCTGCCAGCCGGGGTGTTCAAACACGCCGAACACATCCTGGCTGGTTTTGGTTCCGGAAAGCTTTTGTGCCACCGGCTCTGTTACCAGCACAGTTTTGCCCGCAAAGGCTTCCAGTTCTGGGGTATGGGCCAGAGCCTTCTCGGTGGCATACAGGGTTTGCAGGGTACAGCCGCGGGCCAGCTCCAGACAGAGCTTGGGGCCCTCAGCAAAAAACAGGCCATCCGCCGTGCGGAGCTTTTCTTCTTCCCGCAGGCGGCAGGCATATTTGATTTTGGCGTTTTCGCGGCTGGTGATGGTTTCCATCTGGCACCCCCGTATGATCTCCATATAAACAAAATGACGCACGCGCGCGCGGCGCATGCGTCTTTGAAAAAGCTGATTCTTACAGCGCCTTCTTGGCGGTCTCGACCAGAGCGTTGAAGCTGGCGGGATCGTGGATGGCCATCTCGCTCAGCATCTTGCGGTTCAGCTCGATGCCGGACTTCTTCAGGCCGTTCATGAAGGTGGAGTAGTTCATGCCCTGGGCACGAACAGCGTTGTTGATGCGGGTGATCCACAGGTTGCGGAACTGGCGCTTCTTCTGCTTACGACCAACGAAAGCATAGTTGCCAGACTTCATCACAGCCTGTTTGGCCATACGGAAATGCTTGCTCTTGGAGCCGTAGTAGCCCTTAGCCAGCTTCAAAGTTTTGGTGCGACGCTTATGCGTCATGGTTGCGCCTTTAATACGAGCCATGGTAATATCTCCTTTTACACAGTCACATTAAGTCAAGTCAGAAAATGATTCAGCCGAATCAGCCGCCGTAGGGCATCATCTTGCGGACAGTAGCCTCGTTGGTCTTGTCAACGTACTTGGGCATACGCAGGCCGCGGGTGAGCTTGGTGGTCTTCTTGGTCAGGATGTGACGGCGCTTGGAAGCGTTGCGCTTGATCTTGCCGGAAGCAGTCATCTTAAAGCGCTTTTTGGCACCGGAGCAGGTCTTAAGTTTCATTTTAGCCATTTTCTTTTCCTCCGTAAGATAGAGTATTTACTTGGTCGGGCTGGGGGACAGGAACATCATCATGCTGCGGCCTTCCAGCTTAGGCTGCTTATCAACCACAGCCTTGCCTTCCAGCGCCTGTGCAAAGCGCTGCTCCACATCAATACCCAGACTGGTGTGCGCCATTTCGCGGCCGCGGAACCGGATGGAAACCTTTACCTTGTGGCCCTGCTGCAAGAACTTTGCGGCCTGGTTGACCTTGGTGTTAAAGTCGTTGGTATCAATGTTGAGCGAAAGGCGGATCTCCTTCAGCTCGATCACTTTCTGGTTTTTCTTGGCTTCCTTTTCCTTTTTCTGCATCTCAAAACGGTACTTGCCGTAATCGAGAATTTTGCAGACAGGGGGCTTGGCCTGGGGAGCCACCTTGACCAGGTCCAGATCCAGCGCCTGCGCCATTTTCAGCGCATCGCGGGGGCTCATAACGCCCTTCTGCTGGCCGTCCGCGCCAATCAGGCGGACTTCCTTATCACGGATCTGCTCATTGATTTCCAGTTCCTTGGAATTGCTGTTGCTCGCGATTGGAATACACCTCCGTTACAAGTCTTGAAAGATTGAAATGAAAAAGCGGCTGCCCCTAAAAGCAGCCGCCTGAATACGAAGTTGGCACGCAATCATTGCGTGATCTTTGTATGACCCGGAGCCCTTTGGCCCGCAAGGTGAACGACGGCACACTGCCGGACGCTGCTTTTTTTACCTCAAATACTATACCACAGCACAAACGCTGTTGTCAATACAAAAGCGTAAATTTCCCCACAGTTTTTTTCGCAGGGGCGCATTTTGTCGCTTCGGGTTCGTTATCAGCCCTTCACGGCCACGCACTCGATCTCTACCAGTGCGCCTTTGGGGATGCCTGCTGCCTGGAAAGCGGCGCGGGCGGGGTACGGCTCGGTAAAGAACTCAGCGTACACCTCGTTCATGGCGGCAAAGTCTGCAATATCGTTCAGCAGCACCGTGGTTTTTACCACATCAGCCATGCTGGCGCCTGCAGCGGCCAGAATGTTGGAAATATTGGTCAGGCTCTGGCGCGTCTGGGTCTTGATGTCCTGCCCGGCAAATTCGCCGGTAGCCGGGTCAATGGGGATCTGGCCGGAAACGTAAATGGTGCTGCCTGCCTGGATGCCCTGGGAATACGGGCCAATGGCGGCGGGGGCTTTATCGGTATGCAGTGCGGTGTTGCTCATCGCTTTTCACTCCTATAATATAATAATGTTGGAACATTTTGATTATACCACGCCCCCGCCCGCCTGCAAAGCCCCTGGCGCAAAAACATTCCGCCTCGCCCCTTGACACCCCGCACCGTGTATGCTATTCTATACCTACTAAAACCCGGTGTGGATTTTTACAGCACTGCTACTTTTCGCCACACAACCGCGCTAACGCGTGGTTGTGTGGTTTTTTTGTGCCGTTTTTGCCTGCCATTTTCACTGCATTCCAACCAAAAAGGAGCTATGCTTTACCCGTGAACGATACTTTTATGAAAGAGCGGCCTATTTTCCCGCTGTTGGTTTCCATGGCGCTGCCCATGGTGCTTTCCATGACAGTGAACGCGCTGTACAACATTGTGGACAGTTTTTTTGTTGCCCAGATCAGTGAGCAGGCCATGACGGCGCTTTCGCTGGTGTACCCGGTGCAGAACATGATCAACGCCATTGCCATTGGCTTCGGCGTCGGCATCAACGCCCTGATCGCGCTGTATTCCGGCGCGGGGGATCGCTGCCGTGCCGATACCGCCGCCACCCACGGCCTGGTCTTTTCCATCCTGCACGGCCTGATTGCTGCCGTTGTCTGCATCGCCATGATGCCCGGCTTTCTGCGGCTTTTCACTGGCGATGAAGCCGTCATTGCCCTCGGCGTGCGGTATTCCAGTATTGCGTTCTTCTTTGCCCCGGTCATCATGGCGGAACTTTGCTTTGAAAAGCTGTTCCAGGCCATTGGCCGCATGAACGAAACGATGGCCGCCCTGCTGTGCGGTTCCATCACCAACATCATTCTGGACCCCGTGCTCATCTTCGGCCTTGGGCCTTTTCCCATGCTGGGTATCTCCGGCGCGGCGCTGGCAACCGGCATCGGACAGTGCGTCACCTTAAGCGTCTACCTTATTATTTACTGCACCCACCGTTTTCCCGTGCAGCTGCGGCTGAGCTGCATCAAGCCGGACTGGCGGTTGGATGCCAAGCTTTACTCCATCGGCGTTCCCGCCATTCTCAACCTGGCGCTGCCCTCGGTGTTGGTTTCTTTCCTCAACTCTCTGCTGGCCGCTTACTCACAGGGGTATGTGGTCATTCTGGGTATTTATTATAAGCTGCAAACCTTCCTGTACCTGCCCGCGGGCGGCATTGTGCAGGGCATGCGCCCCCTCATCAGCTATAATTACGGCGCCGGGGAGCATGGCCGCGTGAAAAAGATCTATAACCTTGCCATGGGTATGAACGCCGCCATCATGGCCGCCGGCACCATCATCTGCCTGGTGGGCAGCCCCGCTTTGATCGGCATGTTCACTACCAATGCCGATACCATCGCCGTCGGTCAGGTTGCTTTGCGCATCATCAGTGCGGGCTTCCTGGTATCCACCCTCTCGGTCACGGCCTCCGGCTCGCTGGAAGCACTGGGTAAGGGCACCCAGTCCCTCATCATCTCGCTGTGCCGCTACATCATCATCATGATCCCCGCTGCGTGGATTCTCTGCCGCCTGTTCGGACCTGTCGGCGTGTGGCACGCTTTCTGGGTCACCGAGCTTCTCAGTGCCCTCGCCGCTGCCTTCGTCTATAAGCACACCGTCAAACTCAACGTCTAATCCCGCCCGGCCCCGCGCCGGGCTCTTTTATTTGCCACTCGCCCCGCCCCATTCAACTCCTAACTCCTACTTCCTAACTCCTAACTGTTTTCCCTCCTAACTTCAATCTTTCCCCCATTTATGCTATACTCTTCCCAACCCGACGCCCCATATCCGGCCATTTTTGCCCCGGTTCCCGCACTGTGTCGTGGTGTTTTTTGCTTCGGCTGTGGTATCATGCAGCTATAGGGAGGATGAATCCAATGGATCAACAGAAAATCGGCACTTTCTTGAAGCAGCTCCGCCAGGAGCGCCAGCTCACCCAGGAAAACCTGGCTGAAATCATGTGCGTGACCAACCGCAGTGTTTCCCGCTGGGAAAACGGTGTCAACCTGCCCGACCTCCCCACCCTCATTCAGCTTGCCGATTTTTACGGCGTGGAGCTGCGTGAACTGTTAGACGGAGAAAGGAAGCCTGATGCTATGAACACCCCCGAAACCAAAAGTGCCACCGAAGAAACCGCCCGCAAGGTTGCAGACTACAGCAATGACGTGATGGAAAAGATAACCCGCCGGTTCCACTATATGTACCTTACCTCGATCATTACAGTTATTATCTACATCGTCATGTACCACTTTGATTTTTCCGGTTCGCCCGTGCTGCAGGCCATCCAGGGTGCCTGCCTGGGCATTGGACTGGGCATGCTGATCGTCGGTGCCATTTTCACCAGCAAGTACGGCAATAAAATCATTGCCTTCAAGGTACAGATGCTGAAACACAAATCATAATAGACATAGCAAAAAGTCCGGCGCTCTGCTGCACATACAGAGCGCCGGACTTCTATATTATGGGAAGATATTGAAGGCTTTCGTCACCCGATACAGGCAGCTGCTTGCCAACTGCCTATATAATAGGTAGATATTTATTCAACGTCCTGCAAAGCGGCGTAGTTTACTTCGCCGGTGCGGACCTTGACCACCTTGGCCACATTGTAAACAAAGATCTTGCCATCACCGATATGGCCGGTGTACAGGACCTTGGTGGCGGTGTCGATAATCTTGTCTACCGGGATCTTGCTGACAACAACTTCAACCTTGACCTTGGGAATCAGGGTTGCGTCGACCTCAGCACCACGGTATTTCTCGCCGCTGCCCTTCTGCAGGCCGCAGCCCATAACCTGGGTAACGGTCATGCCGGTCACGCCGACAGCGTTCATGGCAGCTTTCAAAGCTTCAAACTTGGCCAGCTGCACGATCATAACGACCTTGTGCATGCCGGAATCCAGCTCAGCGGGCAGGGGTTCTTCCTTGACGACCTTGACGGCGGCATTGATTTTGGCCTCGCTGGCCATGGTGATGTCGTCTTCACCCAGGTCGGTGTTCTCGTTCACGCTCATCTCAGCGTAAGTCGGATCAGAGATGGAGAAGCCGGAGTAAGCGGAAGCCAGGCCGTGCTCGTGGATATCCAGGCCGTCGATCTCTTCTTTTTCGGTCACACGCAGGCCGATGGTCTTTTTGATGATGGTAAAGATGACGGTCATGGAAACCAGCACCCAGGCAGCCACGCAGATAACGCCCAAAACCTGAACGCCAAAGAAACGGAAGCCATGGCCGTACAGCAGGCCCTCACTGGTGGAGAACAGGCCGGTTGCAATGGTGCCCCACATGCCGTTCATGCAGTGCACGGAAACAGCGCCGACAGGGTCATCGATCTTGACAACGTTATCAAAGAATTCAACGGAGAAGATGCAGAGCACACCGGCAACGATGCCGATGATGGCAGCGCCGAACGGATCAACCATATCGCAGCCTGCGGTAATGGCAACCAGACCGGCCAGAGCACCGTTAAAGGTAAGGGAGACATCGGGTTTGCCGTAACGCACCCAGCTGGTGATCAGCGCGGCAACGGTAGCCAGCGCAGCGGCCAGGTTGGTATTGAAGCAGACCAGACCAGCGGAAACCATGGCGTCATCGCTTGCCATTGCCACGGTGGAGCCACCGTTGAACCCGAACCAGCAGAACCACAGGATAAACACGCCCAAGGCCATGGCAGTCAGGTTGTGGCCGGGGATTGCGCGGGCCTTGCCGTCCTTGCCGTACTTACCAATACGGGGGCCAAGCATCCAGGCGCCCAGGCAGGCGGTAACGCCGCCAACAAAGTGAACGGCGGTGGAACCGGCAAAATCATGGAAGCCCAGCTGTGCCAGCCAGCCGCCGCCCCAGATCCAGTGGCCGGAGATGGGGTAAACGATCAGGCTGATAGCGGCCGAGTAGCAGCAGTAAGCGCTGAACTTGGTACGCTCTGCCATGGAGCCGGAAACAATGGTTGCTGCCGTTGCACAGAACACGGTCTGGAAAATTGCAAAAGCCCAAAGCGGCACACCCGATGGAAGTATATGGCCGTAATCTCCTTTGATAAGGGGATCAAATGATCCCACGATACCGTTTCCTGCACCAAACATAATGCCAAATCCTACTAACCAAAATGCAGGTGTACCTATACAGAAATCCATTAAATTCTTCATAAGAATATTACCTGTATTTTTAGCTCTGGTAAATCCTGCCTCACAGAGTGAAAAACCCGCTTGCATAAAGAATACCAATGCAGCTCCAACAAGTACCCAAATCGTGTTCACCGGACTATATAACATAATTTTCATCCCTCTTTCTTTATTTATTTCACACTAAACAAAATATCCCCATAGGAAGGATACGGCCAATATTCCTTTGATGTAAGCATTTCCGCTTCATCACAAGCAATCCTAAGCTCGCTCATCTTTCTTAGTATCTCATCTCTAATCATGACAGATTCTTCTATGATTCCTCTGACATCCTGAATTTCCACAAGAGAGGTCTTTAGCTCATCAACAGCCATGTCAATCTTGTCTGTAAGGATAGATAACTTTTTTACTAAACCTGTTTCATATGCACATGGAATAGAATCATCAAAACTTTTCTTTATGGAAGCATTTTTCGCCAGACTTGCGGTAAATTTTTCAACCGCCGGAGCAATGGAGCATTTTGCCATTACCACCATAGTGTTTGCCTCAATAATAACGGTCTTACAGTAGTTATCAAGCATGATTTCCATTCTTGATTCCAATTCTCTTTCAGTAAATACTTTATGAGATATAAGCATATCCACATTTTTTTTATCCATTAAATGTGGCATGCAATCCGCTGTTGTACAGTAATTCAAAAGTCCTCTCTTTTCTGTAGCTTCCTTGATCCAATTGTCATCATATCCATTGCCATTGAAGATGATTCTCTTGTGATCCTTAATGGTTTTCTTAATCATTTCATGAAGTGCTGATTCAAAATCTTCTACACCTTCTAATCGGTCCGCATAAATCTTCAAAGACTCCGCGACTGCCGCATTCAACATAATATTTGCACAAGCTATGCTGTTTGATGAGCCAAGCATACGGAATTCGAATTTATTACCGGTAAAGGCAAATGGTGATGTTCGATTACGATCTGTCGTATCTTTTGTAAATCTAGGAAGTACACTTACTCCCAGTTTCATCTTCGTTTTTCCGGCTGCTATATATGGTGCATCTGTTTCGATTGCTTCTAAAATCGCATTCAGTTCATCACCTAAAAACATCGATACTACAGCAGGAGGAGCCTCATTGGCGCCTAATCTGTGATCGTTTTCCGCTGTTGCGACAGAAATACGAAGTAAATCCTGATAATCATCGACTGCCTTGATAACTGCACATAGAAATAATAGGAATTGTGCATTTTCATATGGCGTTTCCCCCGGTGAAAGAAGATTCACACCGGTATCTGTTGCAAGGGACCAGTTATTATGCTTACCGGAGCCATTCACTCCTGCAAAAGGCTTTTCATGAAGTAAACAAACCAAACCATGTCTGATAGCAACCTTTTGCATAATCTCCATGGTAAGCTGATTGTGATCAGTAGCAATGTTTGTTGTAGTATAAATAGGCGCTAATTCATGCTGTGCCGGAGCCACTTCATTATGTTCGGTCTTTGCGAGAATTCCCAACTTCCATAGTTCATCATTTAAATCCTCCATGAATGCCGCAACCTTCGGCTTAATGACACCAAAGTAGTGGTCATCCATTTCCTGTCCCTTTGGAGGCTTTACACCGAAAAGTGTTCTACCTGTATATTGAAGATCCGGGCGCTTATCAAACATCTCCTTAGTAATCAAGAAATATTCCTGTTCCGGCCCTACCGAAGTACGCACATATTTTACATCCTCATTTCCGAATAAACGTAAAATCCGAAGAGCCTGCTTATTCAGTGCTTCCATAGAACGAAGCAATGGAGTTTTCTTATCCAAGGCTTCCCCACCATAAGAACAGAATGCAGTAGGAATACATAATGTCTTACCCTTAATAAATGCATAAGATGTAGGATCCCATGCAGTATATCCTCTTGCTTCGAAAGTTGCTCGAAGTCCTCCGGATGGAAACGATGATGCATCAGGCTCTCCCTTAATCATTTCTTTTCCTGAAAATTCCATAATAACTCCACCATCCGGTGAAGGACTTATAAAGCTATCATGCTTTTCTGCGGTAATTCCGGTGAGAGGCTGAAACCAGTGTGTGTAATGAGTAGCTCCATTTGCCACTGCCCAATCTTTCATGGCGTCAGCTACCGCATTTGCCACGCTGATATCCAACCGTTCTCCTCCATCAATCGTTTTCTTCAATGACTGATATACTTCTGCAGATAAAGTTGCTTTCATTACCCTATCATCAAACACCAGACTACCAAAATACTCCGAAACATTCTTCATAATGTTTTCCTCCTTTTCTATCTGTCCTTCTTTTATACTATTTATCATAAAAGAAAGGCGTCTTACATGCTGTATATGCATGAAAGACGCCTTTGCCTTTACTTCTTATATAATTTATACAATACCTTGTGCACTCATGGCATCTGCAACTCTTTCAAATCCGGCAATATTCGCGCCTAATACATAATTCCCCTTTGCTCCATATCTTTCTGCAGCATCCGATATATTATGACATATGGTTACCATGATATCTTTTAATTTAGAGTCCACTTCTTCAAATGACCAGCTCATTCTCATACTGTTTTGAGACATTTCCAAAGCAGATGTTGCAACACCGCCAGCATTCGCTGCCTTACCCGGGGCAAAAATAACATCATTATTCTGTAAATATTGAGTAGCTTTTAGTGTGGTAGGCATATTTGCACCTTCTGCAACATATTTGCATCCGTTTGCAATAAGGATCTTAACAGCATCAAGGTCAAGTTCATTCTGAGTTGCGCATGGAAGATAGATATCACATTTGATGTTCCAGATACCTTTTCCTTCTGTATAAGTAGCGCCTTCTACGCGATCTGCGTATTCTTTGATACGTCCACGTTTTACTTCTTTGATATCTTTAACGATGTCAAGTTTGATTCCTTCCGGATCATAGATATATCCGTTGGAGTCGCACATAGCAACAACTTTACCGCCAAGTTCGGCAGCTTTCTCTACTGCGTAGATGGCAACATTACCGGAACCTGTTACGATGAGAGTTTTACCGGAGATTGTGTCGTTTTTAGCTTTAACCATTTCGTTCAGCATATATACAAGACCATATCCTGTAGCCTGTGTACGAATCAAAGATCCACCGTAGGAAAGACCTTTACCTGTGAGAACACCCTCGTATAATCCGCGGTTTCTCTTGTACTGTCCGTACAGATAACCAATCTCACGTCCGCCTACACCGATATCACCTGCAGGAACGTCCATGTCAGCACCGATATATTTGGAAAGTTCTGTCATAAAGCTCTGGCAGAATGCCATAACTTCTCTGTCAGATTTTCCTTTAGGATCAAAGTTTGAACCACCTTTACCGCCACCGATCGGAAGACCTGTAAGGGAGTTCTTGAAAATCTGTTCGAAACCTAAAAATTTAAGGATTCCCTGGTTTACTGACGGATGGAATCTTAAACCACCTTTGTATGGTCCGATTGCACTGTTGAACTGTACACGATAACCTTTGTTTACCTGTACAACACCTTTATCGTCTACCCACGGAACTCGGAAAGAGATGATTCTTTCAGGCTCAACAAGACGTTCCAGAATGGAAAGCTTGCGGTATTTCTCTTCATTTTTGTCGATTACGACTTTAAGGGAGTCTAAAACTTCCTTTACTGCCTGATGGAATTCAGGCTCATTTGGATTCTGTGCTACGACTCTTTCGTATACTTCTTCAGTATAAGACATTATGATTTCCTCCTCGTCCATCGTATAATTATTTTTTAAATCGACGTTATTATACACTAAAGTGTTACAAATGGAAAGAGCCAAATGAAAATTTTTTTATGAAAATTTTTTGAACAAAATTTGTACTTGCGAAATGGCGCCAAGTATGAGAAAATGTTAAAAATCATCCATACAATTTATAGCAATTTCTAAAAAATACAGTATATTTATAAAAACTGCGTAAATTCGCACTGTACGTTTCGGTTCTTATATTGTCATGTATCCGTAAGAAACTGCAAATGGAAAGTCAAGCGGATATTCGCAATTGAAGCAAGGGACTTACTTGATTCGGTTAAAAAATGCCTCGCAGGACAGTAGTGCGTGAACAGTAAGCGGTAATCTGATTTTTTATGTTCAGAAACAGAATATATAAGATGTAGACCGAAAGAGAAAAAAATGCTATAATATTTACAGAGATGTGCATCTACAAATTGTTGCGATGACAGAAACGAGGAGGGAATCATTATCGAGAGAATTGTGAAGAAAGGAGATTTATTACATGGCGGGATTTAAAACCAAAGTAACACCTGAAATT
>OJSL01001591.1_pt1 | contig 17270 bp, 16 predicted proteins | sample 1599451 | NCBI WGS metagenome assembly OJSL01 (sample SAMN04168657, study PRJEB22393) | human gut metagenome | biome: human gut microbiome; feature: stool | host: Homo sapiens | collected 2014-03-20
ATCTGCCGCACCTCGCTCGCCGTATCGGCACTTAGAATTATGCGGTATTGCCCTATTTCTACAAACACAGCAGGATTATGCATTAAAAAGCCTTAAATCCTGCTTGTATTTGCGAAATATCCGTCATGCTCTTTGTTTTCAGATTCACATTAAAGCAGCAGCCAGTTTGTTTTACTCTTCCACCAAAGGGCGCATCAAACCCGAAAATGTGCCGCTGCTCAGTTCTTTACTCCGGCAGCGGCACATTCCATTGGCCTGTTTCAGCCCTCGTTCATATGCCGACGGTTGCGCACGCCGACATTTTCCAGTTCTTCCGGCTCCATTACAATGCGGTACAGTTCTTCATAGCTGTGCACCGTATATTTGGGCTGGATGCCAGTTTTATTTTCCTCGTTGGCAAAGTTGACCCAGCAGGTATCGATCCCCGCGTTGATACCGCCCTTGATATCGGCCAGCAGGTCGTCCCCCACCATCAGCACACGGCTGCGGTTGGTCAACCCCAGGTCCCGGATGGCATAGTCCAGCAGCTTGGGCGAAGGCTTTGCCGCACCCACTTTTTCCGAGATATACACACCATCCATAAAGCGGCCAATGCCGGATGCCGCAATGCGGGATTCCTGTACCTGGGTAGCACCGTTGGAAACGATTGCCAGGGTAGCAACTTCGCCCAGTTCTTCCAGAGCGGTCAGCGCACCGGGCATCAGATCCGCATGGTTGGCCAGCTCGTTCTCATAAAAGTCGTTCATCTCGCGGACGTTGCCGGCTTCCGGTGTGCCAAGAGCCTGCATCACGCGGCCAAACCGCACCGCAAACAGCTTGCTGCGGTTCAGCTCGCCTTTGGCAAGGCTGTCCCACAGCTGGCGGTTGATCTGGTGGTAGGTTTCCAATGCTTCGGGGCCGTTGGGCATGCCGTAATGCTCTAACGTAATGCCGACCGCAGCACGCTCCGCTGCGTTAAAATCCAGCAGGGTGTTATCCACATCCAGTAAAAGACAAGTATAATTTGCCATAGATTTATTCCTTTTTTCCGGTCTATTCTTGCCGGATATCTGCCGGGGTGCTGCCCTGCCGCCAAAGCAATTACTCCGTGTGCTGTGCTTCCGTCCGTTCATCGTCCGTCAACGCATCGTCAAGGGGTTCTGCGTCAAGGGGCTGGCCCCAGTCAAAATCATAGTTTTCCACACTGCCGTCGGTCACATCGTTCTGGCCGTTATCCGGCTGATAGCCAGCCTCGCAGTCAAAGACAAACATGTGATCACCTCCCGGCTTATGCTATGCCGGGGGCAGGCGCTGTGTGACTGCAATCAGTTTCCGCCGCCAAAGGGGAAGAACGGAAACTGATCGCCCGAATCACTTGGTTCCGGGGTTACCGTGGGGTCCGAAAGGGGTTCCGTTACGTTGATGACAAGCTCTGCATACTGACCATTGTTGGCAGCACGCACGGTATAGCTGCCAACGGTATCCGCGCTGAACTGCACGTTATCGCCGGTTGCACTCCACTGCGGCTTCTGGGCGCAGGTCCAGGTGGTATCCCCCGAAGGATTGCTTACGTTGGCCTGCAGCGTTGTGGTACTGCCTGCCGGCATGGAGCTGACACCGGTGATGCTGACGGTGGTAGCCGGTGCCTGCACATGCACCATCAGTTCCTGCGAAGTATAGGTACCGTTGACTTCCAGCCCGGCCTTGATGCGGTAATCCCCGGTGGCATTCGGCGTAAAGGTATAACTGGCGCCATTCTGCATCAGGTCATCATTGACCGACCACTGTACACCGCTGTTATCATAGCTCTTACCGCCCAAGGTGACACTGGCGTTGATGGTCAGGGATTCGCCCTGCTTGATGGTGCTTTCGCCCTGATCCAGGTTGATCTGCACACGGGCATCGTTGAACATTGCCGTCACGGAAATATCCTTGGTCGCGCTGTCCACACGGGTAGCGGTGGTCAGGCCATCGCTCCACTTATAGAACGTATAGCCGTCCGCCGCCACAGCGGTAATGGTCACAGTCTGCTTTTCGGCTGCGTCCATTTCGATGGAAGTTACGCCGCTCTGGTCATTGCCCTGCAGGGTGCCCTTGCCTTCTTCCACCAAGTATTGCAATTTGAACGTTGTAGGGGTCGCCGAAGGCGTGGGCTCCGTGGCGGCTGCGCTGCCGCCAGCCTGCTCAGTACGCTGCGGAATATCATCCGTGTTGGGGCGGGTATCCGCAGTATCGTAAGCATGATTGCGCAGGTAGTTCAGCACCACATTAGCGCCGGATGTGCTGAAGCCATTCTGTTTGTTGTTCAAATAGGCTGCTTCGGCATAGCCGCTGTTGCTGTCTTTCAGTGCTTCGGCCAAGTTCAGGTATTTATAGCCTTCATCATTGCACATCTTGGCCAATTCCTGGTTGAACTGGTCGATCATCAGCTGCGTTTTGGCGGCATCAGATGCATTTTTTGCCACAGGCGGAATGGCACAGACAATGACATCGCAGTACTGGTACGCACCGGTAATTGCGATGACAGCCTGCTTATAGTTACGGGCAAAATTATCATAGGAAAGGCTGCCGTCCAGATCGTTGCTGCCCAGCAGCATGACCACGCGGCGGGGTTTCATTTTGGATACCGCCTGCGGGACGGTATAGGCGCTGGAATCCCCCGTAAAGTAAACACAGGCATCGTTCAGCAATGAGCTGACGGTCAGGCCGTCCTTGCCTGCAAACTGATCCAGCGTGATGACTTTATCGTCATACAGGGACTTGGCAAACTGATCCCCCACAAACAGCGTGGAGGAGACATAATCGGTGCCTGCATCAGAGGTTTTGGCCAGCACGGACCCCAGCGAAGTATCCAGCGGATAGGCCTGCGGGTCATAGCGGCCGCTGCCGCCCAGCGACAGCTTGCCCGGCAAAACCCAGGATGCAATAAATGTAAGGATGACAGCCAGCACACATACTGCCAGAACAGCACATGCCTTGCGCTGGGTTGGGCTGAAGGATGCCCGGCTGCCGGATGTTTTGCGGCTCATAATGTTCGTTTCTCCCTTTGTTCCTTATGTAGGATGCGCCCGCGGGCCGGGTTGGTTCCGGCGGCGGGCTGTGCCCGGCAGCGCTTTGCACCGCGCGGGGTTCAGCCCAGAATATACTGGGTCAGTTCTTCACAATTTTGCGCCAGCAGCACCGGATTCCAGGGTTCCATTTCTTCCCTGCTACCATAGCCGTACAGCACGGCAGCAGCGGGCAGCTGGTTGTTGACTGCGCCCTGCATATCATCCTGGCGGTCCCCCACCATCAGGATGCGTTTGCCCGCCAGGCGTGGGTCCTGCAGCACAAGGCGGATCACATCCGTCTTGTTGTCCACACTTTCGTCCATGCTGGCCCCGCCAATGCGGTCAAAATAGTCAAACAGCCCCTGCTCTTTCAGGATGGGTGTTACAACTTCGACCGGTTTGCAGGTTGCCGTTGCCATGTACAGCCCGGCATCTTTCAGGGTATCCATCATCTGACGCACCCCGGGGAACAGGCTGCACTGGTGGCTGCCAACTTCCTCGTAATGCACGCGGTAATACTCCACGGCCTGCTCCACCTCGGCATCCGTTGCAAAGTGCTGGGCAAAGCTCCAGCGCAGCGGAGGGCCAAGGTAGCGGGAACAATCTATCGCATCCGGGTCAAGGCCCATTTTGCGGAACGCATAGGCAAAGCAGTTAAAAATGCCCGGCCGGGAATGGATCAATGTTCCATCAACATCAAATAAAACGGCGTCGTAACGCTGCATCCAAAATACCTCCTGCGGAAAGGCGGTGCTCCCTTTATACAGTCCTGATAACTTCCCATGGCGCTTGCGGCCGCGTTGTTTATGGCTACTCTCCCGGTGTAAAGCACACTCACTTTACATCCATTTCAAGAGCCTTGGCCGCATGCCATGCAGAGAAAACAATGAACTCTCCTGGGTTCTTTCTGTTCTCTTTTGGTGTATCCGGAACCGAAAACAGACGATCCGATACTCTGCCGTCTGTCAATTCCGTCATAATATACAGTTGTATTATATCATAACTGTCAAGGTTTGAAAATGACTTCACGGAAATTTGATAATTTGCCCCTTTTTTCCTGCTCCAAAAGACAAAAAAGCCGCTGCAAATCGGTAAAATCCGGCCCACAGCGGCAGTTAAATGGTATAAAACTTATCCAAATCCGATCCTGTACGCAATCTTATCAGGAAAGGATCATGCGGTCATTGGCTTCGCCGCCAGCCTGCTCAAAGCGCTGCAGCAGATCCGATACTTCCAACTTTGTCTTTTCTTCGCCGCGCACATCATAAATCACATGGCCTTCGTTCATCATGATCAGGCGGTTGCCATAGCGGATGGCATCGCGCATATTATGGGTGATCATCAGGGTGGTCAGGTGGTTTTCCTGCACGATCTTGTTGGAAATTTCCAGCACCTTGGCGGCGGTCTTGGGGTCCAGGGCTGCGGTGTGCTCGTCCAGCAGCAGCAGCTTGGGCTTTTTCAGGGTCGCCATCAGCAGGGTGACTGCCTGGCGCTGGCCGCCGGAAAGCAGACCGACCTTGCTGGTCATGCGGTCCTCCAGGCCCAGGCCCAGGGTTTTAAGCAGCTCGTGGTACTCGGCATTTTCCTTTTTGGTAATACCAATGCGCAGGGTGCGGCCCGCACCGCGGCGGGCGGCCAGGGCCAGGTTTTCATCAATCTGCATCGTGGCGGCGGTGCCCATCATGGGGTCCTGGAACACACGGCCAATGTAAGCGGCGCGCTTGTGCTCCGGCAGGCGGGTGATATCCTTACCATCAATAATGATCTTGCCCATATCCACCGGCCACACACCGGCAACAGCATTCAGCATGGTGGACTTGCCCGCACCGTTGCCGCCGATTACGGTGACGAAATCGCCGTCCTCCAGTGTCAGGTTCAAATCATTCAGGGCAACCTTCTGGTTGACCGTACCGGGGTTAAAAGTCTTGTAAACGTTTTTGATCTCAAGCATTGCTGCTGCCGCCTTTCTTTACCGCAACGCGGGTGAAGTATTTTGCTTTCCAGTATGGAACCGCAAGGAAGATGGCGACCACGATGGCGCTGAGCATTTTGAGCAGGTCGGTATCGATCTTGAACCAGATGCAGATCTGCATAACAATGTAGTAGATGACGCTGCCGATGCCAACACTGAGCAGCTTGAGCGCAAAGTTGCGAAAAATCTTGCTGAACACGGCTTCACCGATAACAACGGCAGCCAGGCCGATCACGATAGCACCGCGGCCCATCTGGACATCAGCAAAGCCCTGGTACTGGCTGAGCAGCGCACCGGAAAATGCCACCAGACCATTGGAGAGCATCAGGCCCAGCACAATGTTGAAATTAGTGTTAATGCCCTGCGCCCGCGCCATGTTGGCGTTGCAGCCGGTAGCGCGGATGGAGCAGCCAAGCTCGGTGCCGAAGAACCAGTACAAAATAGCGATAACAACCACCATAAGAACGGCCACGATCAGGATGGTATTGCGGTAAAACGGAACGCCTTTGATATAACGCAGGGATACCAGCAGGTCATATTTGTCCACGTTGATAGCCTGATTGGCTTTTCCCATGATTTTCAGGTTGACCGAATATAGGGACAACTGGGTTAAGATACCGGCAAGGATGGCCGGAATGCCCATAAACGTGTGGAACAGGCCGGTCACCAGGCCAGCCAGCAGGCCAGCACCAAACGCCAGCAACAGGGACAGCCAGACGTTCATGCCGGAAGTCATACACATGATGCAGACCGCACCGCCAAGGCCCAAGGTGCCGTCTACCGTCAGGTCGGCAACATCCAGGATGCGGAAGGTAAGGTAAACGCCAATCGCCATAATGGCCCAAATCAGGCCCTGCGCCAATGCGCCCGGCATGGCATTGAACAATGTTGCAATGTTCAAGAGATTGTCAACTCCTTAAAAAAGATATAGTCTTTTTAATTATATCAAAAAATCGCGGGAAAGAAAAGCCTTTTCCGCGATTTTTGTATTAAGGCAATACCGCATAATTCTAAGTGCCGATACGGCGAGCGAGGTGCTGCAGATGCTAAGCCAAAAGCGCAGATAATACTGGATGTCTTATCGAGCATTTTGGCAACGCAGATGCCGTGCCGCAGCCGCCGAAGCGGTGCTTAAGCCGTCAGGCGGGAATTGTGCGGTGTTGCCTTAAAGTTACCTGCATCAAATCAAAGCAGGCCGTTCTGGCTGTTTAGCCCTCGTATGCCACATAATCATCTGGGATGGTGATGCCCAGAGCTTCGGCAATGGTCGGGTTGTATTCCTTAGTGAACTTCGGAGCGTACTCAATGGGCATCTCCTCAACCTTGCTTTCGCCGGTCAGGATCTTGGCGGCCATCTTACCGGTAGCAACGCCCAGGTCATAGTAGCTGATGGACAGGGTAGCAACGCCACACCCGCTCATGATGCCTTCCTCGCCTGCAACGACAGGCACACCGGCGGGCTGGCAGATGTTATTGACGATCTCAGTGTTGTTGGCAACGGTGTTATCGGTGGGAACATAGATCACATCGCTGGCATCGGCAGCGCTCTGGCAGACGGTGGCCAGATCGTTGGAGTCAGAGAATGCGTAATACTCGCAGGTGTAGCCCAGTTCTTCCAAGCTGGCCTTTACGGTATCAACCTGATACTGGCTGTTTGGTTCGGCGCTGCAATACAGCAGACCAACGGTCTTTGCATCGGGGAACAGTTCCTTGATGATTCCTGCTTGCTCATCCAGAGGAGCCAGGTCGCTGGTGCCGGAAATATTGGTGCCGACAAGGCCATCGAAGTCATCAATACCCAGTGCCACGCCGTACTCGGTAACAGAGGTGCCCAGAACCGGGATGGTGTTGGTGCCGGCCTGTGCAGCCTGCAGGGCGGGGGTTGCGTTGGCCAGGATCAGGTCAACATTATCAGAAACAAAGCCATTGATGATGGTGGTGCAGGTGTTGGAATCGCCCTGGGCGTTCTTTTCCTCAAAGGTAACGGCATCGCCGAGCTGCTCGGTCAGGGCATCCTTAAACCCCTGGGTTGCAGCGTCCAAAGCAACGTGCTGCACCAGCTGGCAGATGCCGACCTTGTAGGTCTGGCCGTCAGCAGCGGCGGTATCGGAAGCGGCGGTGGATTCTGCGGCAGAAGAAGCGGTGCTGTCCGCGGCCGATGCAGCAGAGCTTGCTGCAGTGCTGCCACAGGCAGCAAGGGAAACAGCCAGGCAGCCGGCTGTCAAAATAGAAAGTGCTTTTTTCATGGTATCTTCCTCCCAAATCTATGCATCGCTCACCGGCATCCACTATGCTGCATAGCCTTGGGTGGGTGTCCTCTCCGAAAAGCGATTTAGTGATTTAAAGTATAGCATCAATTGTATCCCCCTGCAAGATACAATCCGCCAAATCACGGCGCTTTAGAGCACTAAATTTCCACATTTTGCACAATTTTAACAAAAAAGCACACCCTGCGTTCTGCCTTTGGGGCATTCGCACAGGGTGTGCAGTATCAATAAGACTTATAAAATGATATTTTTCTCTGTTTTAGCAATTGGGTGCTGGATTGCTTTTGTGTTCCTTGTCGTTTTGGCCTCATTTATGCAAAGATTGCCGCTTCGGTCTGGTTCAGGATGCGGATAAACGCCTCTCGCGTATCCGCCATACGCAGTTTTTCCGTCAGGCGGTGGTCGCTGAGCAGGTTGACAAGGCGAGCCAAAATCAACAGGTGGTCGCTCTGGCGGTCCGGCGGAACCGCAACCATAAAGATCATATCCACCAGCTTGCCGTCCGCTGCGCCCCAGTCCAGCCCGCGGGTAAGGGTCAGCGCGGCCAGCCCAAGCGAGGCAACGCCCGCATTGCAGGCATGCGGGATGGCAAGCCCTTCCCCAATGGCGGTGGTGCCGCCCGCGCGTTCACGCTCACACACGGCTTTATAGTAGGCGGTACCGTTGGTGATCACGCCGTTGCTCTCCTGAAGTTCCACCAAGGTTTCCAGCGCCGTCTGCACACTGGGCATCTCGGCATGCAGCATCACACTGTCACGGTTCAGTAAACGGCTGACTCTCAGCTGTGTCTGCTCACTTTCCCTGTGTTTCATACGCCCTCCACCTTGCTGATCAGCTTGTAAAGGAACTCGCCCACCGCGCCGCCGGTGCAGTCGCAGTTGGTCACTTCGTTGGCCGCTGCTTTTACTTCGGACGGCGCATTGGCCACAGCCACGGAATAGCCCGCTTTTTTCATGATTTCGAGATCATTATAATAGTCACCGATCACGATGGTTTTTTTGATGTTCTCGTTCAGGATATGGCAAAGCTCTTCCATTCCGGCTGCTTTGCTGATGCCGGAAGGCATAATTTCCAAGTAGATCTGGTTGGTAGGCAAAAAGTAATTATCCCGGCCAAAGTACCGCGTTTTGGCGTACTGTCCCGCTTTGCGGATCGTTTCCGGGTCCCCGGCAAACACCACCTTCAGCCAGCCATCCGGCACATTTTCCAGCGGGCAGGCCACGCTTTCCATGTGTTCATCCACCTGGTGGGCGTGGGTATAGCTGCTGGCGTGAACAACATACATCTCCCCCGCACCGGCCATGACCTCTACACCAATCTTCGGGAATTTTTGCAGCATATCGGCAATGGCGGCAGCGGCCTGTTCCTGATTCAGGCAGGAGCGACGCAGCACACGGTTGGTCTGGAAATCATACAGCAGCGAACCATTGCAGGAGATTGCTGGCAGCGAAAGCTCGATATCGCCCAGCGCCGCGCGGATCGACTCCGGCGGACGGCCGGATGCGACGGTAAAGCGCCCACCCATGGCGGTAAACAACCGGATGACGCTGCGGTTGCAGGCGGGAATGCCCTCCTTTGCAGTCAGCAGGGTGTTATCCATATCACAAAAAACCAGATAATCACTCAAACGCTCCATGGCGGCTTTCCTTTCTCAGATGGCTTAAGTAGTCCTGAAACCAGTCAGGCAGTGAGCTGTCAAACTGCATCCATTCCCCGGTGGCGGGGTGCACAAAGCCAAGCTCCTTGGCGTGCAGGCACTGACCGTTCAGGCTGCGGATACAATTTTTTGGCCCATACACGGCATCCCCAGCCAGCGGGTGGCCAATGGACGCCATATGCACCCGAATTTGATGGGTGCGGCCTGTTTTAAGCTTGCATGCAATGTAAGTAAAGTTGCCGAACCGTTCCAGCACCTGCCAGCCGGTGTAGGCATATTTGGAGTTCTGCTGGGTCACGGCCATCTTTTTGCGATCCTTAGGGTCGCGGCCGATGGAGGCTTCCACAAAGCCGGTATCCTCTTTCAGGTTGCCATACACCACAGCGTGGTACACCCGATGGATAGAATGCACGCTCATCTGTTCGGTCAGTGCCTGGTGGGCGGCGTCCGTTTTTGCAACGACCAAAAGGCCGCTGGTATCCTTATCAATGCGATGCACAATGCCGGGGCGGATGGCCCCGCCGATGCCGGACAGCCGCCCCGCACAGTGCCACAGCAGTGCATTGACCATGGTGCCGTCCGGGTTGCCGGGCGCAGGGTGCACCACCATGCCTTTGGGCTTGTTGACCACCAGCAGGCTGTCATCCTCATACACAATGTCCAGCGGAATGTTCTGGGGCTGGGCTTCGATGGGCTGCGGGTCCGGCAGGGTGAGCAGAATCGTCTGCCCGGCTTTCAGCTTATCCTTTTTGTTCAAGGGGCTGCCGTTGCAGGTCACACTGCCCGCTTCGATCAGGTTTTGCAGCTGGCTGCGGGAAAGATCCGGGCACTGTTCCGCCAGCCAGCGGTCCAGCCGCAGGCCAACGCTTTCCGGCGCAAGGGTCAGTTCACGCTGTTCCATCTGTGGGCGCACTCCCCTTTTGCTGTTTTGCTTTTTGTTCGCGGCGCATATCCAGCAGCAGGCTGAGGACCAGCAGGCCCACGCCGACACAGATGCAGACATCCGCAAAATTGAACACCGGGAAATTGATGAATAGGCAGTTCAGGTAATCCACCACCACGCCGGTGCGGATACGGTCGATCAGGTTGCCAACACCGCCGCCCACGACCAAAATCCAAGCAGCACGCTCCAAACGCGGCATTTTGCGCAAAAGCAGCATACCGGCCAGCACAGCCAGCATCACACCGGTAACGATCACCAGCAGCGTGCGCTTGCCGCTGAGCATGGAAAACGACATACCATCATTGAGCAGGTAATAAAATTCCAGCACATGCGGGATAAAGGGTTTGCTGCCAACCGGCAGCAGTTCCACGGTGGCCCAAAGTTTGATCAGCTGGTCAACCAGCGTCAGGCCTGCCGCAGCAAGAATGGATAAAATGCCAACCAGCATAAACGCCTCCGTCGTCCGGGCCAATGCAGCGCTGCAAAATGCCCTGACAAAAACAGCGGTGCAAAGGCTTGATAAAAGCGCAAAAGCACCGCTGTAAATCATACTATGGCAATACCGCACAGTTCCTGTTTTACAGGCTTAAGCACTGGAACAGCGCTTAACATCATGCGGCATAGCCCTTTATTTGAAATTAACCAAGAACTTTCGCACAGCGCGGGCACAGGCCGTCTTCGCCAACAGCTGTGTCGAACTTCCAGCAGCGCAGGCACTTGTTGCCGGCAGCATGGGCAACGCTCATGCCCAGGCCTTCGGTCAGACCCCTCACGCCGCCTTCGCCCTTGACCAGATCCACATGGGAAACGATCATCAGATCGGCCAGCTCATCCATCGGGATGGCGTTCAGGAAATCATACATTTCATCGCTGCAGTACAGGGTAACGGCAGCTTCCAGAGAGGAACCGATGGTCTTATCGGCACGGGCCTGCTCCAGAACCTTCTTTACATCGTCACGCACAGCAATGATCTTGGCCCACTTGGCGTCAAAAGCGGCATCCTCATCGCTCTTGGCTTCCGGCATACGCTCCCAGCAGACATACTCCTGCATGCCTTCCAGCTTCGGGATGTAGCTCCAGATTTCCTGGGCGGTGAAGCACAGGATGGGGGCAACCAGCTTGGTGAAGTCAACCAGAATGCGGTACAGCGCAGTCTGGGCGCAGCGGCGTGCGTGCTCGTCCGCGCAGTACAGGCGGTCCTTGATGACGTCCATATAGAAGTTGGACATATCAATGACACAGAAGTTGTAGATTGCGTGGTAAGCGCGGGAGAAATCGTAATTATCGTAAGCGGCACGCACATTGGCGGTCAGGCTGTTGCAGCTCTTGAGTGCCCAGCGGTCGATTTCGAACAGCTGATCCTCGGCAACCATATCCGTGGCAGGGTTGAAATCGCCAATGTTGCCCAGCATAAAGCGGGCGGTGTTGCGCATCTTGCGGTATGCTTCGGACAGCTGCTTGAAGATATTCTTGCCTGCGCGCACATCAACGGTGTAATCGCTGGAAGCAACCCACAGACGAACGATGTCAGCGCCGTAATCGCGGATGATTTCGGACGGCTCCACACCGTTGCCGGCAGATTTGTGCATCTGCTTGCCCTGCTCATCAACGACCCAGCCATGGCACAGAACGCCTTTGTACGGGGCAACGCCCTGGGTGGCAACGCTGGTCAGCAGGCTGGACTGGAACCAGCCGCGGAACTGGTCGGCGCCTTCCATATACAGGTCAGCGGGCCAGTTCAGTTCGGGACGTTCGCGGCAGACTGCGCTCCAGGTAGAGCCAGAGTCGAACCAGACATCCATGATATCGGGATCCTTTTCCCAGTCAGAAGCGCCGCATTCGCAGACCTCAGTCTTGGGCATGATCTCGTTGGCATCGTACTTATACCAGGCATCGGAGCCTTCCTTGCGGAACAGGTCGCTGACAGCCTTGATGGAAGCATCGGTGATGTGGTACTTGCCGCAGTTCTTGCAGTAGAACACCGGGATGGGCACACCCCACACGCGCTGACGGCTGATGCACCAGTCGCTGCGGTCACGCACCATGCCGTGCATACGGTCATGACCCCAGGCCGGCTGCCACTTGACTTCGTCAATGGCCTTATAGGCTTCCTCGCGGAACTTATCAATGGAGCAGAACCACTGTTCGGTTGCACGGAAGATGATGGGATGGTGGCAGCGCCAGCAATGCGGGTACTGGTGGGTGATGTGCTGCACGCCCATCAGGTGGCCGGACTGCTTGATGTGCTCCAGAATAACTTTGTTGGCAGCCCAGACCTTAAGGCCTGCAAACTCTTTGCCTGCTTCTTCGGTCAGGTAACCGCCATCGTCCACGGGGACAATAACGGGAACCTGCGGGTAGTGGTTGACGCAGACTTCAAAGTCCTCAACACCGTGGCCAGGTGCGGTATGAACGCAGCCGGTGCCGCCTTCCAGGGTAACGTGGTCACCCAGGATAACCAGGCCCTTGCGGTCCAGGAAGGGGTGCTGATACTGCATCAGCTCAAATTCAGCGCCGAGAACGCGGGGCTCCAGAACCTCGTAATCCTCGATATGGCAGGCTTTCATGGTGGATTCCACCAGACCGGCAGCCATCAGGTGATATTCATCGCCGATTTTGACGAAGGCATACTCCAGGCTGGGGTTCAGGCAGGTTGCCACGTTGGCGGGCAGAGTCCAGGTGGTGGTGGTCCAGATCACGATCCAAGCCTTGTCCAGAGGGATACCGTACTTGGCCAGAACACCGTTGGGGTCATCGGTGAGCTTAAAGCGGACATAGATAGAATCGCACTCGTCCTCGGCATACTCAATTTCGGCTTCTGCCAGAGCAGTACGATCCTCCGGGCACCAGTAAACGGCTTTCATGCCCTTGTAGATATAGCCTTTCTTGGCCATCTCGCCAAAGATCTCCACCTGGCGTGCCTCAAATTCGGGGCGCAGGGTCAGGTAGGGGTTGGCGAAATCGCCCTGAACGCCCAGGCGGGCGAACTGGCTGTTCATCACATCAATATGCTCGGTAGCAAACTCTTTGCAGATCTTGCGCAGTTCCAGCTTGGAAATGCCGGCCTTTTTATCGCCCAGAGAGGACAGAGCCTTCAGCTCAATGGGCAGACCGTGGGTATCATAGCCGGGAACATAGGGAGCACAGTAGCCCGACATGTTCTTTTCACGGATGATGATATCCTTGATGATCTTGTTCAGGGCAGTACCCATATGGATATTACCGTTGGCATACGGAGGGCCATCATGCAGAACAAAGCGCGGCAGATCCGCGTTATGTTCGATCATTTTTTCGTAGACGTGGTTTTTCTCCCAATCCTCCAGCATTTTGGGTTCCTTTTTCGGCAGCCCGGCACGCATTTCAAAGGGGGTAGCCATCTTATGGATGGTATCATTGTAATTCTGCGGCAAAGTTTCCAACTCTCCTCTATTTCCTTATTATAGCTGATATGGCGGCTTGTCCAAAGCGCAGTATACCAGGTTGCCCCGGCAGTTCTGCATCGTTCAGGCAGGTCTTAAAATGCTTGGGGTACGCGCACGCACAAATGCGGCACCTCAAACATCATAATCAATGTCATCAAATGCGTCAAGCTCCGCTTTGGCAGGGCTCTTGGTTTTGCGGGCATTTTTGCCCGTGCTGCGGGCCGAAGCACCGCGGCTGCGGGAGCCGGATTTCTTGGCGGGCTTTTCCGGCATATCCCCGCCGTAAAGCCCGGCAACGGATGGCATATCATCGTCCGGCAGGATTGGCTTTGTTTTGGGGGCAAAGGCAAATTCTACCGTATCGATCTTTTCCTCGTCCAGCGGCTGGCCAGGGGCAGGTGCCGGAGCCGGTTCCGGCTCTTCGGGCTGGGCGGGTTCTTTCGGCTCAGCCTCGTAATATTCCGGTTCCTCATATGCCGGGTAGCTTTCCTCCGGGGCTGCGGGCTGCGGAGCCGGGACATCCTCCGGGATTGGCTGGTTGGGTTCCGGTTCCGGCTGCGGAGCCGGGGCAGGCTGTTCTACCGGCTGGGGTACAGGCTGCTGCGGGGCTTTCTGCGGTTCCGGCTGCTGCTGCGCGGCCTGCTGTTCTGCACGGTTGGGGTGATACTCCGGAATTTTGGCAATCATTTCGATGTGCTGGCGGTACAGGTCCATCAGGCGCTTTTTGAACGCATCCGCTTCCTGCTTTATTGTCACAAGCTCCTGCTGGGCCAGCTCCACCTCATCGCGGGCACGCTGTTCACGATCCTCCGCCTTAATGTTGGCGGCACGAATGATCTCGGCAGCTTTCTGCTTGGCTTCCTTGATGACGTTCTCGCCAAGGCGCTGGGCATTGATCATGGTTGTGCTCAGGGTATCTTCGTCGGCACGGTACTGGTCAATGCGCTGGGCCAGTATGACCAGCTTTTTCTGCAGGTCATCATTTTCTGCGGCCAGGCTGTCGATGCTGTCCGCAACCTGTTTGAGGTAATCGTCTACGTCCTCACAACGATAACCGCGCATGGCACGGTCAAAGGTCACGCGGCGCACATCATCCGAAGCAATCATCCAAATTCCTCCTGTTTCGGGTGGCACACACCCGGAATGGTATCCGAAATTTTACCGTTCGGCACGGCTGCCGGGCTGCCCCGGCCCATGGGTTTCACATTCAGGTTTTATGTTCAATACTGATAAAACGTGATAAAGATGCGGTCCTTGCGGCTTTTGCCGCCGATTGCCACCAGACGGTAGCGCCCAACGCCCCGCACGGTGAAGATATCGCCTTCAAACACATCCTCATGGGCGGTGCGCAGCGGAACGTGGTTCACTTCCACCCTGCCGCTTTGGATTGCCTGCGCCGCAATGGAGCGGGAGGTGCGCATCATGGCTGCCAATACGGTATCTGCCCGCAAAGATGGCACCGTTGCATCCTGCGTCTGGCGTTCCGGCCCGCGCAGGACTTCTTCCGGCACGGCATCGCAGCGCTCGACATGCACCGGGCTGCGGCCAGCTTCCGTCAGGTTGGAAGCAATAAAATCCGCCTTATCTTCCAGCACAAAGGCATACACACTGCGGGCATCGGCCGGATCCGGCAGGATATCCCCCAAACAGGCACGATCCAGGCCAAGACCCAGGATTGCCCCCAGATAGTCACGGTGGCCCGGCACGGCGCTGCCGCCCTGCTGCGGCGCTGTGAAATGCAGCACCGCAACTGGCTCTTCCGGCCAGGAATCCGGTGGTTCAATGCAGAGCACTTTGCGTTCCGCATCCGGCCAGCCGCCCTGAAAGCGGGCAAAATCGCAGCCCTCACGGTTGAGCGCGGCCTGCGCAAGGGCCTGTTCGCGATCCGAAAGGAAGCCCGTTGCCCGCGGGATGCCACGCTGCATGGCGGTACGGCAGAGTTCTTCCACCCGGCGCATCAAAAAGCGTTCATCCTCGTTCTGCGGCGGCACAAAGCCGCGGGTCCTTGTATCAGAAGAAGACGCCATTGTTCTCCAGCTCGTCCAGCAGGTCGCCCATAATATCAACGTTATACGGGGTAATGATGAATGTACTGGTTGCTACACGCTTGATCTGGCCGTTATTGGCGTAAGCCACGCCGGACAAAAAGTCGATCAAACGGCGGGAGACTTCTTTGTTGGTGGATTCAAGGTTCAGCACAACGGTGCGCTTTGCGTTCAGCTGGTCTGCAATGGCAGCAGCATCGTCAAAACGTTCCGGCTTGACCAGTACAACCTGCAGCTGGGTGGTAGCGTTGATGTTGACCACCTTGTTGCTGTGCTGCTTAGCAGTTTCCTGCGTGGGGTAGGCTTCTTCCGGGGCTGGCGAACCGCCCTGACCACCGCCAGGGAAGATATCATCCTCTTCGTTATCATCCACATAGGAATCTGCTTCGGGATCCTGGTTGATTCCGAGGACGTTTCTCAAACCATCTATCATGGACATGGCAGTTACTCCTTACGTTTGCTTAGTTGTATAAATTGCACAAAAAAAGCCCCGATCGGCTTTTGTCACAACTATACAGTATTTATTATCTTCCATTTTTGCTTCGTTGTCAATACAAATATAACAGAATGTGGGGCAAAACGCCCGTTTTCTGTTCTTACAGCAGCTTGCCGTCCTGCAGGTTGCCGCCTTCCACGATCACCTCATCGTACAGGCGCAGCTCGTTATCCTCCCCCACTTTGCCGCCTTCCGGTACAAGGATGTAGGTATCGTCCTCATATAAAATGGTAATGCGGCGGAAGCGCTGCAAATCGCCGTATTTGACATATACGCCGCGCTGGCCGTTCACGATATGCAGGGCCCTGCGGTCAATGCGGATGCCCTGGTAGGTGTGCAGGCTGATTTCGGCTTCCTCATAATTCAGGCAGAGCACCTGAGCATTGATGCTGCGGCATTCCAGCGCCACTTTGGCAAGGCCGGTTTCTTCGTCGGTGGTCACATCCACCACGGTGGCAGCCAAAGGCTCTTCCTGTTTGCCCGGAACGCTGATGCTCACGCGGGACAGGCCGTTCAACCGCCCGGCAAGGTCTGCCGAACACACGGCATAAAACCGCCAGGAAAACCCGGTTACAATATGCCCGGCAAGGTCGGCATTGGACGGAGTCTCCCCTGCGTTGATCATCTTTTGCAGGTCAGCCGGGCTCATGGCATCCAGCTCCGTGGGATCCCGCACCACCGGGGCGGCGCTTTCGGATGAGACAAAATACCCGTTGGTATCCGCTTCGATCGTCTGCAGGCCGTTCAGCTGGGCAGCAATGCCGTCCCGCTCGGCCTGCAGGCTGGCCAGCACCTCGCCAAAGCCCGCCGCCTGGCCGGTGCTGATCTGCAGTTTATTTTGCGCCAGCAAAAAATCTTCCGCAGCATCCTGAATTGCGCCGTAAGATGCTGTGTCGATCTGGTCCAGCAGGTTATACAGCGCCGTGCGCGTCTGGGTGGTCAGAACCGAAAGATCGCTGCCGGAGGAATTTTCCGACTTTGTCAGCAGCAAAATCGCACGATCCAACCGGTCCAGCCGTTCCCGCATTGCTCCCTGGGAATCATCCGTATACTGTTCCGCCAGAATGGTGCCCGCGCTGACGCGCTCACCATCCTGCACCACATATCCCAGGTTGCCGCTGCCAGGCACATCCACTGCCTGGAACACTGCCACGCCTTTCAGCGTGATGTTATCCGACATGGTGTAGGTAATGGCAGTTTCGGTTTTGTAAGTTCGGTGGAAGATCGTGTAAATCTGGATACAGAGATACCCAAGCACCACAACCAGCAGCGCCGTAAACAGGGCAAAAAGAATTTTTATGAATGCTTTGGGCTGGCTTTCATTCTGTTCATGCATTGGGTATCCCCCCCCTTTGGTTTTATGGCAACACCGCACAATTCCCGTCTTACGGCTTAAGCACCGCTCCGGCGGCTGCGGCACGGCATCTGCGTTGCCAAAA
>OJSL01001642.1_pt1 | contig 16731 bp, 18 predicted proteins | sample 1599451 | NCBI WGS metagenome assembly OJSL01 (sample SAMN04168657, study PRJEB22393) | human gut metagenome | biome: human gut microbiome; feature: stool | host: Homo sapiens | collected 2014-03-20
CCAAATGTGTTGGCATGTGCGGTTACGCTGGAAAATGGGGTTGCCGCCGAGGAGGTGCGACGGTTACTTCACCGAATTGGCGGGATGAAACTGCTGCACGTGGGCATCTATGCGGGGGATGATGCTGAACCCCTTGCTGGATCGTTAGCTGCTATTACCCAAGGGAAACAAGTGAACATGTCTCGCAGCCTTTTCATTGGGGAGGGATTAGAACTTATGAAACGGAAAGCCTCGTGTAAGGGACATATCGCGTACGGTACCTTTTCGGTTGCCCGACAGTGCAGTCGGCTTGAAGTGGAAGGTTTTGAGCTGGATTACGGTTCGGCACGTTACGATGCTGATGGGACGCTTTCATTCGTGTATCTGAAAGGTGAATGGGGTGGATTTCGTATCCATCTTCAAAAATATTGAGAGCGTGGTTGAACTGTGTAGAAAATCTTTTCAAGTGTATAGAGAAAGAAGGATCGGACATTCACATAATCTTGTGAAGAATATATCTAGAAAGTAAATATAGCTCTAACATCATTGAGTTTGATGATCTTGCTTTGTTTTCATAATCAAACAAAAAATAACTTACAAACTTATACAAGAAGAGAGAACCAAAAATTCTTTCTTTTTGTATAAGTAGAAATATATTACATTCTTCATTAATATCATCGACATAGGTATGCTGATATATTCTATAGTGTCAGCATGCCAGTTGATATTTTCGAGTAATTTGTTCTTTTGTAAATGAAAAAGAAACAATACCAAGTATCATGCTAATTACAAAAAATATATTAAAAAATATTTTTCTCATACCAGATTCCTTATAAAAGTTACAAGTTGTACATTTCAAATATGTAATATATCTATAAATAATAAAACATTACAAATTTTTTAAATAATTGATGTATGAGTTGTTTTACAATATATTGAATTTCACAATAAGTGTATTTAATATCTTCTATGGCATCAATAGACCAATCTTGCAGAATCAAAATTCTGTTTGTTGAATAAGTTTATGCATAATTTATGCTGCCATATTTTTGAGCAATCATCATTTCAATACAAATATGAGAGTTTTCATACTTAAAGCAATTGGATAACTAAATTATTAGATTGTTTCGTATTTATAAATACTTTTTGTTTTATCAAATTGATGAAGTTCGTCAGTGATATTTGTAAGAATCCTTTTAGTTTCAATATCGAAACACTGTAATTTTTCTTTTTCGGATGTTGATTCGTCTGAAACACACATTTCAAATTGTTTAGAGTATTCATAATGTAGTTTTGCATATGAATAGGTAAAAAAATTAAACAAATTACAGATAATATATGCTGCCAATAAAAGTGAACTTCTTCATAACAAAACACCTTTACCCCACAGGTCGGCGGGTGTATCGGCTATTGCCGTCCTTCTTTTTGAGAAGAGAGATTCCTCCCTTTTCTTTAATATCCCTGCTTCTTGAGCCATTTCCTTACGTCGTGTTTCATAGGCGCATTTGCGGAGGCGTTCCGAAAGCGAGAAGGAAAAATTGAATAATTTCCGCTGATCATTTTTTTCGGATACAGGTTTATGTATGTCTGGTTTTGCAGATATATATTTTTTTGTATCTATATTATTATGTACATCTGTAAGAGGCTCCGTCATGCGGAATAACTCCGGGGCGGCAGCTTCCTTCACTTTATTTTTTCCCCTATCTCCGAGCCCCATCTTATCCCTCCGATCGTTTCAAGAATTCTTCAGCAAGGGCGGCGTAATCCTTCGCGCCGTAGCTGTTCTTCCTGTACCGATAAACATCTTGCCCGTTGCTCGGCGCTTCCGCAAGGCTCACATTGTCCCTGATGCGAGAGGAGAAGAGGGCATCTCTCCACTCATCCGCGAGGGCTGCGGCCACATCTTTGTTGAGCGTTTTCCGTGAATCGAAAAACGTCAGTACAAGACCGAGGATAGCCAAGCCCGGATTGAGTTCCCGTACCATGCTCACTGTTTGCCGGATGAGAGCCAGCCCCGCCAGGGCATAATACTCGACCTGAACGGGAATGAGGAGGCCGTTGGCCGCATTCAGCGCGTTGACCGTGATCAGGCCCAACGAAGGAGGGCAGTCCAGGAGGATATAGTCATAGTCGGCGGCGACCGATACCAAGGCTTTCTTCAAGAGGTTCTCCCGGCCTATGCGACCGGCAAAGGCCATCTCCGCTTCCGCAAGCCGACTATTGGCAGGAAGAAGGTCGAGTTTGTCTTCTAACGGTCTCCTGGCTTCCCACAGCGGCCTTTATCGGCACACGGCTGAACCGTACAGTTCATTCCTGCTCTTTTGCCGTATCCTGAAAACACATATCCCATGCCCGCGAGAATTCCCGGTCGGCAAAGGCTTCGGCAAGGCCTTGCATCTGCTTCAGCCGCAGTACTTCATCTGGTTCCATACCGAGTTCTGTGCCTATTCTTTCGTTTGTCCAACTGTGATTACGGAGTAGCGTCACGAGCCTCGCCGTCAGCTCTACTTGATGCGTACCCCGCGCCATATTGTGCCTCACAGTGGAAGTGATACGATCCTCAATACTCTTGTCGAGCCTGACCACGGGTAAATATCCGCCAAGGCTTTCCCGTATCTGTACATCCGTCTTCGCTACCTGCCGCCGATGAAAACCATCCACCACGACATGCCCCTTGCCGTCGCGGGCCACCACAACGGGCATCGTGAAACCGTCCTTGTGGATTGACAACTTGAGCAGCCGCATTTCGGGAGGTGCCACTTTATTGGGATTGTAGTCATTTCCCCGGACGTCATCCACCGGAACGAGCTGCGGACATACCACCGGATGTGGAATATGAAGATAAGACGCAGCCAGAGAAACGATACGATTGTACACGTCAACGCGTCTATCCAGATCGCTTTCTTCTGCCTTAAGGGCACACTCCAGTTCGGTCAACAGTTCATCAACGTTCACACGTAAGGTCCTTCTCAAAGCGCACGAAGCGTCCGATTTTTCGGGCAGGGGCGAAACCATATCGCAGATACAGTTCCTTTCTCGTCCAATAATCCGTGGTTGTCAGATGTGCCGTACCGTTTTTCCGGGCACACTCAAGGCAATGTTCCAGCACGGGAATGTCTGCTCCCTCCTCAAGCCCGTATAAATGGAGGATGCGGGTCCGTGTCCGTCCGAAGCGCATTGATCCGAACGCCACAACGTGCCTTGTTTCCCCATCCGTTGCGATGAACCAGAGGCGTCCCGGCTCGGAACTGATGGTCCCTCCCAACTTTTCCCAAATAACAGAATTTGTCGCGTATTCTCCCAGCAGCCCAAAGAGTTCCCGGTTCCTTGCCGGATCATTTTCATGCTTGAATTCCAGCAATTCCATCATAGCTCCATGTATTTCATAATGGTCTGCGCCTGCCGCTCCATATCGCGCTTCGTCTGGCCAAAACTCAACCCTTTGCACCAGTAATCATTTTTCAGCAATGTCTTGCAGATACGCCGCCAACTTGGGGCTTTGCGGCGGGACTCCAGTTTCGGATCGGCCTCCTGCGGAATTTCTTCGAAACCGTGCTTCGCCCACCATTTCAAAAAGGTGTTGATTTTCTCTCTGTAGTGCTCCGCCGTGGGTGGAGGCATGGTGTCGAGCAGAAACTCGGCATAACTTCTCCATGTGTGCCCCTCCGGAAGGCGGATACGGATGTTGCCGAGCACGTTTCCGGAAAGTTCCACATAACGATTGCCGAAATTGGCCCCCTGCACACGCCCGACCACTCTGGACCATGTTTCCGGTTCCAGCATTTTGAACAGCCAGAGCCCTTTGCGCTGATCGTCACCGTACGGCTGGCAGAGGCGCATTTGGTGGATGCCCACGCCGACCAGGTGCATAAGATCGTAAATCTTGTTGTAGTCCCATCCCTGCCGGCCTGTGGCCGTCCATACGTCTTCTGTTTTCCAGTCATAAATCGGATAAACATTGACGACCCCGGAAGGAGTTGCAGTGCTCCAGCTTCTTCCGTTCCACCGGCGTTTGGTCGTAGAGGCAATGGTCCGAAAGCGATTCAGGGATTCGTCGCACCGGATGGCCACTACTGAGGCACAGGAACGCCCCTCCGCGAAATGCTCTGCAAATAGGGGGACGAACTCTTCGAATTCCATTCCCCGCCTGAACCATGAAAAGTATGTTTCGTCTGCGATGACACCGGGATGAGTGGGAAGTTTGCGAACCCACAAATCCCTTGCATCGGGGTCCCAGCATAGCCAGTGCGGTTGAATTTGTGATACGGAATTCCTCAGATGAATAGGCAGGCATATCCAGTGCGGACGGACATCGGGTCTGGTCATGATGCGGGTGACGAAGGCATCGGTATGTGCGTACCACGCCTCCAGATCAATGTGCAGCACGTCAAGCGGAAGACGGCCTTTTTCACGGGCAATGTCCAGTGCGAGCTGGACGACGACCCCGGAATCCTTTCCGCCAGAAAAAGAAACAAATACTCGCTCGAAAGCGTCAAAGACTTCCGCCAGCCGAGAGCGTGCCGCAGTGAACACATCCATGCCGAGCCAACGCTTCATACCGCATGCTCCATCAGTTTCCTTATGGCGTTCCGATTCCCGTTCAGCCTCCTGACTTCCCTCTTGAGTTCCTCAAGCGCATCGGCTTTTCGGGCAAGCGCCGAACGAATGCGTTCGTCAAACCGGCTTTCACCCTGAAGGGGCACGTAGCATACGCTGTCCTTCTGGCCTATTCGGTGGCATCTGTCTTCAGCCTGAAGTCTGAGCGCATATCGCCAATTTTCGGAATAGAAAAAGACTTGATGCGATTCCGTCAGCGTCAGCCCGTACCCTCCGGTCCCCTGCGTCGCCACAAGTACGCCGCCTCTTTTTTTCCAGAGATCAATCTTCGCCGCTCGCTCCGTCGCCGGAACCCTGCCGTGAAGAGTATATACCGGTATCTGCGGAAACGCCGTGGGGAGCGCCTCATTCAGCGCGGCGACTGATTCGAGATAGTTGGCCCAGATGATCACATGGCTGGTTCTGAATTGCCTGAGTTCATTGAACAAGGTATCTATTCTCCGATTCCTCAGACGCCTTACGCCTAGAAAGCCGGATGGCAAAACGCCACAGGAAACGGCGTGCAGTCCGCTGAACAAACGGAAAATCGCCATATTGAGATCGGATAGCCCATAGCGATTGATCTCGTCCAGGAAACGGGTCTTTACTGCCTGGTAAAGGCTTGTCTGCTCTTCAGAAAAACTGCACAAAATACGACGATACAGTTTCGGCGGCAACTTCAGGCAATCTTCCTTGCTGACCTGATAGACATAGGGGGCTATGGCGCGGCAGACTTCATCAAGGCTGACGCCTTCAACTGGAAAAGCCTGCTTTCGGTCTTGAAAAACAGCAAGAGCACTCTGGAAGGCATGCCTTGAGGGATACCCTAGAATCAATGGAGAAAGGAATTCCATCTGCGTATACAGGTCTTCGATTCCCTGCTGGATCGGCGTTCCGGTAAGAATCAGCCGATACGGTGCCCGGGTACCGAACCCTATAAGACGCCGTGTCCGTTTCGCCCGATGGCCTTTGATGTAGGTTGACTCGTCAACCACAAGAAAAGTTCCACCGTCGATCAGCCTGTCAAGGACATAGGCCACACGGGGAGACCTCCCGAGGCTTTCCAGGCCGACAAGATACCATATGGCCTGCGGTATGTTCTCTTCTCGTGTCCGGGGACCCACCATGTGAATATCTGTATCGATGCAGGACGTGTGCCGGAGGATTTCCCTTCTGGTTTCCTCCATGAGGGATACAGGACAGCACCAGACACATTTTACAATACGCTTCCTGCGAAGCCAGATGAGCTCAAGGGCCGTACGAGTTTTTCCTGTTCCCATATCCATAAACAGGGCTCCGACCTTGAGCTGCGAGAGCTTTTCTATCGCCGCCCGTTGATGGGCATAGGCAGTCGTCGTCAGTTTCCAGTCAGCGCTTGAACCGATCATCGAAGCTATTCCTCTATCTATAAATCTATAACAGTTTTTATAACAACGATGAAGGGCTGTCAAAATAGGAGTTACGATTAAACGGACATGTAGAGAACATTCGTGGATTACGCCGAGAACGTTGCTCTGGAACCCTGGCAGATTATGCCGGAGAGTGCGAACAAACCCAGATCACATTTATATGCGCTCGGTATCCGAGCCAAGCCATAACGACAAATAACCTCAAGCGATTTTTCTTGGCATTATCATTCACAAAACTGGGCAGTGTCGTCATAAGTTGATTAACATATTGAATTCATGTATTCTTCTCTATGGAGGAGCTTATGTATTCTGCAATGCATCGTCATGATATTTCGGATCATGCATGGAGTTTGTTAGCTCCGCTTTTGCCCGGAAGACGTGGCGATTGGGGTGGACGAGCCAAAGACAATCGCCTTTTTGTCAATGCAATCTTTTGGATTTTACGGACAGGCGCTCCATGGCGAGACCTTCCACCGGAATATGGTGGCTGGAAAAATACTCATCGTCGTTTTTGTCGTTGGCGTGATAAAGGTACATGGGAACATGTCCTTGCGAATCCGATGGATATGCCGGATTTCGAGTGGCTGATGATTGACTCCACTTATTGCAAGGTACATGCCCATGCAGCAGGGGCAAAAGACGGTAATCAGGACATGAGCCGCACAAAAGGGGCTCAACACTTACATCTGGCCGTGGATGCGCATGGTATGCCGGTCAGAATCATTATTACAGCGGGTTCCTGTTCTGATATCGGTCAGGCTTTCCCACTCATTCAAGGTATAGATGCCCAGTTCGTTCTTGCGGATAAGGCCCATAGCGCCCATAGATTTCGTGAACAGCTGAAGGAAAACGATGTGCAGGCCGTAATACCGCCCATTCAGCGAGGAAATCGTTCTCTCATTGAATACGACAAATATTTATACAAGATGCGTCATATCATCGGGAATACTTTTTTGTCTCTCAAGCAGTGGCGAGCTGTTGCCACGCGTTATGCCAAAAGGAGCTCTTCTTTCCTCGCAGCAGTCCAGGTGCGTTGCATCGCTCTATGGTGCAAAATCTTGTGACGACACTGCCTAGGGGCACAGTCTCCGGTATAGCGAATGCCAGTACAGTTTCAGGGAACCTACGGAACGGGACTGTGACCGGAACCATTGGCGCTGGAGGTGGAGCCCCCACGGATTACATGGGGGAGGTAGAGACAGCTCCGGATCACATCTACGTCCGCTGTCTCATCCGTGCCAAGCCATAAATATGTATTTATGTAAAAATAGCGTATAAAGTACATGATGAATTTCAAGAGAAATATATTAAAAAATTAGATGATGGTACACTGGAAGTACTTTCAGATACCAGCTTAGTGACTGCACATTTCTCTATCTGCTTTCATTTGGCGAGTATGTAGAAATTATTGAGCCTGTGGAAGCAAGAAACATTCTAAAGGAAAAAGCGAAAAAGATATTTGATATATTGAAAATTAGTCAGCCCAATGGAAATAAAATAACCGTTATACAGATAACCTTACGAAGGTTTTGACAATAAAATAAAGGAAAAAATATGAGTGAACAATTTATAAACTTGACAATCGACAATATAGATAAAGAGCATTTGTGTTGTGCAATTTCCGATAAAAAACATCAAGTCGGAGTAGCTATAAAAAAGAACTGGTTGAGGGAACGGATTGCGGAGGGACATATTTTCCGTAAACTTGATGAAAAAGGAAAAGTGTTCATTGAATATGCCCCATTGGAAACGGCATGGGTGCCTGTTCATGGAGATAATTATTTGTATATTTATTGCCTTTGGGTATCGGGTTCTTTCAAGGGAAAAGGGTATGCAAAATCTTTGATTGAGTATTGTATTAATGACGCGAAAGAAAAAGGAAAATCGGGCATTTGCGTTCTTAGCTCCAAAAAGAAAAAGCCGTTTTTAGCAGACAAGAAGTTTTTACTCAAATATGGCTTTGAAGTCGTTGATACCGTAAAAGATGAATATGAATTGCTGGCATTGTCTTTCAATGGAGAAAAGCCTTATTTCTCTGAAACCGTAAAAGAAATGAAGAACAGCAGCGAAGAACTGACGATCTATTACGGCTTACAATGCCCGTACATTCCGAACTGCATTGAGCAAGTGCAAGAATACTGCACAAAAAACAACATACCGTTCCATCTGATAGCCGTAGATACTTTAGATAAAGCCAAAAATCTCCCTTGCATTTTTAACAACTGTGCTGTCTTTTATCATGGGGAATATGAAGCAAATCATCTTCCCAACGAAACCTTTTTGAAGAAGAAATTTCAAGTATAGAGGAAATGTTTAAATTACAGTTTGTCGTGGTAAAAAATATGAACTTAATGGAAGAAGGATGAAGCGAAACTTTGAAGCATTTTGTATCAGAGATTTTTGTCGAACTAGAGCAATGGGGACTTCGTGGAGACACGTTGTTATGGAAGTATTTAAAAAACTACTATGCTGCTATTGAACTTCCATATCCGGTAGAACATTTAAAAGAAGACATTTTGAGGATATTCAAAGATTTTACAGGTGAATTGCCTGTGCGAGAGAAGTACTATTTCGTGAAAGAATTTTCCAAAAATTGTAATTGGATAAAATATGTAGACGATGCGATGAAAGAGTTCTTTCTTCGTATTGTCTTTATATGTTAGCTGGTTATTTCCTTGCCACCAGTGTATCCGGAACTGGTCGGGGTTGTAGGCTCCCGGGTGCCCGATTACCGGGGACGTTTTCTGCGCGGCCTCCAGTCCGGGTATAGCGTCGGACAGACCGTGACCAACTCTCTCAAGAGCCATAACCATACGCAGCCGACGCACACGCACAGTTTCAGCGGGCAGCTCGTCAGCACGGCTCTGAGCGGTACGGCGGGCGGTCAGTCTTTCTCTTCAGCGGCAAATCTGGGAGTCAGCGGATGGGCTGCTGGACAATCCATTACGAGTGGTGGAGCTGGAGGGCAGAGCTTTTCCTATCAGGGGAGTACGTCAAGTAGCTCCGGGGGATACGTGACCTTTCGCCATGACACCGGAACCACTAATGGTTATGGGGCAGGTGGAATTATTCCCGGTTATTCTGCTACGCCGCCAACAGCTTCATGGGGCATCACTATTACTGAAAATAATGGAGTTTTTTATTCCAAGTACAGTAGCGACTCAGGTGGGGATAGGAGTACAGTGACAACCAGCTACGTTCCGTTTTCAGGAGCAAAAGTCCAAACGATGGGCGGTGTAACATCAGGTGGTTCAATATGGGGAAGCACAGGAGGAGGGAGCGTTTCTGGGACTGCCTCGGGTACTATAAGTGGAACGGCCAACGCCAGCTCTGTTTTGGGGAATCTGCGAAATGGGAGCGTGAGCGGAGTCATCGACGCAGGAGGTGGTGATCCTACGGACTATACTGGTGGGTCCGAAACGGCTCCAGATCACACCTACGTCCGCTGCCTCATTCGAGCCAAACCGTGACTTGCCAAATTCCCCGGAACTCCTTATCCTTCAAAACAGAAAGGGACAGAGTGTTGACGCACTCTGACCCCCGGCATGGGATGGTTCTTTAAGGGCCTCCCCTCCGGTAAAAGGTTCTCGACCTATTTACCCGATGGAGACCCCCAACGGTGTTGACGGCACTGTTGGGGGGCGCTTCATTCCATCGGGTTTGCTTTTAGCTCAGGATTTTACCCATGAGCCAGCTTGTCAGACGGGAGAACGCGCCCCACAGGGCCGCTTTCGTCACCAGCCTGAGCAGATGGTACATCCGCCGTTTGGGCAACTTGCCTCCTTTCCATCCCTGCCTGTCTGCGGAGAGGAGGCCCCGTATTGCCCCTTGCGGGACTTCGCCACCCTACGGACATATTCCTTGGAAATCAAGGTACAGCAAGCCCTTTTTGCCTTCCTCCCAGTGTATCCGGAACTGTTCGGGGTTTTAGGAAAAACGGCGGTCCCGGACTACCGTGGCCGTTTTCTGCGCGGCCTCCAGTCCGGGCACTCGGTTGGCGAGAACGTGGCCAACTCCATAAAAAGCCATAACCACACTCAGCCGACGCACACGCACACCTTCTCCGGGCAGCTCGTCTCCACCGCTCTGAGCGGAACGGCGGGCGGTCAGTCTTTCTCTTCAGCGGCGAACCTGGGCGTGAGCGGATGGGCTGCCGGACAATCCATCACGAGCGGAGGAGCGGGTGGACAAACATATCAGGCAGTACAAAGCTCAGGGGGAACATGGATTTCCATCAGCCAAACTGGAAATGATTCGGGAATCGCTGGAGGCAGAGTTTCTATTCAACGAACGACTGAAGAAGCACTAAAAGGTACTAGTCCTTTTGGCGATAGAAATACTTTGGTTGCTCCCGGTGTCTATGAATCCAGATCCGGAGGGGGTGTTGCAGGGTTCACTGTAGGAGGTTCTTCCACAGTAGCCGCAACGACTTCAGGAGGTTCGATCTGGGGCAGCACAGGCGGCGGAAGCATTTCCGGTACGGCCAGTGGCACAGTAAGCGGAACGACCAATGCCAGCGGCGTTTCTGGGGCACTTCGAAATGGAAGTGTAAGCGGAAGTATCGGTGCAGGTGGGGGAACCCCTACCGATTATACGGGAGGAGCAGAGACAGCTCCTGATCATATCTATGTGCGCTGTCTTATTCGCGCAAAACCATAAATACGTATTTATATAATTACATATTTATATAAGATAAGGTAACGCCAAAGTAAATTCTTCCCTGGCGTTGCCTTATTTTATTATCCACCTGTATTTCAAAGTTATCTTGCTCTGATAAGATACCGAACAGCACGGTTCACCGGGCGGACTTCACCGACCACAGGAGTAACACGCGACACATCAAAACTGTAGCGTATCTGGTTATAGTCATCGCCTTCTTGTACACCTGCATTCCCGGCAGGCCAAAACGCTCCACTTGATCCCCCTTGGTTATCGTGTCCAGACCAATCACCGCCTACAAAGGTTCCCCAAATCGTCCTGATTCCATCTCCCTGAAGCTGGCCAAGTGCCGCGCTGGAATGCGTCACGGTGCCGTAATGTGTACTCGTCTGTGAACCTTGGCCGCGCAGGAATATCCCCCGGTAATCGGGTACCCGGCTGCCGACAACCCCGACCAGTTCCGGATATACTGCGCTGGATATGGATTGCCCGTTACATTCCAGCCAGTTATCTCTGTCAGAAGGCCATGAGTTGGAAGGCCAAGTAATCACCGTTCCAACGGGGATCGAAGCCCCCACGCTTTTGACAGAAATTGTTGTAGGATTAAAGCTGGTTCCATCAGCAGCCACCCCTGGCAAGGCCAGCCCAAAACACAAAAGAAAGAGCAAGAGCAGTCTTTTCATGACGTTCTCCCTAGTTGCCTGCATGTTGCCGGAAGAGCGAGTGCATGGCAGTCACAGTCTCTTCGATGAAGCCTATTTTCAGCATGAAGCTCGCACCAGGCTCGTCATTGCCCTTTTCGATTTTTATGCGTGGCGTCTTCAGGCCGGAGAAACTGAAGTCGGCGTTGAGCGTGAAGACAGAGACGAGTTCGTCGTCAGGCATTGTTGAGAGTCTGATCTTCAGGCTTTTGAAGAGCAGGCCGGATTCAAGGCCAGCAAGGGCGCTGTTCGGAACGTCGGTAACGGAAACGGTAGCGCCGCCAGCTTGGGAAAGGGTAGCCTTACCCTGTTCGATAATGTGATATTCTTTTCCGTTAAGGGAAAGCGCCATACTTTCGGTATACAAGTCACGCATGAAATCTTCGAGGGGATGATCGGAGTCGGAGGCAGCCAAAGTGCTGGGAGAGAGGCGTTCGAGCTCACCGTTGAACGCCGTCTTGAAATACTTTTCGAAGAGTTCGAGTACTGACTTGGACGTGCTGGCGAAGTAGACGAGCCCCGTTGTCTTGTCTATGGCGACGCCAGACATGGAGGGGCGAGGCTCGGTCTTTGAGAGTAGCCTGGTTTTGCAGAGTTCCTTGAGCTCCCTTTTTCTGTTTTTGGACAGAAACGTCTTGCCGGTGTGCTGGAGTTCCTCCTGAGTCATCTCGGCGAGGTGCTTCTTGAAAATGGCTGAGGGAACCTTTCGGGTATCAATGCGCAAGCCGAAGTTCATGTAGTTGCCCTTTTCGGGGATCGAGATGTTGAGATCCGCGAACATATCAGTATCCGGGACAAAGCCGGAGCCTAGCTCGTCCGGCGTTTGGTCGATGGAACGGAAAGCGTACTGTCTGATCCTGTCGCCGGTGACGTTGGCCAAAGTGGAGGACTCGACGCGGTAGACGGTCAAGGGGATGGAAGTTTTCATGAGGCTCATTGGAGGTACTCCTTGGGTTGTGGGTGAATTCCTCTAGGAGAGGACGAAGGCAGTATCCGGGGAGGGTAGGTTAAAGCCGACATCGAGCGTCAGGCGTTCCCTTTCGATGGTGGGGATACGGAAGCTCTGTTTGCGCTCCATGATGATACCGCCGGGGCCATAGATGTCATGGCATTCGCCTCGATATGTCCCACGATGCATTTCCATGAGCGGGGCGTAATTAACCGGGGTGAGGCTTTTGACGTATTCCGGGCAACGGTCTGAAAAGATGGCTCCGTCTCCAGGCCATAGCAGCATCTCGTCGCTGGCGGCGTCCAGCTCGTTATCAAGGACGACGTAGCGGACCGTATGGGTATGCAGGCCGGATACTGTTTCCCACTCTGAAATGACCGTGTACTCGTCAACGGTATGGGGGAGTTCCAGGAGAAAGCCGCTGCTTGCCTTGCCGGACCTTCGGCATCCGACATAGTAGCGTTTGTTCGAGAAGGGCTTTCTTGTCATAAGTTCCTTCTCTCCGGAGAGCTTGAGGCGAAACTCGGGGATCTCGACGGAGGCGAGGCCTGCGGTGGAGAATGCATGGGCGGTGAGAAGCTTGGGGGTGATGTGCAGCAACATGCCGAAATCCTTTTGACTGGTTAGTGTTTCACTCTATTGTTTTGTCCCAGAACGATGCCTTGCACTGAGGAAAGCCTGAGCAGGAGAACATCGTCCACGGGCCTTTTGCGTTTGTGCCCTGTCTGATGAGCAACGGTTTGCCGCAGTCCGGGCAGATGAATTCGGTCACGATTCTCGGAGTCCGAGGTTTAGGCTGACCGGGCTTGCCGTTGTCATCGGGCAGAAATACATTGTTACCGTCTGGATGCCCTTGTTTGTTGTAGCAAGCCCAATATGTCCCCTATTGTTTTTTCCTGAGTAAAGGGGGCGACCGCAGACGGGGCATGGATACTCCGAGGGTATGGCCCTTTCTCGCGGTTTTCCGGGTTTACCGTTCTCATCCGGCAAAAACGTCCTGCAATCGGCATCGGAGCAGCTCCAGAAAAATTCGCCGGCGTTTTTCCCTTCGCGCCGGCGCAACGCCTTGCCACACTTCGGGCAGGGGAAGGCACCGGGCTGAAGTGCGGCAGAGGTGGAGAGGACGGGGGCCAAAAGCAAAGGAAGAGCTGCATACTGTTCACGCATGAAGTCTTCCAGAGAGGTTTCCCCACGGGTTATGGCTTCAAGGCGTTGTTCCCATTGGGCCGTAGTAACCGGATCGCGGAGCGTGTCCGGGGTCATGTCGATGAGGGACTGGCCGAGCGGCGTGGACACAAGGGATTTGCCGCTGGCTGCGATGAACCCACGGCCCTTGAGGGTTTCAAGGATACTCGCCCGTGTCGCTTCCGTCCCGATGCCTTCATTTTCCTTTAAAACGGCCTTGGCCTTGGCGTCGGAAACGAAACGGTGGACGTTGGCCATCGCCTCGATCAGTGAACCTTCAGAAAACCTGGAAGGCGGCGTGGTCTTCTTTTTGAGGGCGTCCACGTCGGCGCAGAGCACGGCGTCATTGTTGCCGACGGACGGCAGCGACTGTTCGGTCTCTTTCTTTTTGGCGTCCTCATCGTCTTCTTCAGCAGCGAAGCCAGTCCAGCCCGGCTCGATGATCATCCGGCCACGTGCCTCCCATGCCGTTTCCACGATGGTGGCCAGAATCTTCTGGGCCTCGTAGAGCATGGGGGGATAGAACTGGAGAAAGTACTGGACGGCGATCATCAGGTACAGCTCCTTTTCCTGCGCCGTGAGGCTCCGAGGCTCTTCGCCAGTGGGGATAATCGCGTGGTGGGCCGTAATCTTCTTCGTATCCCAGACGGGGCCTCTCAAGGCGGAATCGGCCTTGGCGGTCACGGCCTCAAGACCGGAAACGCCGGAAAGGGCGGTAATGATCCGGGCGGCATCACTGAACTGCTCTTCGGGCAGATAGCGGCAGTCGGTACGCGGATACGTCGTCAGCTTCTTTTCATAGAGCGACTGCGCGGTATCCAGAACCTGTTGCGCGGTCATGCCGAGCTTGGAGGACGCGGCCTTCTGAAGCGAGGAAAGGCAATGCGGCAGAGGGACTGGCTTTTTCTTCTTCTCGCGTGTGACGGAGGTGATGATGCCGTTTTTGCCGCGCACGGCATCCATGATGCCTTGGGCGGTGGCCCCATCGACGAGACGGCCTTCACTGTCCAGTCCGGGTTGTGTTTCCGAAGGCTTGAAGATGGCTGAGAACGTCCCCGCATCGTGCTGGAGCCTTGCCTGAAGGACGAGATAATCAATGGGGGTGAAGACTGCGATTTCCCGATCCCGGTTGACGACAAGGGCAAGGGTGGGCGTCTGGACGCGCCCCATCGACAACACGCCATCCCGTCCCGACTCCCTGCCCCGGAGCGTCATGGCGCGGATGGCGTTCATGCCTATGAGCCAGTCGGCCTGTGAGCGGGCGCGGGCGGAATCCCGGAGATTGGCGTAGTCCCGGTTGTCCTTCAGTGTTGCCAGAGCTTTTTGGATAGACCGGGAATCGAGGGATGCCAGCCAGATGCGCTGAACCGGGCCGGTGTAGCGGAAGTGTTCGAGGACTTCATCCACGAGGAGTTGGCCTTCCCTGTCCGAGTCGCCCGTGTTGACGACCGTAGCGGCCTCACCGAGCAGATTGCTGATCACCTGAAGTTGAGCGCGGGTGCTTTCCTTGGGCTTGAGCCGCCACTCACGGGGAATCATGGGTAGGGAGCTTCTTCGCCACAGCTTCCATGCTTCATCATAATCATCGGGATCATACTGTTCCAGCAAATGCCCGAAGCACCAGGCCACGGCGTCGTTCCCATAGACTATATACCCCTGACAAGTCTGCGTGACGCCGAGTTCAGCGGCAATGGCTTTGCCGAGTGACGGTTTTTCGGCAATGAAGAGACGTTGGATCATGGACTCCTCTCAATTCAAAAGGTTGCGATAGGTTCCGAAGCGGCGTTTGAAGGGGCTCAGCAGGGCCGGGAGCAGACCTTCTTCCAGTTCTTCGGCCTGAAAATCGGCATTGAAGCCCTTCCTGCGGTGGTTTTCAATGCGCAGGGTGTTCCCATAGAAAGACATGCTCCATCCTTTGGCGTCGTCATTGCGGGTGACTTCCTGTGAGTTGGGGAACGCCGCGCACCATGTGGGAAGAAGTTTTTTGAGCCTGTAAAAGAGGTTCGTCATGCGGATGTCCGTCTGGACCTCTGTGAGATGAACGCCGTGCAGAAATGGAGAGGGTTGCGAATAGAGGAAGAACTTTGCGATGCAGGCGCGGTGGCATCCGTCTTCCGCGACGTAGCCTTTGCCGTCATGAAAGCAGAAACTCATGAAGGGGGCACGGAATTGTTCGAGGTTCAGGTAGTACTCAGGATTCACCGTAAACAGCCTGATGTTTTTCCGCATCTTTTCGCCCTTATCGAGGAGTTCCCTCCATGTCATGCCGGGATAGTTGGGATTGGCTGTCCCACAGATCAGGCCGGTGTTTACCGAAGCTGACCAGCAACGGCTTATTGAGCGGATGAAGGGTGCCGGACGTAGCGATTCGATACAGCTATCGGCAAAGGCGGGTACTGTATCAAAAAGTTCTTTGATTTGTTCGTCAGTCATGACCGTCCCTTGTGGCTACTCATCAATCCAGTGGCCACCGTTGAGCGGTTCGCCAACGTAGTTGACGCCGACCTTCCATGTGTATTCGTGCCCTGCGTATGTCCGGCAGTATGAGGGGAGCCCATCGTCAATGATCCAGACCCATTTGGTGCGGCAGCGCGGGGTATTCTCACGGTCTTCTCGGCTCATGCGCCGCCAGATGTCGTCTGGAATGCACTCTTCGACAGGAACTTGCTTTCTGAGCTGACGGTTCAGAAGATCAGCGGTGCAGGGTTCAGCGTCGTCTCAGTCTCATGCGTAGACTCGAACAGTACAGCATGGCTCCAGCGAAATTATGAGTGCAGCGGACCACCAGCGGACGGATGGGCGTGACCATGCTGCGGGCAGGCCGCAGCGGTGGCGAGTACATTATGCGGATGCCGAGCCGCCTGGCGATCAGGGGATGGAGGTTTGGGTAGGGCCTCATGATTGCCCTTCCTTTTGGATGGAAAAAGGCGGCAGGGGGGAGCAGCCCACGGGCGCAGGGGGCCGCAATGATGAGGGGCTGAAGCAAGGCCTTACGGTCATTTGATTCTTCACGGGGAAGAGAAATTTTAAGAGACTGGATATGGAGGAAGAACGCCCCGAGGGAGACAGGCCGCAGAGTACCTGAAGGGGGCGGAGTGGTTTGAGGGCCGGGAGGGAGGGCTTTACAAGGGCGGGGTGCTTATAATACAAAAGGCGCACCACAAAACCTCAATTTTGGAGGTATGTGATGCGCCTTCAGATGTCTGTTGGCGTCCCCAAGCGGATTTGAACCGCTGTTGACGGCGTGAAAGGC
>OJSL01001647.1_pt1 | contig 16670 bp, 18 predicted proteins | sample 1599451 | NCBI WGS metagenome assembly OJSL01 (sample SAMN04168657, study PRJEB22393) | human gut metagenome | biome: human gut microbiome; feature: stool | host: Homo sapiens | collected 2014-03-20
CCTACGCAGTTGACAAAAGCTGCGATCAGCCGTCTGCAGGATTTGGGATACCTGTGTGTGCTGGCAACCGGAAGAGCATTGAGCTATATTCCAAACGGAGCGAAGGATCTGCATCTGGATGGTTATGTGACAAGCAATGGTGCGCATGTAACTGTGCATGGTAAGGTAATCCACAACGATGTTTTTTCTGATGAGGAACTGCTGTCTCTGCTTCAGTATATGGATAGCTTATCTATCAATTATATACTGGAGGGAACGAAATTCTGTTATGTAAAGGATCTGAAAGAGTCGGAATATCTGCATTTTATGGATAATTTTAAGATACCGGAAGATAACTTCGTCAAATACCGCGGCTTTGAGGATGTCAGAGGCAGGATTGGAAAAATCACACTGACATTCCCAAATCGAAAACAGCTGGAAACAAGCGGCGCAGAGCTGGAAAAAACGTATCTGTGTTCCTATCACCGCAATTGCAATACCTTTGACATCGCAAAGAAGACGATACACAAGGGGGTAGGAGCCAGAGCGATTATCGATTATTTTCACATTCCCATGGACGCGACGATCGCGTTTGGAGATGGGGATAACGATGTAGAGCTGCTCGCTGGTGTGGTGCACGGTGTCGCGATGCGAAAGCATGATCCAAAACTGGACGCAGTGGCAAGCATGGTCACCGGAACCGTAAAAGAAGAGGGGATTTATAAGGCCCTGAAGAAATTGGAGGTAATTTAGTATGGCATTGGTAAGACTGCTCCCTGCATTTAAGGATTATTTGTGGGGTGGAACGAAATTAAAGGAAAACTACAACAAGAAAACCGATCTTGATATTGTGGCGGAGAGCTGGGAGTTATCCACACACAAGGACGGACAGAGTATTGTGGACAGTGGAGAGTACAAGGGACTGACACTGAGTGAGTATGTGGAAAAGCTGGGAAAGGATGCACTTGGCACCAAAGGAAACGCATTTGAATTTTTCCCGATTCTGATTAAATTTATCGATGCAAAAGGCAATCTGTCCATACAGGTTCACCCGGACAATGAGTATGCGCTGCGTGTGGAAAAGGAATATGGGAAAACAGAGATGTGGTATATCCTGGATGCCGAAGAGGGTGCCAGTCTGTATTATGGAACGAATAAGGAAATTACAAAGGATGAATTCCGGGCACGCATTGAAGACAACACCATTCTGGATGTATTGAAGAAGGTGCCGGTACACAAGGGAGATGTGTTCTTCATTGAATCGGGAACCATTCATGCAATCGGTGAAGGAATCGTAATTTGTGAAATTCAGCAGAATTCCAATACGACCTATCGCGTGTATGACTTCGGACGCGTAGGTAAGGATGGAAAGCCGAGAGAGCTGCACATTGAGAAGGCTATTGATGTTTCCAATCTGACACCGCTGGAAAGTGATTTCAAACCGATTGGTGAAGAGAAGGATTACGGTACCTACAAGTGTGCCATGATGGCTACCTGCGAATATTTCACAACCTATGTGTATGATGTGAAAACAGAGTGCAGTGTGAAGGTGGACGAGGAAAGCTTTGCGTCCTTTGTCATTGTGGATGGTGAGGGCAGTATCGAAAGTGATGATACCATGCTGAGCATCCGCAAGGGAGATTCTGTATTCGCCAGTGCAAATACGGGCAAGGTGACCATCAAGGGAAGCTGCCGCTTCATCCTTTCCAAGGTATAAGCAAGGAGTAATCCGTAAAACAGAAAATAATCGTGGGAAATGTAAGTAAGGCAGATTCTCTCAACCGACAGGCGTTGATTGCGTTTTCCTTCTCGACTCATTCCCAAAAAGGCAATATGAAAAAAGTACCTATAGAGAGGTCTGACTTTGGCGGTCAGGTTGAAGCTATAGGTACTTTCTTTATAGATGAATACAATGTGTTTTGTGTGATTATGGGAATGGAAGAAGCTGTATTATGAAGAAATAAAGTCTCTGGCATGCATAGGGAATTGCTTCTTTTTTCTGTCGTTACCTATACACCGACTGAGTGCGGATGCTGCCCCGGTCTATCCTTTCCAGCGTCATATTTCTAAATGTACCAGAGATTATCGAATGTCTGTTGCGGGCTACAGACAAGAAAACCTGCAGATATTTTCATAATCGGTCAAATATTCCTGCAATAATTTGACTGAATGTGATTGACAATGGCGATTATAGAACGTATACTTATAACAAAGAGGAGGAATGAGGATGCTTGCTGAAGAACGCTTTGCGGCAATTCTGTCCATTCTGCAAAAGCAGAGAACTGTCACGGTTCTGGAACTGACACAGGCACTGTCCATCAGTGAATCCACCATACGGCGGGATCTGGTGGCACTGCATAAGATGGGAAAACTGAAAAAGGTACATGGCGGTGCAACGCTGCTGCATAAGGAATACGGGTTATATGAAACTGAGGTGGCTGCGCGCAGTGAGGAGCATGTGGAAGAGAAAAAGCGGATTGCACGCTATGCCGCATCGCTGATTCAGGCGCATGACTTTGTGTATATCGATGCCGGGAGCACAACCCTGCACATGGTGGAATATCTGAAGGAAGAGGAAGCAATTTATGTGACAAACGGACTGGAGCATGGAAGACGGCTGGCAGCGCAGGGCTTTCGTACCTTCCTGCTGGCCGGTGAGCTGAAAAGCAAAACGGAAGCGGTGGTAGGTCTCGGCGCTGTTTCCTCCCTGCAGAAATACAATTTCAACAAGGCATTTTTCGGAACCAACGGTATAACGGTGGACAGCGGCTTTACAACACCGGATACCAATGAGGCGTATGTCAAGATGGAGGCGATGAAGCATGCGCAGAAGTGCTATGTGCTTGCGGATTCCGGTAAATTCGGAACCTGTACCTCTATCACGACGGCAGATATCAGTGATGCGACGATCATCACAGGCAAGGGTGTGGAGAAGGAATATCTGGAGGAAGCGGATATAATCGAGGTAGAAGAATGATCTATACAGTGACATTAAATCCTTCAATTGACTATGTGGTTGAAGTAAACGAGCTGACAGCCGGTGAAATTATGCGCACCAAGGCGGAGGATCTGATCTTCGGGGGAAAGGGAATCAATGTATCCAGTATGCTGGCACAGCTTGGGATGAAATCCTGTGCATTGGGCTTTATCGCAGGCTTTACAGGGGATGCACTGGAACAGGGGGTTGCGGCCATGGGCATTCAGCCGGATTTTCTGAAGGTGGAGCAGGGCTTTACGAGAATCAACGTAAAGGTGCATGCGCAGGAGGAAAGTGAAATCAACGGACAGGGACCGCAGATTCGCTATACGCATCTGGAGCAGCTTATAAAAAAGCTGGATCGATTGAAAAAGGATGATATTCTGGTGCTGTCCGGGAATGTACCCTGCAGTATTCCACAGGATATCTATGCGGATATCATGCAGCATCTGCAGGGGAGCGGCATCCGTGTATGTGTGGATGCAAGGCAGGAAGCACTGATGTCCACGCTTGTCTATCATCCGTTTCTGATCAAGCCCAATCATAAGGAGCTTGCGGAAATGTTTGAGGTAGAGCTTTCCAGCAGGGAGGATCTGCTTGTCTATGCGAAGGAGCTGCAGGCGATGGGTGCACGCAATGTGCTGGTATCCATGGCGGAGCAGGGAGCTTTACTGCTCACTGAAACACAGGAGGTTTATCATGCACCGGCCTGCAGGGGAAAGGTTGTTAATTCCGTCGGTGCCGGTGATTCCATGGTTGCGGGCTTTCTATACGGTTATTTGCGTGAGCAATCCTATGCGGCGGCACTGCGTTATGGAACAGCATGTGGCAGTGCCAGTGCATTTTCCAAGGGAATTGCCGACAGGAAAACGGTGGAAGAGCTGCTGGTGCAGCTGAAGGAACGGGAAGCCTGCTAAGGGCAGAGGGATACAAGCCCTGAGATACAGGAAAAGGAGATAAGAACATTATGAAAAAACGTTGTGCACAAAAGGCCTTGGCATATATACAGGACGGCATGGTAATCGGCTTGGGAGGGGGATCAACGATTGCTCATCTTGCACGCTTTGTTAAGGAGAGCGGAAAGCAGGTGCAAATCGTAACGCCGTCTCTGGAAACGGAAACGCTTTGTATAAAGCTGGGACTGCCGCTTCTTCCGCTGCGCCAGATATCCCATGTGGATATCGCCTTTGACGGCTGTGATGAAGCAGACCGTCAATTTTATGCGCTGAAAAGCGGAGGCGGAATTCATGTCCGGGAGAAGCTGATTGCCAATATGGCAGAGGAATATATGCTGCTGATTGATGAAAGCAAGCTTTCAGACACCCTGCAGTTTCATGTACCGGTTGTCATGGAGCTTTTGGAGGATGCAACAGCCTATGTGAAACGCAGAGTGGAGGAGCTGCAAGGCCGCTTTGTCTGTAAGCATGGGGAAGGAAAGTACGGTGCTGTAATGAGTGATCATGGCAATGTACTGGCGGATGTATGGTTTGATAAGGTCGGGGATCCGAAGAAACTGAATCATGCATTGAAAAGCATTGCGGGGGTTGTTGATACATCCCTGCTGACAAGAGAGGTCACCGCAATTCTGGTTGTTAGCGATCAGGGCTTTGAGCTATTGAAAAAAGGCAGTGTCTGATAAGAAATAACAGATTGCGTGTATTCCACAGCATGCTGCGGATATTTAAAATGTGAACAGGAAAGGGATGAGAATATGAAAAAATGGAACTGGGGTATTCTTGGTCAGGGTGCAATTGCCGTGCAGATGGCCGAGGCGCTGATGAAGGAGCATGGTACGATTTATGCCGTCGCTGGACGTCATATGGAGAAGGTAACGGCATTTGCAAGCGCATATACGGTTGAGCACTGTTATGATATTGAAAGTCTGCTTGCAGATGAGCAGGTGGATATCATTTATATCGCAACACCGCATACCTATCATTATGACTATATGATGCGCGCTTTGCAGCATGGCAAGCATGTACTTTGCGAAAAGGCAATCACAGTAAACCACAGACAGCTGCAGGAAGCAATGGCACTGGCACAAAAGAAGCAGCTGATTCTGATGGAGGCAATGACGATTTTTCACATGCCGGTGTTTGCCAAAGCAAAAGAGCTGGTTGAGCAGGGCGCAATCGGTAAGCTGAAAATGATACAGGTTAATTTTGGGAGCTGTAAGGAATACGATGTCACGAACAGATTCTTTTCCCCGCAGCTTGCCGGAGGAGCCCTTTTGGATATCGGTACCTATGCGTTATCCTTTGTGCGCTGGTTTCTGCATGCACAGCCTGATACCGTTCTCACGAATATGATTCCCTTTGAAACCGGTGTGGATGAAATGAGCGGTTTCATCCTGCGCAATTCACTGGATGAAATGGCTACGGTTACGTTAACCATGCGAGCCAAGCTGCCAAAGGTAGGTATTGTTGCCGGAGAAGAGGGATATCTGGAAATCCGTGAATATCCAAGAGCAGACAGCCTTCAGATCCGCTATACAAGAGATGGCTGGACAGAAACACTGGATGCGGGAACACGCAGTGATGCACTGGTATATGAGCTACGGGATATGGAGGCTGCCGTCAGCGCAACAGCGAACAACAGCACCCTGAAGCTATCCAGTGATGTAGTAGCCCTGATGGATGAAGTACGCAGACAGTGGGGAATGCGCTATCCGTTTGAAGACGAAGAGGCATAGGCATCAAAAAAGAGATGTATATAACAGACAATAAGCATTGTGCTTCAAGGCGTATACAAAGAAGCAGGATGCTTTTTTTGTGAGGTTTCCTTACGTTCAGGTGTTTGAAAAAGGGGGTATTCAAATATCATTGATAGGTTACAGGGGTATTGCATTCCCCTTTTTGATCTTGCACACTGTCAGTAAAGAATCTTTTTTTGATGCTTTCGTATGCATGTCAGAGCGAAAGAGCGGTGAATGCTCGAAAAAAATACCGTCGGGCAGGAAAGCGTGATGTATTCGAAAGAATTTTTCATCCTGTCCAGGCGGATTGAATGATTCATACAGCACATGTACATCACCGTATCCATAAATATCAGATGAAAAGTCTGTATCGTACCATGCAGGAAGCGTCCGAAAGTGAGAACCGAAGCAGAAATTCATGGCTTTGCTTCAAGGTGAAAGCAGCAGCTGTCTTGTGATATACTATAAAGACATGCTATACTTAGCGGTGGAAAGAAGGGATGCATATGAAGACGTTATCATTTCTGGTCAAGCCGGTATCCGCAGGCTGTCAGCTGAACTGCACCTATTGCTTCTATAAGGATATTGCAGAAAATCGAAGCAGTGCGAACTACGGGCGTATGCGCAATGAGGTAGCTGTGGCATTGCTGGAAAAGGTGTTTCAAGCTGCGGATGCGGATGCCGATATCACCTTCGCCTTTCAGGGCGGAGAGCCGCTGCTTGCCGGATTGCCCTTCTATGAGCAGTTTGCGGATGCCGTAAAACAGCTTCGCCAGCCAAAGCAGAATGTGCGGTATGCCATTCAGACCAACGGCTGTCTGCTGAATGCGGCATGGTGCTCCTTTTTTCATAAGCACAATGTTCTTGTCGGCGTATCTCTGGACGGATGGCGAAAGCAGCATGATTTGTATCGAAAACGCAAGGATGCCGGTACGTATGCGGACGTGATGCGTGCCATACAGCTGTTACGCAGACATCATGTAGACTTCAATATTCTGAGCGTTTTAAGCAGGCAGCTGGCCAGGGAGCCGAAGAAGCTGTTTGCCTTTTATAAGGAGCACGGCTTTTCCCATGTACAGCTGATTCCCTGCCTTGCCCCTTTGCAGGAAAAACAGAGTGCATATTCACTGACACCGGAGCTGTTCTATCAGTTTTACCGCAGCTATTTTGATCTCTGGATACAGGATGTGGAAAACAAGCAGTATCAAAGCGTTGCCCTGTTTGATAACCTGCTGCTGCTCCTGCAGGGAAAAACACCAGGTACCTGCGGAATGCTGGGAGAGTGTCAGTTTCAGTATGTTGTGGAAAGCGACGGCTCTTTGTATCCCTGTGATTTTTATGTACTGGATGAATATCACTGCGGCAATGTTCTGGATACCGATCTGCTTGCGGCACGCGATTGCAGCCGCGCGAAGGCGTTTGCATACAGGGAAGAGCCGCAGCTGTGTGCTGCCTGTCCATTTCAGCCGATGTGCCACGGAAACTGCAAACGTCTGCGCAGTGTTTTTATGAATGAAACACAGTGCGGCTACCAACGGTTTCTTTTATACGCCTATCCGAAGCTGAAGGAAGTAGTCGAAATAGGAGCTGGCAGGAAAAAACGCCGGGAGGTGACAGGATGAGAAGACTTCTTTTATGGGTCAGCACACTGCTGTTTCTCTGCACTGCATTGCTTTTGGGAGGAGCTGTGACCCTGCGGCAGGTGAAGGAACAGGGAATGAGTGCGCTTGTCGTTTCCCATCTGGATATCAAAGAGCCGCTTAAGGATGCGCTGGAACAGGTGCCTGGCTGTTTTCTTCTGGAGCAGTCCATCCTGCAGCAGCTTGATACGCTGCAGGAGAATCTTCAGAAGCAATCGGACTGGACATCCTTTCTGGATACTGCCGGACTTGCCTTTATACAATGTGTAGCGGATGAAACAGCACAGCTTCCGGATTTGGATGCACAGTTTTCAGATCTGCTTTCAAAGGAGCAAACGGCACTGTTTCAGAATATAAATCTAACTGCCTCCCAGCAAAAGCTGCTGCTTCAGATTCTAACCCGTCAGCTGCACCTGAACACCCGTCTGTCTGCACTGGCTGAGGATACACGAGCATCCCTCAGCGTACCCGCCCTTCTGGCTGTGCGGCTTGTGCAGTTCGGTATGCAAAATGATACGATCCGGCTTCTGTGCGGAGCTATGCTGGTATCCTTTGTAAGCATGCTGGTTTCTGCATCAGGGAGGTATCGTGCTTTTCGAAATGCAGCGCTCAGCTGCCTGTTTGCGGCCTTGCTGTTTTTGTGTATCAGCTATGTACTTCCTTTGCTTGTGCGGATATCCTATGTGCAGATGGAGGAGCTGCTGCATACAGCATTACAGCAGCTGCGTGTGCTGGCAGTCTGGTATCTGGGCGCATTTGCTTCGTTGGCACTGCTGTCATTCATAATGAAAAAAAGTATGCGAAGCTGATTTTATTCATACGCGATGGTGAGTAAATTTAAAACAGGAGGATTTAACCCTATTGTATTTATCAATAGGGTTGCATTCTCCCTTTTGCAAACACCCTGAAGTAAGAACCCTGATACCCCGCAGGCTTTTTTATATACATCATTCAAGAAAGCCCAGCAGAATAATCATCCACGCAGCTGTATCTCTTGCATATTTATGAATAAAATAAGCTATGCAGCTTTTTCCTGCGACCTGCGATACAGCGATAAACAGCAGCGAGCATAGAAAGGTAAACAGGCAGGTTACAGGAATCGGCAGTCCGGTGATGCTTCCGGATATCCCCAGTCCCATGTTATTGATCGTGAGTGCAAATGCCAGAACGACCGCTTCCTTCTGGTCGATTCTGCTGGATGCATCACGGTCATATGCCTTCAGACTTTTCTGCTGTGTCCTGTGATTTTGAAACAGAATCCAACAGCCGATCAGCATCAGCAGGACAGCTCCGATCCGGTTGGCAGTATCCGCTGAGCAGAGTGCTGCCAGCGGTTTTCCTGCAAGCATGGAGATCAGGGTACCCGCAGTGGATATCACTGCAATGATCAAATTGCTTCGGGCATCGATTTTTACAGACTGGATGCCATAGGACAGACCTATGGCAAGACAGTCGATATTCGCAGATACGGCAAACAGCAGGGCAGATAGTACATGCATCGTCATTCCCCCTTTAGCGTATACTATGCAGCAGCTGCAAGGGTGTTAGACATTGTGAAAGCAGTCGTGCCGCAGCTGTTTTACCACTGTATGACAGCGTAAAAAAAAAGAACTGCAATGAGTTCTATTTACAAATGATGAAATGCTGCGGCAGCTCCATTTCCCGCATGGCCTCAAAGGCATTGATGTATACATCCTGAAAATCAGACAGCACAGCCCATGTACAAAGTGCCCGTATGGAAAGCTTGGAATCGTCAATCAGAAGATGGGAGGAGCGAGAGCGCTGCAGCACCGTGCTTTTCACTTCACTTATCGTGAAATCAATAGCCAGAACCTCCTGAGAATCCAGCTCAACACCGCTTGCACTGAAGAAGGCATGGTCAAAATGGAATTTACGTATATGCTCGGTTGTAAGGTAACCGACACTCATATCATAACGCATGTCGTATTTTCCGCCAATCAGAAAAAGCTCGCCGGGAAAGGAGGCAGGCAGCTTGCGTAATGCATAAATGCTGGAGGTGACAAGCTTGATGTTTTTACCTGCAATATATGGAATCAGATAGCTGGGGGTCGTACCGGAATCCACATACACACAATCCCCGTCCTTTACGATAGCGGCTGCCTGTGCGCAGATCATATCCTTTTCCGCACTGTGAATATGTTCTTTATCCATAACGGGCAGCTCCCGATAACTGCTGAGTGTCGCAGGCATTTCTTTTTTTATAGCACCGCCGCGCTCCCGTTGAATCAATCCCTGCTTTTCCAGCTCAATCAGATCGCGGTTGACTGTGGATTTGCTTGCGTTTAAAACCTCCATCAGCTCCTGTATTGTAATGAACGATTTATGATCGAGTAGCTCCAGAATGCGAAAGAAGCGCTCTTTTGTCAGCATAGGATCACCTCCTGTCAGTAAGACACTATCAGATATTTTTCCGGATGTCAATAGACTTCGCATAAGGCGGAGATCTGCGAAGAGGGTACAATAAAATCAGAGATGGAATTCGCTGTTCTCAAAACAGCAGGAAGATGCCTTTCGGTGAAATGCATGCGGATACATGAAATGCCGAAGGTAACCGCACGGATCATGGCGCTGCAAGACGAAAACAGATGCACTGTCATGTATATAGAGCATGATTGGATTTTCTTCTCCAATAATGAATCATGCGCTTCCTGCTGTATGCTTTGCTTGTTTTTAAAAATAACTCAGTAACATCTGTTTTTTTTGTTATCGGACTTGTAAATAGCTGCGCTTTTTCAGGTCATCGTGGTATAATGATGAGCATACAGAAGGTATTGTATTATGTAAAAAAGGAGACTTTCCCATGGAAACAATGGATGAATTAAAGAAGCGCCTGAATTCCTCTTCTCAATATCTGCAAAGCAACGATATGCAGGTCGTGGAGGTGAAGGAAGGCTATGCGAAGGTTGAGATGATCATTGATGAACAGATTTTGAATGTACATGGCTTTGTACACGGTGGTGCACTCTATTCTCTCGCAGATACCGCAGCCGGGGCAGCGAGCTTTACCTCGGGTCGGGACAGCGTTACCTTGTCCGGTACGATCAATTATATCAAGCCGGGAAGAGGCGGCAAGCTGATCGGAATCGCACAGAAAATATCAGCCGGCAGAACGACCGGAGTTTACGAGGTTTTTATTTTCAATGACGAAGATGTTTTGCTGTCACGGGCAACCTTTACGATGTTCTTTCTCGATCAGGAACGATATCGCAAGGGAAGCAGGGAATAAAAGAAATATCTGCTGGAGATATCCGGCTTTTTGTATAGGAGGAGCGTATGCGTACAGAAACGATTCAGATACAGCTGCAGGGAAAAGCAACAGGAGCAGTCCTGCAGACGTATTTTATGGATGCATCAAAGGAGCTGTTGAACAGCACAAGGCGTCCGGCAGTGCTGCTGATGCCCGGCGGTGCATACCGCTATACCAGCGATCGGGAGGCGGAACCGCTTGCTATACGGTTAAATGCCATGGGCTTACAGGTAGCCGTGCTTCGTTATTCCTGTGCTCCGGCTGCCTATCCGCAGGCACTTCTTGAGGCTGCGGCGGCGTTTCAGCTATTGAAGGATAACAGCATTGCATGGAATATTCGGCAGGAGCGTATCTTTCTTATGGGATGCTCTGCGGGCGGTCATCTGGCTGCCAGTCTTGGTATTAACTGGAATCAGCCGATTATCACACAATATATTCAGAGAACGGACCTGCGTCCGTTTGCCCAGATTCTATGCTATCCCGTTATCACTGCCGGTGCCTATGCACATGAGGAAAGCATACAAAATCTATTGCAGGAGTATGCGGAGGATGAGCAGCTGCGAAACCATGTATCACTGGAGCTGCAGGTACATAAGGATGTACCCAGAACCTTTCTGTGGCATACCTATACCGATCCAACGGTTTCCGTACAAAATTCTCTGCTGTTTGCCTCTGCCTTGGTAAAGAAGGGTGTGCTGTGTGAATTTCATATGTATGATAAAGGTGCACATGGACTGTCTACAGCCGGCAGACTGAGTCAGCGAGCCGACGGAGAGAAGCTGCAGCCGGAATGCGAAGGCTGGATGAGCCTTCTGGAAACGTGGATAAATGCAATTCTGTAAAGAATTTTTTAAAAAAGTATCCTTTATGGAAAAAACGGTATACAATAGAACTGACACTATGAAAGCGGTATGCAGAAATGCCTGCACATGTAATAAGCGTATATACTGCTTGGAGGACGAATATGCTGCTTAGATATCAAAACTTAACCATACGGGATGCTGTAGTGCAGGATGCCGGGCAGCTTGCACAATGGTGGAATGATGGCAGGGTGATGGCACATGCAGGATTTCCAAACGGTACAGGGGAAACGGTGCAGGAAATTGCGGAAACGATAAAAAACTGCGATACATCTCATCGCTTATTGATGATAGAAATGGACGATATCGCGATTGGCGAAATGAGTGTGCGATGGAAAGCTGATGCAACAGCCGCCATAGGCATTAAGCTATGCGATGCTTCCCGGCAGAACAAGGGAATCGGAAAAGTTCTGTTGAGTATGCTGATATCCTCCCTCTTTCATGAGCAAGGCTGTCACAGGATTATCCTGTATGTGAATCTTACCAATACAAGAGCACAGCATGTGTATGAACAGCTTGGCTTTACCAGAGTGCGGGTGAATGAAAATTCCTGGACAGATCAGTTGGGAAGACAGCAGTCCTCAGTTGATTATGTCCTGTATCAAAAGGATTTCATCAGCTACCTGAATGGATGATAGCATGGCCGAAGGGAAGCCTTTCGCAAAACGTTACAAGCATAGGAAGACTTCCGGTAATGGATTACATATGCGGATGTATGCTTTTTATAAAAAAGCAAGGGATAGTAAAAAAAGGATGATACAATGAATACACAAATTTGGAAGGAAGATACGGAAAACCAGCTCGGTGCCATGCGCATCGGCGTGTGTAAATATCTTCTCAATGAAGAGTTTTCAACATTATGGGCAAATGATACGTTTTATACGATGTGCGGATACAGTGAAGAGGAATATCACATCCTGTTTCATGACAGCGCGACCTTGTTTTTTCAGCAGACCCCAAAGGATTTTGAAAAGCTGAAGGAAATTGTTGAGCATGCATATCGAAACAAAAGTCAGCAGTACGAATGCTTCTGCCGCCTTCCTGTAAAAGGAGGGAGCTGTCTGCGGATTCATATGACCGGTACCTTTGCGGAAGAACAGATCGACGGCATACCGGTCGTTTATGTCGTTTATACCGATGTTGAGGATATGATGAGGATTCGTCAGAATCTGGAACAGGAGCATGAGCGTCTGAATTTGGCTCTGCAGATGGAAATGAAAACCGTAGCCTGTATCCGTCTGATGTATATATCCAATGATATGCAGAGCTATATGGATCAGCTGTTGAAAGAAATCGGTGAATTCATGCATGCAGAGCGCGCCTATGTGTTTGAGCTGCAGAATGGATGTATGAACAACACCTATGAGTGGTGCAGCGATGGTGTGGAATCGTCCATGGAATTCTGTCAGAATATGGATGTTGAGCTGCTCGCAATCTGGAAGGATTTTATCGAGCAGGGGAAAAATGTTTCCATACCGGATGTGGAACGTATACAGAAAAGCTTTCCACAGACCTATGAGGTGCTGCACGTACAGAATATACACAGCATTGCGCTTTCTCCGATCGTTCAGAATAATAAAAGCATCGGATTTATCGGTGTGGATAATCCGGCACCTGACTATATGCGGAATTTCTCCATGCTGGAAACCATCAGCTATTTCATGAGTGTGGCGATGGAGAAAAAGGATTTGAACGACCGCCTGCTGCATAACAGCTATTACGATGATCTAACCGGTGTGTATAATCGAAATCGCTACCTTCAGGATCTGAATCAGCTCAATGGCAGGCAGATTCCCCTTGGTATCGTCTATATGGATATCAACGGATTGAAGGATATCAACGACCATCTGGGACATACCTATGGAGATAAGGTGCTGACAGAAGGAGCATCCATATTGAAAAAGGTGTTTAACACCGGCGCCATCTATCGAATCGGCGGGGATGAATTCGTTGTGTTTGTTCAGGGAATGCAGGAACAGGAATTTCTGGAGCAGGTGGGAATTCTGAAGCAGGCAATCATCGGCAGTGCGAATTGCAAGGGGGCAATCGGACATATATGGACATCCACCTGTCAGGATATATCCTCCAGGATAACAGATGCAGATGAATACATGTATCAGGATAAAATGCAGTTCTATCGGAAAAATCCAAATTCCAACCGGTACCGCTGCTGTAACGATACGGTTTTGCAGCTTGCGGACCGCTCCGTCTTGATGCAGGCATTGGAAAATCAGCGCTTTGAGGTGTATCTGCAGCCGAAGGTGAATTTCAGAAAGGAGCTTATCGGAGGAGAGGCACTGATTCGTTATCACGATGAAACGGGTACCCTGATTATGCCCAATGAGTTTATTCCATCTCTGGAGGAGGCACGCACGATCCGGTACTTGGATTTCTTTGCTTTTGAACAGGTATGCAGACTGCTCAGCCGCTGGCATGCGGAAGGCAGAAGACTTACACCGCTGAGTGTGAACTTTTCACGCTACACCTTGCGTATGGCGGATTTTCTGGGAGAACTGGAACGCATCTGGGGAAACTACAATGTTCCCAAGCAGTATCTGGAGATTGAAATCATAGAAAATGACGAGAGTCTGGACAATGAATTTCTGATTATGATAATGGAGCGCATCAAACGGCAGGGATATTCCATATCCATTGATGATTTCGGCGCACGCTATTCCAATATGGCCTTATTTATCAATGCGCAGCTGGATACGCTGAAGCTGGATCGCAGTATGATGCAGGATTTGCAGAATAACCGCCGTTCACAGATGCTGATATCCTCCCTTGTTCAAATCTGTCACAATCTGCAGATGCAGCTGATTGTGGAGGGAGTTGAAACAAAGGAGCAATTTGATATTTTAAAGCAGCTGGACTGTGACGGTCTGCAGGGGTATTTAATCGACCGTCCGATTCCTGTCTCTATGTTTGAACAGAAATATATTAAGCAGAAATAAGCAAAAGCAGATGCATTCCATTGGAAACCGGCATCTGTTTTTTATGAGCATACGTAGTTTCTCAGTTGATTTTCCACCGTATTCATAGTAAGATTTGACATGTTGTAGAAAGTGGGAGCGATATATGAACAATTCATCCATGAAATCATTTCTGTCTAAATATCATTTGCAGCTGTTTTTCTTCGCAGTTGCTCTGGAGAGTCTGGCTGCTAATTTTGCACATCCGATTACGCCGACACTCATTCAGAATCTTCAGCTACCGGATTATTCCTTCGGTATGCTGTATGCCGGTATGGCATTCACCAATTTTCTGTTTTCTCCCTTCTGGGCAAAGCAGGTCACGCGTATGGGAAGCCGCCGGGTTCTGGGTATCTGCTGTGTGGGCTACGGCATCGGACAGCTGCTGTTTGCCATCATGAAAACACTTCCCACCATTATGCTTGCCCGCCTTTTATCGGGATTCTTTGTCGGTGGTATTATGGTCAGCTTTCTGACCTATATCATTCATACAAGCACAATGGAGAACAGGGGGCGCTATCTGGCGTTATCCGCTACCTTCACGACCGTATTTGCGGCTTTCGGCTATCTGATCGGCGGGTTTGCCGGTGTCGTTTCCATTCCGTTGACCTTTGCATTGCAAAGCGGTGTCCTCATTCTGTGCGGTATGCTGTTTGCGATATGTCTGCGAGAGGATAGGGAGGTAACAGGCAAGTCTGTCAGCATATGGAAGGAAGCAAATCCGTTTCAGGCATTTCTGGATGCCCGTCGCTTTATGACGCTGACATTCGCTGTTTTATTCTTTGCGGTTTTTCTGACCTCAACGGCAACAACGGCATATGATCAGAATTTCAATTATTTTATTAAGGATCAGTTTCATTTCAATTCCTCTTATAACGGTATGCTGAAGGCTGTGGTCGGCTTTATATCGCTGTTTGCCAATACTACGATCTGTGTATGGATCATGAAGAGGACCAACGTTAAGAAATCTGTCATCTATGTGCTGGGAGGAGCCGGTGTCACGCTGATTGCCATAACGATGCTGGAGGATATTTTGCCGTTTATCCTTATCAATATCATCTTCTTTGCATTAAATGCTATTTATATCCCTTTACTGCAGGATCTTTGTGCTTCGGCATCCAGTGCTGAGCACAGCAGCATGGTCATGGGCTTTTACAATGCGATGAAAAGTCTGGGGATGATCGCAGGGGCATTGTTCGCAGGATTTATCTATGCAGCGGGACCACGGTTATCCTTTTTGTATGCAGGTATCTTCTTTCTGATTTCCATGCTGGCAGCTATATGGTATTACAGGCGCTCCGGACGAAATCGTGAGAATGCATAATAGCAGAGGAATAATCAGGTTAAGGGAAAAAAGGCCATTACGGTCTTTATGAGAGAATGGAGAAAACAAATGGTACTTTTGATTGTGGATACGCAGACAATGATTATGAATGAAGCATTATATGAATTTCAGCTTCTTGAAAGCCGCATAAAAACATTGATAGCGCAAGCCAGAAGGCATGGTGTCGAGGTGGTGTATGTTCGTCACGATGATGGTGCTGAAAATGCGTTGACAAAGGGTGCACAGGGCTTTGACATATACGATGAATTCAAGCCGCTTTGCGGAGAAAAAATAGTTGATAAGAATGTAAACAGCGCTTTTAAAGACACAGGACTGACGGAATATTTAAGAGATAAAGGAGAGGATACGATCATGATTGCAGGATTGCAGACAGAGTATTGTATCAATGCAACGATCATATGCGGATTTGAACATGGATTTCACATGATTGTTCCTGCTTACACAAACAGCACGGTGGATAACGATTATATGTCGGCAAAGAAAACCTATGATTATTACAATAATTTTATTTGGAAGAACCGATATGCGTCATGCGTACCTTTTGAAAGGGCATTGGAAATGATCAAGCAGAATATGCTTTGCAGGTAGCAGGGAAGAAGTGGCGTGAATGAGGGCTTAAAACACGAGGCGATGCAAGGGAAAGACAATCGTCTCAGGCCTGCCGTGATAAGGCGTTACCTCCCGGATGCATGGACAAGTCCGTTTGTATATATCAAAGAAAGGGAAGCTGAAAATGAAAGAGAAAGTATTTTACAGAATCATAATGGCAGCCGCATTTGTATTAACTGTATGCAGTCTGCTTACACACAACGATTGGATTCTGCTTCTTACTGGCATATTCATGGCATGCTGTGTCATCATTACATTTATCAAAAAGTGGGCTATTTCACAATAACCGATGGGTATAAACACGATTAAAAAGTTAATTCTAATC
>OJSL01001679.1_pt1 | contig 16387 bp, 8 predicted proteins | sample 1599451 | NCBI WGS metagenome assembly OJSL01 (sample SAMN04168657, study PRJEB22393) | human gut metagenome | biome: human gut microbiome; feature: stool | host: Homo sapiens | collected 2014-03-20
GATAATTTCGGTTCCACATAATTAGCATGCTGCTCGTCTGTATACCCGATGATTGCCACATCATTCGGAATCCGGAGGTCATGGTTTTTGATAACTTCCATTGCTGCGAAAGCCAATGTGTCATTCATGGCAAGAATAGCATCCGGAGGCTGTGGAAGTGACAGTAAAGTTTCTGTGGCAATCTTGCCTTCCTCATAATCAATCTTCCGGCAGACTACCAGCTCTTTTTCGATCGGAATACGATTCTCACGCAAGGCTTCCAGATAGCCATGTTTTCTTCTCTTTACAATATCCAGATGATTAGCTCCTCCGATAAAAGCTACCCGCTCGCTTCCATTATCCAGGAGATGTTGTGTAGCCATCTGTGCGGATTGTGCCCCGTCTGCTATCACCGATGAAAATTGGTCGGTCAGGCAAACACGGTCGAACAGGATAAGTGGCATATTAATGTCTTTCAAGGCGGAGATGTGGGAGAAATCGGTTGTTTCTTGAGACAGACAGGCGATGATGCCTTCCACGCGCATATTGACCAGATTCTCAATGTTTCTTTTTTCGTGCTCGTAAGACTCATGCGAGGTCGTGATAATCACGAAATATCCGTTGGCAATAGCCATATTCTCTATTCCATTCAGAATTGATGCAAAGAAATGAGTGACAATATCCGGAACGATCACTCCGATGATACGTGGCGCATTTTTCCGCAGGCTCATGGCAAAAGGATTGGGGCGGTAGTTCATCTCTTTAGCCAGTGCCTTTGCTTTGGCACAAAGTTCACGGCTGATTTCCGGACTATCTTTTAGTGCCCTGGATACAGTAGGAATTGATACCCCCAATGCTTGGGCGAGATCTTTGAGTGAAGTATGTTTCCGGTTTTCCATTTGAAAGACTGCAACTTAGATTCTTTTTACAAAGAAAGCACATTCCCGGAAAATTAAAAGCATCTGAAGCAATATTTTTTACGTAAACCGTTACGTTGGTTTTTCGACCGCTCTCTGCTGCACTGAAACTATTACTGACCTATTTTTGTCGCATACAAAATGATTTAAAACCTAAAAGTATGCAATACCATGAAATCGGAAAGACAGGGATGAAAGTTTCATCTCTTAGTTTTGGAGCTTCTTCTTTAGGAGGAGTTTTCCATGATTTGAAAGAAAAAGAAGGCATTCAGGCTGTGTTTACCGCTGTTGAGGCAGGAATGAACTTTATCGATGTGTCTCCTTATTACGGACATTATAAGGCGGAAACTGTTTTAGGAAAGGCGCTTAAAGATCTTCCTCGCGACCGTTATTACCTTTCTACCAAAGTGGGACGTTATGGAAAAGATGGAGTGAATCTGTGGGATTACTCTGCAAAACGTGCGACGGAAAGTGTGTATGAGAGCATGGAACGTCTGAATATAGATTTTATCGATCTGATAAATGTACACGATGTGGAGTTTGCCGATTTGAACCTGGTAGTAAATGAAACTCTGCCTGCTTTGGTTGAGTTGCGTGAAAAAGGAGTGGTAGGACACGTTGGAATTACCGACTTGCAACTCGAAAACTTGAAATGGGTAATCGACCATTCACCAAGCGGTACGATTGAATCTGTGCTTAGCTTCTGCCATTATTGCTTGTGTGATGATAAATTAGCAGACTTCCTGGACTACTTCGAATCCAAAGAAATCGGCGTGATTAATGCTTCTCCCCTTTCAATGGGACTGTTGAGTGAACGTGGTGTTCCTGCCTGGCATCCGGCTCCCAACCCCTTGGTAGAGGCTTGCCGTAAAGCAATGGAACATTGCAAAGCTAAGAATTATCCGATTGAGAAACTGGCTATGCAGTTCTCCGTCAGCAATCCTCGTATAGCAACGACTTTATTTAGTACAACTAATCCGGAGAATGTGAAAAAGAACATCGCTTTCATCGAAGAACCTATTGACTGGGAACTCGTTCGAGAAGTACAGGAGATTATCGGAGAGCAGAAACGTGTAAGTTGGGCAAACTCATAAAACAGCGTCATTCGTATGGACTATACAATTATTGATGCGCACGCCCATCTGTGGTTACGGCAGGATACTGTTGTGGACGGATTGCCTATCCGGACTTTGGAAAATGGCCGTTCGGAATTTATGGGAGAAATCCGGCAAATGGTTCCGCCCTTTATGATAGACGGAGTGAATAGCGCGGAAGTTTTTCTTTCGAATATGGACTATGCGCAAGTGGCTGCGGCTGTCATTACCCAAGAGTTTATTGACGGTATTCAGAATGATTATTTGTCGGAAGTCGTTTCCCATTATCCCAACCGTTTCTTTGTTTGCGGAATGTGTGAGTTCCGCAAACCTGGATTTCTGGAGCAGGCGAAAGAGCTTATAGCCAAAGGTTTTAAGGCTATAAAAATACCTGCCCAACGCTTGTTGTTAAAAGAGGGACGGGTAATGCTGAATAATGAGGAAATGATGCAGATGTTTCATTCTATGGAAGAACGGAATGTCATGCTCTCCATCGATTTGGCTGACGGAGCAACACAGGTTCCCGAAGTGGAAGAGATTATTCAGGAATGTCCCCGCCTAAAAATAGCTGTCGGGCACTTCGGAATGGTGACACGTCCGGACTGGAAAGAACAAATCCGCCTGGCACGTCATCCCAATGTGATGATTGAATCCGGCGGAATCACCTGGCTTTTCAATGATGAATTTTATCCTTTCAAAGGAGCAGTGAAAGCCATTCGGGAAGCGGCGGATTTAGTTGGCATGGAGAAACTGATGTGGGGATCGGACTATCCGCGCACCATTACAGCAATCACTTACAAGATGTCATACGATTTTGTGGTGAAGTATTCCGAGTTGACGGAAGAGGACAAAAGACTCTTTTTGGGAGAAAATGCCCGGAACTTCTATGGATTCACGGATCTCCCCGTACTTCCTTACATCAAGAACATGTCCGAATGATGGAGAAAACATCCTTATCGTAAAACTAGATTTATACCATGAAAAAGAATACATATACAATACCTTTAGCGTTGGTTTTCTGCCTTTTCTTTCTGTGGGCGATAAGCAGCAATCTGCTTCCCACGATGATCCGGCAATTGATGAAGACATGTGAACTGAATACCTTTGAAGCCTCTTTTACCGAGACTGCCTACTGGCTGGCTTATTTTATTTTCCCCATCCCCATAGCGATGTTTATGAAACGTTACAGCTATAAGGCGGGAATTATTTTCGGACTGGTATTAGCAGCAATCGGAGGCCTGCTTTTCTTTCCTGCTGCCATTTTAAAAGAATATTGGGCTTACCTTTGTATCTTCTTTATTATCGCTACGGGAATGTGCTTTCTGGAGACAGCTGCCAATCCGTATGTGACGGTTTTAGGAGCACCCGAAACAGCTCCTCGCCGATTGAATCTGGCGCAGTCTTTCAATGGACTCGGAGCTTTTATCGCTGCCATGTTTTTGAGTAAGCTCATCCTTAGCGGAACTCATTACACACGCGATACCCTACCTGTTGATTATCCGGGAGGCTGGCAGGCCTATATCCAATTGGAAACGGATGCCATGAAACTCCCTTATCTGATATTGGCTATACTGTTGATTGCCATAGCTGTTGTCTTCATCTTTTCAAAATTGCCGAAGATTGGGGACGAAGGAGAAACGGCTTCTTCCGATAAAACGACTTCTTCGGGTAAAACGAAAGAGGGTAGCCAGAAAGAAAAACTGATAGACTTCGGTGTATTGAAGCACTCACACTTGCGGTGGGGAGTGATTGCGCAATTCTTCTATAACGGCGGACAGACGGCGATAAACAGTCTGTTCTTGGTTTACTGTTGCACTTATGCCGGATTGCCGGAAGATACAGCGACTACCTTCTTCGGATTGTATATGCTCGCATTTCTTTTGGGGCGTTGGATCGGTACCGGATTGATGGTGAAATTCCGTCCACAGGATATGCTACTGGTTTACGCCTTGATGAATATTCTTTTGTGCGGGGCAGTGATGATATGGGGAGGTATGATCGGGTTATACGCAATGTTGGCTATCTCTTTCTTTATGTCTATAATGTATCCCACGCAGTTCTCATTGGCGCTAAAAGGACTGGGGAATCAGACAAAGAGCGGTTCGGCATTTCTGGTAATGGCTATTGTCGGCAATGCCTGCCTGCCACAGTTGACGGCTTATTTTATGCATGCCAATGAGCATATCTATTATATGGCCTATTGTGTACCGATGATTTGTTTTGTCTTCTGTGCGTATTACGGCTGGAAAGGTTATAAAGTAATCGATTAATAAATTTATTTATCAAACATATCCAATGAAAGCAGTTCAAATTGTCAATCCCTCCGAAATGAAGGTGGTTGAACTGGAAAAACCGACCGTTGGTGTCGGTGAAGTATTAGTAAGAATCAAGTATGTGGGTTTCTGTGGCTCCGACCTGAATACCTTTTTAGGACGTAACCCAATGGTGAAGTTACCGGTAATCCCGGGACATGAGGTAGGAGCGGTGATTGAGGAGGTTGGTCCGAATGTTCCGGCCGGCTTTGAAAAAGGGATGAACGTGACATTGAATCCATATACCAATTGTGGTAAATGTGCTTCCTGTCGTAATGGTCGTGTCAATGCCTGTGAGCATAATGAAACGTTAGGGGTACAGCGCAATGGAGTGATGTGCGAATATGCAGTTTTACCTTGGACGAAGATTATTCCGGCTGGTAATATCTCTCCTCGCGATTGTGCGTTGATTGAGCCGATGAGTGTCGGATTCCATGCGGTATCTCGTGCGCAGGTGATCGATAATGAATATGTGATGGTTATTGGTTGCGGTATGATCGGTATCGGTGCCATTGTACGTGCTGCTTTGAGAGGGGCAACGGTCATTGCTGTCGACTTGGATGACGAGAAACTGGAACTGGCGAAAAGGGTAGGTGCTTCTCATGTGATTAACTCCAAGACAGAAAATGTACACGAACGGATGCAACAGATAACGGAGGGCTTCGGTGCCGATGTGGTGATTGAAGCTGTCGGCAGTCCGGTCACTTATGTGATGGCGGTGGATGAAGTCAGTTTTACAGGACGGGTCGTTTGCATCGGTTATGCCAAAAGCGAAGTAGCTTTCCAAACGAAATATTTCGTTCAGAAAGAACTGGATATCCGTGGTTCCAGAAATGCGTTACCTGCCGATTTCCGTGCGGTTATTAATTATATGAAAGAAGGCAACTGTCCGGTGGAAGAACTGATTTCGAAGATTGCCAAACCGGAAGGAGCTTTGGAAGCTATGCAGGAATGGACGGCTAATCCGGGAAAGGTATTCCGTATACTGGTTGAGTTCTGATAAGTTCTTGTAATAAGAATAGTTGTTGATACCTGTTGTTCGGGTATGTAATAAGTGAGAGGAGGCTGAATACAGTCTCCTCTCTTTGGGAGATAGGGTGATGTAACATGAGTAAATATAGATGTAACATTCTTCATTTGATATGTAGCATCACAAAGAAATCATGTAGCATACTTTGGGCAATATATCTGTTTGCATTTTCTATTTTTGTGATGTGGAAGATAACAAGGAACATTTTGAATAATTAGCTTTCAAATAATAGATAATGTAGCCAGTTAATAAAAAAACGATGATTATGCTGAAAACAAAAATCAACACTATTCTGCTGTGTATTCTTTTTACATTGTTCTTCCCGCTATCAGCCGGAGCACAATACCGTAATCCTATTCTTTATGCTGACGTTCCCGATATGTCGGTGTGTCGCGCAGGCGATTACTTTTACATGGTTTCCACTACTATGCACCTGATGCCGGGAGCGCCAATCATGCGTTCGCCGGACATGAAACATTGGGAAACTATCAGCTACGTATTTTCCCGCATTGACGATGGTCCCCGTTATGATCTGCTCGAAGGCACTGCTTACGGGCAAGGACAATGGGCATCATCTATCCGCTATCATGACGGAAAATTCTATGTATGGTTTACAGCCAATGGTGCGCCCGGACGCGGGTTTGTCTATACTGCGGCAGATCCGGCCGGTCCCTGGAAACTTCTTTCGCGCCCCCCGCATTTTCATGACGGTTCGCTTCTGTTTGATGATGACGGGCGGGTGTATCTCTTTCACAGTACAGGACAGCTTACGGAGTTGAAACCCGATTTGACCGATGTACTTCCCGGTGGTATCAATCAGCAAATATTTGAACGGGATGCTGACGAACAAGGGCTGTTGGAAGGTAGTTCCGTCATCAAGCATAATGGGAAATATTATTTGCTGATGATTTCTATGGATTGGAGTATTCCCGGCCGTCTGCGTCGTGAAGTATGCTATCGTGCCGATAAGATTACCGGACCTTACGAAAAGCGTGTCATTCTTGAAACGGAGTTTGACGGGCATGGCGGTGTTGGTCAGGGATGCATCGTAGACGGGAAAAACGGTGAATGGTACGGACTGATTTTTCAGGATCGTGGTGGCGTAGGGCGTGTGCCGTGTCTTATGCCTTGTACATGGACGGAAGATGGTTGGCCTATGCTGGGAGACAAGGATGGGCACATTCCGAATGATACCACTTTATCGTATATGTCAATGGATGGTATCTGCGGTTCGGATGATTTTTCCGCTTCCGGACTTTCCCTCTATTGGCAGTGGAATCATAACCCCGTCGATCAGGCATGGAGCCTTACCGACCGTCCCGGATTTCTGCGTTTGAAAACCTCTCGTGTGGTAGATAACCTGTTTGTTGCTCCCAATACGTTGACTCAACGTATGGTAGGACCGAAATGTATGGGCACTGTCAGTCTCTCTCTGGGGGGCATGAAAGATGGTGACCGTGCAGGATTATCGGCTTTTAATGGTGACAGCGGTGTGCTTACGATTGAAAAGAACGGAAATAAACTGTCTCTTGTGATGAGTGAACAGAAAAGTGTGTTTGAGAAAACAAAGCGTGCCATTAGCCGTGTGGATATGACCGAACAAGCCCGTATACCTCTAAACAAAGAGCTTGTCTATTTGCGTGTGGAAGGTGACTTTACCAATGGACGGGATGAGGCTCGTTTTTCTTATAGTCTTGATGGGAAAACATGGATACCTGTCGGTCTGCCTATTAAGATGAAGTTTGACTACACTCGTATGTTCATGGGCAGTAAGTTTGCCATATTTAATTATGCTACACATTCTGTGGGCGGTTATGTAGATGTGGACTCTTTTGATTATTCGTTCTGTGATGCGTCAATGTAACACACAAATATGTATTTGTAACCAATGAAACATTGTTTTATTGGAAAATAGGCTATTTTTGTTTCCAAATTAATCATAACCAATAAGTATAATATTATGAAAAGAGGTTGGATACCGATTATGGGTGTTTGTTTGGTGTTATCATTTTCGGCATGTAAGCAATTGCTGCCTTACCAGGACACTTCTTTAACGGCGGAACAACGGGCGGAGGATTTGTTGCCCCGGTTGACTTTGGAAGAAAAAGTATCATTAATGCAAAATGCATCACCTGCTATCCCTCGACTGGGAATTAAAGAATATGAGTGGTGGAATGAAGCGTTGCATGGTGTGGGACGTGCCGGATTGGCTACTGTTTTTCCCCAGTCTATCGGTATGGGAGCTTCTTTTAATGATTCATTATTATATGAAGTGTTCAATGCCACTTCCGATGAGGCTCGCGTAAAATCGCGTATTTTCGGTGAAAGCGGCGTGCTGAAACGCTATCAGGGATTAACATTCTGGACACCGAATGTCAATATATTCCGTGACCCTCGTTGGGGACGCGGTCAGGAAACTTATGGTGAAGACCCTTATCTGACAGGACAAATGGGAATGGCTGTAGTCCGTGGTTTGCAAGGACCGGAAGATGCCAGGTATGATAAGCTGCACGCATGTGCCAAGCACTTTGCCGTTCATTCAGGACCGGAGTGGAACCGGCATAGTTTTGATGCGGAGAATATAGATCCCCGGGATTTATGGGAAACCTATCTGCCTGCTTTTAAAGATTTGGTACAGAAAGCGCATGTAAAGGAAGTGATGTGTGCCTATAATCGTTTTGAGGGAGAGCCTTGTTGTGGCAGTAATCGCCTGTTGATGCAAATATTGCGGGATGAATGGGGATACAAAGGCATTGTAGTCTCTGACTGTGGAGCGATTTCCGATTTCTATAGACCGGGAACGCATGAGACTCACCCGGATAAGGAACACGCCTCGGCCGCTGCTGTGCGGACAGGCACAGACCTTGAATGTGGAAGTGAATATGCTTCACTGGCGGATGCTGTAAAAGCCGGTTTGATTGACGAAAAAGAAATAGATATTTCATTGAAACGTTTGTTGACGGCACGTTTTGAACTGGGAGAAATGGACGAACAATCGGCTTGGTCGGAAATTCCAACCTCTGTCTTGAATAGTAAGGAACATCAGGCATTGGCTTTGCGTATGGCCCGTGAATCATTGGTGCTCTTGCAGAATAAAAACAACATCTTGCCTCTGAATACCCATCTGAAAGTAGCTGTTATGGGACCTAATGCCAATGACTCCGTGATGCAGTGGGGAAATTATAACGGTATTCCGGCACATACGGTTACCTTATTGGAAGCTGTCCGTGCCAAACTACCGGAAGGACAAATCATATACGAACCGGGTTGTGACCGTGTGGACGGAAAGACACTCCAAAGCCTGTTTGATGAATGTAGCATAAATGGTAAACCCGGTTTCTTGGCAGAATACTGGAATAATCGTAATCGTGAAGGGGAGGTCGTTGCCACCGATCAGATTTCAACTCCGTTCCATTTTGCAACGACAGGGGCTACTACCTTTGCTCCTGGGGTGGAGATAACAGATTTCTCGGCTCGTTATGAATCTGTCTTTCGTCCTTCGCAGTCGGGTGATGTTGCTTTCCGTTTCCAACTGGATGGTGAAGTGACTCTTATTATAGATAGTGAGCAAGTGGCTCGGAAAATATATGTTAAGAATCCGACGAACCTCTATACGTTACAGGCGAAAGCTGGAAAAGAGTATCATATCGAGATTTTATTCAAACAACGGAATGAAAGGGCTACACTTGATTTTGATTTGGGCAAAGAGGTAGGGATTGACTTGAACCTCGCAGTGAAGAAAGTAATGGATGCTGATGTGATTCTTTTTGCAGGTGGAATTTCTCCAAGTCTGGAAGGTGAGGAAATGCCGGTAGAAGTTCCCGGATTTAAGGGTGGTGACCGTACGGATATTGAACTTCCGGACGTTCAACGTGATTTGTTGAAAGCTTTGAAGAAGGCTGGTAAAAAGGTTGTCTTTATCAATTATTCCGGTTCAGCTATCGGACTAGTGCCCGAAACGACTACTTGTGAAGCGATTCTGCAGGCATGGTATCCGGGACAGGCGGGTGGTACAGCTATCGTTGATGCTCTTTGGGGAGAGTATAATCCCGGTGGACGCCTGCCGGTCACTTTCTATAAGGATGTGAATCAATTGCCGGACTTTGAAGACTATTCCATGAAGGGGCGTACCTATCGATATATGCAACAGCAACCACTTTTTCCATTCGGTCACGGGTTGAGTTATACTGACTTTACTTATGGAGAAGCTAAATTGAGCAAGAATACAATCGCGAAAGGTGAAAATGTAGTATTGACTATTCCGGTAAGCAATGTCGGGCAACGTGATGGAGAAGAGGTGGTTCAGGTTTATTTGAGACGTCCGGGTGATAAGGAAGGTCCCCGTTATACTTTGCGTGCTTTCAAACGCGTTCATATTCCGGCAGGGAAAACTGAATCAGTAGCTATTCCTCTTACCGGTGAGAACTTTGAATGGTTTGATGCAGAGTCGAATACGATGCGTCCGTTGGAAGGTACTTATGAATTACTGTATGGAGGAACTTCTGATAGAAATAAGTTGAAAACGATTGTAATGAACGTACAGTAATACCGCTTTGGAATTTTGTTTATTTTTACAGATAGACAATCCGGATTTATTTATTGAATGAATAAAGAAAGAACGACCTTGTTCCTTTAAAAGGAACGGGTCGTTTCTTTTAAACCAAGCCTCCGTTTCTTTTAAACCAACGGGGGCTTTCCTTTAAAGGAAAATGAATATTTGCTAATATTTGATATTCAGTCTTTTACATGATGGGGAATAAAAGTGCTGAAATAATAGGTAATGTAGTTATTTATCTTACCATTTTTCTGTTTTGAGGCTTTTTGTTACATCAGAAAAGAATCATGTTACATGTCTGTGATAAATGTAACCTGTATATAGATGCCTGTATCATGATTGTACATATATGATAAAACCGAATCGATACATTTGCAAACACTACTATAGAACAGAAAATTATAGAAAATAAAAAGTGATAATATGAGAACATTAAAATTGATTTTGTCGGGCTGGCAATCCGTGGGTCTTGTCGTATTTTTTATGCTGTTTTTTAATATGGAGGTGAGTGGTAAGGGTAAAATAACAAAAAATGCTCCTGTCTTTACGCAATTTATTTATCAGGGGGAGGATGCTATTTATCAAAACAATCCTTTAAAGCCGGGTGAGTTCTATAATCCTATTTTGCAGGGTTGCTATCCCGATCCGAGTATAACGCGGAAAGGTAATGATTATTATTTAGTGTGCTCATCTTTTGCTATGTTTCCCGGGGTGCCTATTTTCCATTCTAATGATCTGGTCAACTGGAAACAAATCGGTCATGTGCTGGACAGAACGTCACAATTAAAGGTTGAAGATTGTGGTATTAGTGCAGGTGTATATGCTCCTGCTATAAGATATAATCCCAATAATGATACGTTTTATATGATAACCACTCAATTTTCAGGTGGCTTTGGAAATATGGTGGTAAAGACAAAGAATCCGGAGAATGGCTGGAGTGATCCGATCAAACTACAATTTGAAGGCATTGATCCTTCTCTCTTCTTTGATGATAATGGCAAGGCATACGTGGTACATAATGATGCTCCTGCTCAGGGAGAAGAACGTTACTCAGGACACCGTGTCATAAAAATATGGGATTATGATGTGGAGAATGATAAAGTGGTTCCGGGAACGGACCGGATCATAGTAAACGGTGGCGTCAATATAGAAGAAAAGCCGATATGGATTGAAGCTCCTCATATCTATAAAAAAGATGGACGTTATTATTTAATGTGTGCCGAAGGAGGAACCGGAGGTTGGCATAGCGAAGTCATTTTTGTAAGTGATCATCCGAAAGGACCTTATCTTCCGGCAAATAATAATCCTATTTTAACTCAACGTTATTTTCCTGCAAACCGGACGGATAAAGTAGACTGGGCTGGTCATGCAGACTTAGTGGAGGGACCCGACGGAAAATATTATGGTGTATTTTTAGGAATACGCCCCAATGAGAAGAACAGAGTGAATACCGGACGCGAAACTTTTATTCTTCCGGTGGACTGGAGCGGAACATTTCCCGTTTTCGAGAATGGGCTTATCCCTATGAAACCTACATTGAAGATGCCTTCGGGAGTAGAGAACCAGACAGGGGAAAACGGTTATTTGCCTAGTGGCAACTTTGTCTTTAAGGATGATTTCTCTGATAAAACATTAGACTTAAGATGGATCGGTCTTAGAGGTCCTCGTGAAGATTTCGTTGATATGACCGATAAAGGGTTGCGGATCATCCCTTTTACCTCAAATATCAATGAAGTGAAACCTACTTCTACCTTGTTCTACCGTCAGCAGCATAATCAATTTACAGCGGCAGCGACCATGGCGTACAAACCGAAAAATGAGAAAGATTTTGCCGGTATAACATGTTACCAAAATGAAAGATATCACTATGTTTTCGGTATCACTAAAAAGGGAAAAGACTATTACCTGATGCTGCAAAGAACCGAAAAAGGACAAGCGAGTGTCCTGGCTGAGGTGAAAATAGAAATAGAGAAACCTGTGACACTGCAAGTAGCAGCCAATGGAGATGATTATCGTTTTAATTATTCGATTGATGGCAAAAGTTTTACAAATGTAGGAGAAACCGTTTCCGGTGATATTCTTTCTACCAATGTGGCTGGTGGCTTTACAGGAGCAATGATCGGACTGTATGCAACATCTGTTGGTAATTAATTAGAAACCTTATCATTCCATAATTATGAAAATACATCATCTATTTTGGGGTATATGTTTATGCTTCAGCACAAATATCTTATTCGCACAGAACTATCAGAAAACATCGTCGGGTATCAAGACCACAGTGAATGCAGTGGATATAGAAGTACAATTTTTTGCGCCTGCTGTGGCGAGGATAATAAAGTCTCCGGAAGGTGTTGCCTATGAAAAAGAGAGTCTTTCTGTAATTGCAAAACCTGAAAAGGTAAGTTTCAAAGCTGATATAAAAGATAATAAGATTGTATTGAATACCAGTGAACTAAGTGTCAGTGTGGACACCGGGACGGGAATTGTTTCTTATTTCTCAAAGGATGGCAAAGTATTATTGGCAGAGAAATCCGGTATGCAGTTTATCGATTTCGATGATGCCGGGACAAAAACTTATCAGGTTTATCAACCTTTTATATTAGATAAGGAGGAAGCCATTTATGGTTTGGGACAATTGCAAAATGGAAAGATGATTCAGCGGAACATGACTAAAAATCTGATACAGGGAAATGTTGAAGATGTGTCACCTTTCTTCCAGTCTACTAAAGGATATGGTGTGTTTTGGGATAACTATTCGCCGACTCTTTTTACGGATAACGAAGTTGAAACATCTTTCCGTTCTGAAGTAGGTGACTGTGTGGATTATTACTTCATGTATGGGAAAAATGCCGACGGTGTTATAGCACAGGTACGCAACCTGACCGGGCAAGCACCGATGTTTCCTTTATGGACTTATGGTTACTGGCAAAGTAAAGAAAGATATAAGAGCCAGGAGGAAGTGGTAGACGTTGTTCGTAAATATCGTGAATTGGGTATTCCCTTGGATGGCATTATTCAGGATTGGCAATATTGGGGGCATAACTATTTGTGGAATGCGATGGATTTTCAGAATCCGACTTTCAATAATCCTCAAAAGATGATTGAGGATGTCCATGCGATGAACGCACACATGGCTATATCTATCTGGTCGTCATTCGGACCGATGACCAAGCCTTATAGAGAATTGGATAAAAAAGGGATGTTGTTTAACTTCACTACCTGGCCGCAATCGGGATTGGAGTCATGGCCCCCCAACATGGAATATCCTTCCGGTGTAAGAGTGTATGATGCTTACAATCCCGAAGCGCGTGATATTTATTGGAAATATCTGAATGGCGGAATTTTCAAGCTGGGAATGGATGCCTGGTGGATGGACTCTACCGAACCCGACCATTTGGACTGGAAGCCGGAGGATATGGATACCAAAACCTATCTGGGCTCGTTCCGTAAGGTGCGCAATGCTTATCCGTTGATGACTGTCGGAGGGGTTTACGACCATCAGCGTGAAGTGACTTCGGACAAACGTGTGTTTATTTTAACCCGTTCGGGATTTTTGGGGCAACAACGTTATGGTGCAAATGTATGGAGTGGTGATGTCGCTTCCACATGGGAGAGTTTTAGAAATCAGATTCCTGCCGGATTAAACTTTTCTTTGTGTGGTATGCCTCACTGGAATAGTGATATTGGTGGCTTTTTTGCAGGACACTATAATAAAAGCTGGAATGATGATAGTGCTTCAAAAAATCCATTGTATCAGGAGCTTTATGTGCGTTGGTTGCAGTTTGGAACGTTCAATCCGATGATGCGTTCGCACGGGACGGATGTTTATAGGGAAATCTATAAGTTCGGAAAGAAGGGTGAGCCTGTATATGATGCTATCGAGAAGATGATAGGTTTGCGTTACTCTCTGTTGCCTTATATTTATTCTACTTCTTGGGAGGTGAGCAATCGCCAATCGAGTTTTATGCGCGCTTTGATGATGGATTTTGTAGATGACAGAAAGGTGTGGGATATCAATGACGAATATATGTTTGGAAAATCAATCCTTGTAGCTCCGATTGCTCATGCACAATATACACCGGAAGCTGTGGTAAAAGTCTCCGAAGAAGAAGGATGGAACAGAGATGGAGCGAAAAAAACAAAAACTGACGCTGCTGTGGATTTCATGGAAACGAAATCTACTAACATATACTTACCGGCAGGAACGCTATGGTATGACTTCTGGACGAACGAGAAACATGAAGGCGGAAAGGAAATTACCAAAGAGACTACACTGGATGTTATTCCATTGTATGTAAAAGCGGGTAGTATTATTCCTGTCGGTCCACAAGTTCAGTATGCAACTGAAAAACCGTGGGATCATCTTGAATTGAAGGTGTATGCGGGTGCGAATGGAAACTTCATTTTATATGAAGATGAATTTGATAATTACAATTATGAAAAAGGAGCTTATACGGAAATTCCAATCTCTTGGAATAATGCATCTCGTAAATTGACGATAGGGGCAAGAAAAGGTGCGTATGAGGGAATGTTGAAGAACCGTAAGTTTACTGTAACTCTTCAGGACGGGACTCAAAAAAACGTCGATTATAATGGGAAAGCGATTTCTGTAAAGTTTTGATTGTAATAGAATGTGTGATTATGTCAGTAGAAAAGAATCTAAAAAGTAGAAATATGATGAAGTTTTTTATAGTGATGGCTATGCTATTGGGTAGTAGCGTTGCAAGTGCAGAAAATAAACAGATAACAAGTCCTGATGGAAAGCTGGTAGTAACAGTTTCAGATGTGGATGGAAGACCTTCTTATTCTGTTAGTTATGACAATGTTCTTTTTTTGAAGCCATCTCCATTGGGGATTATTGCAAATATAGGAGATTTCTCATCGGGGATGTCGCTGGAGAAGAATGTTTCAACCAATAAAATAGATGAAACATACGAGTTGGCTTCTATTAAGCAGAGCAAGGTTCGTTATGTGGCCAATGAAGCTGTATTTTCGTTTACGCAACAAGGGAAAACAATTTATGATGTTATATTCCGCATAAGTAATAACGATGTTGCTTTTAAATATAAGATGTATCCGCAAGGTGAGACACTAAGTTGCGTGGTTAAGCAAGAAGTCACAGGATTTGCATTCCCTGACGGAACCACCACTTTCCTTTGTCCGCAAAGTAAACCGATGGGAGGATTTGCCCGTACTTCTCCAAGTTATGAGACATCTTATACAGCAGATGATGTCGCAGGGAAAAATGGCTGGGGAGAAGGATATACATTTCCCTGTCTGTTCCGTAATGGAGATAACGGTTGGGTGCTTGTTTCCGAAACGGGAGTAAATGGTGGATATTGTGCGAGCCGTCTGTTGGGACACAAAGGAGGAGTGTATACCATTGGATTTCCGCAAGAAGGTGAAGCAAATGGGAATGGTACGGTTTCTCCGGGGATAGCATTACCGGGCGAGACGCCTTGGCGTACTATTACTGTGGGCAAGACTTTGGCTCCAATAGTGGAGACAACGGTTCCTTTTGATGTTGTAAAACCGCTTTATCCGGCAAAAGGAGAGTATACGTATGGACGGGGTTCATGGAGCTGGATTATCGGTATGGATGGAAGTACTAATTATAAAGAGCAACTCCGGTATATTGATTTTTCGGCAGCAATGGGGTATCAGTCCGTGTTGGTGGATGCCTTGTGGGATAAACAAATAGGACGTGATAAAATTGAAGAATTGGCTAAATATGGGAAGGACAAAGGGGTAGCTCTTTATTTGTGGTATAATTCGAATGGGTATTGGAATGATGCTCCGCAAACTCCGAGAAGTATCATGGATAATGCGATAGCCAGACGTAAGGAGATGAAATGGATGCAAAGCATTGGCATTCGTGGAATAAAAGTTGACTTTTTCGGAGGTGACAAGCAAATGACTATGCAGTTGTATGAGGATATCTTGTCGGATGCAAACGAGTACGGCCTTCTGGTTATTTTTCATGGATGCACTTTGCCTCGTGGCTGGGAACGTATGTATCCTAACTTCGCATCGAGTGAGGCTGTATTGGCTAGTGAAAATCTTCATTTCTCTCAAGGCAGCTGTGATAATGAGGCCTTTAATGCTACCTTACATCCGTTTATCCGTAACACGGTAGGTAGCATGGATTTTGGAGGTAGTGCATTGAACAAATATTATAATGCGGATAATGCCCCACGGGGAAGCCGGCGGGTGACATCAGATGTCTACGCACTGGCTACGGCGGTGCTATTTCAGAGTCCGGTACAGCATTTCGCTTTGGCACCGAATAACCTGACCGATGCTCCGTCGTGGGCAATTGATTTTATGAAAGAGGTTCCAACGACTTGGGACGAAGTACGTTTCATTGACGGTTATCCTGGTAAATACGTTATTCTTGCCCGTCGTCATGGTGACAAATGGTATATTGCCGGAGTAAATGCGCAGAAGGAAACACTGAAACTTAAAGTTAATTTGCCGATGTTCTCCAATGGAGAAAAGGT
>OJSL01001739.1_pt1 | contig 15907 bp, 10 predicted proteins | sample 1599451 | NCBI WGS metagenome assembly OJSL01 (sample SAMN04168657, study PRJEB22393) | human gut metagenome | biome: human gut microbiome; feature: stool | host: Homo sapiens | collected 2014-03-20
AAGACGGCATACGAGATCGGGACGGGTGACTGGAGTTCAGACGTGTGCTCTTCCGTCTCCGCTGGAGTACATCTCCAAAAACCTGGTCACCGACCTGACCTACACCACCCTGGGCATGGAGGCCCTCCATACCGTCACCTATCCCACCGACAGCCTGATCACCGCCAGCTACGCCGCCGACGGCGACCATGTGCTGTATACCTATAGCTGCGGCGTGCTCACCTCCGTCCCCGCCGGGGCCACGGTGCTCATCCAGGCCGCGGAGCAGGACAGCTTTATCGCCGGTTGCTGCCTCAACGAGAACGGGACTCCCATTGACGGCTTTGTGGAGGCCATCGCCCTGGAGCGGGACGGCATGGATCTCACCATCTTTGCCAACTCCGTCAACAACCGCGCCCACCAGCAGGACGACTACCGCTATGTGACCAATGCCATCTACGCCAAAATGAGCACCGGCGGCACCGGGTTCACCGATGTCCCCGCAAGCCATTGGGCCGCCGGCGGCATTGCCTATGCGGTGGAGAACGGCCTCATGACCGGCACCTCCCGCACCACATTTGCCCCCGCCGCCCCAACCACCCGGGGTATGATGATGACCATCCTGGCCCGCCAGGACGGCGTGAGCACCTCCGGCGGCGGCACCTGGTACGAAAAGGGCATGGCCTGGGCCAAGGAAAACGGCATCTCCGACGGAAGCGCCCCCAACGGCTCCATCACCCGCGAGCAGCTGGCCGTCATGCTCTACCGCGCGTCCGGCGCTGACGCCGGCTCTGCGGAGCTGAGCGCCTTTGCCGACAGCAAGGCGGTCTCCTCCTGGGCTGCGGAGGCCATGAGCTGGGCCGTGGAGCAGGGCGTCATCACCGGCAAGAAGGGGAACCTTCTGGACCCCGGCGGCACTGCCTCCCGGGCTGAGGTCGCCGTCATGCTCCAAAGATACCTCGGTTGAGCTTCCCTTCCAAAAATGACTGCGCGTGCCGCCTGTCTCCCAGGCGGCGCGCGCAGTCTGTTTTTCCATTTCTCCCCGGCAGCCCTCGTTTTTGGCCCCTGTCTCGCATAGGATAGAATGGCGGAAGCCGGACGGTTCCCGCCGCCAAATCAAACCGGCGCTGTCCGCCGCCGGGGGAGGAGAGCATATGGATCAGATCCGAATCGGTATCGTGGGCTACGGCAACCTGGGGCGCGGCGTGGAATACGCGCTGCGGCAGAACCCGGACATGGCGCTGGTGGGCGTGTCTACCCGACGCCCGCCCTCCAGCCTCACACTCCAGACGCCCGGCGTACCCGTGTATCCGCTGGACGCCCTGGACGGGATGGAGGGCGCCGTCGACGTGCTGCTGCTCTGCGGCGGCAGCGCCGCCGACCTTCCGGAGCAGAGCCCCAGGTACGCCGGACGCTTTCACCTGGTGGACAGCTTCGACACCCACGCGAACATTCCCGCCCACTTTGCCGCCGTGGACGCCGCGGCCAGGGCCGGCGGGAAGACGGCCATCATCTCCGCGGGGTGGGACCCCGGCCTCTTTTCCCTGGTACGGGCCTTGGCCGCGGCGGTGCTGCCCTGCGGGGAGAGCTACACCTTCTGGGGCCGGGGGGTCAGCCAGGGCCACTCCGACGCCGTCCGCCGCATCCCCGGCGTCCGGGACGCGCGGCAGTACACCATCCCGGTCCCCGCCGCCCTGGATGCGGTGCGCAGCGGCGCCAATCCGGCGCTGACCACCCGGCAGAAGCACATGCGGGAGTGCTTTGTGGTGGCGGAGGAGGGGGCCGACCGGGCCCGCATCGAGCAGGCGATCATCACCATGCCCCACTACTTTGCCGACTACGACACCACGGTGCACTTTCTCTCTGAGGAGGAGCTGCTCCGGGACCACGGCGGCCTGCCCCACGGCGGCTTTGTCTTCCGCGGCGGCCGCACGGGCCGGCAGGAACAGAACCGGGCCCTGGTGGAATTCAGGCTGACGCTGGACTCCAACCCGGAGTTCACCGCCTGTGTCCTGACCGCCTTTGCCCGAGCCGCCTTTCGCCTGGGCCGGGCGGGACAGGCGGGCTGTAAAACCGTGTTTGACATTCCCCCGGCTGCCCTCTCTCCCCTGTCGCCGGAGGAGCTGCGCCGACAGCTTCTGTAGGGGGCGTTTCAGCGAACGCGGTTGCGCAGCGCCTCCCCCGCCAGATAGCGGCGCAGGTTGTCCAGCGCGATGCGGGCGATGCGGCGCTCGGTGTCCGCCAGGTGGTTTCCTCCGGCGGTGTGGGGCGTGATGAGCGCCCTGGGCTGCCGCCACAGCGGATGCTCCGGCGGAAGGGGCTCCGGGTCGGTGACATCCAGGCCCGCGCCCCACAGGCGGCCATCCGCCAGCACCTCCGCCAGGGCCTGGCCGTCCACGCAGCTCCCCCGGCCGCCGTTGAGGAGGATGGCGTCCCCCTTCATGCGCAGCAGCCGCGCCTTGTCAAAGAGACGGACGGTGCCGGGGGTTTGAGGCAGCGTGAGGGCCACCACGTCCGCCGCGGGGAGCAGCGTATCCAGCGCTTCGAAGCCGTACATGCACTCGATGCCCGCGGCAGACTTGGCCGGGTCCCGCCGCACGCCGCTGGTGCGGGCCCCCAGGGTCCGGCACAACCGGGCGAAGGAGCTGCCCAGGTCGCCGGTGCCCACCACCAGCACCTGAGCGCCCAGCAGAGTCTTGACAGGGCCCAGGTCCCTCCAAAGCGCCCTGTTCTGCTGGTCCCGGTAACTGGGCAGGCGCTTCATCAGCGCCAGCAGCAGTGCGAACAGGTGTTCTGACACCGAATGGCCATAAGCCCCGGTGGAGTAGGTCAGCGCCGCCTCCGAGGGCAGGACGCCGGGGGCGGTATAGGGGTCCACCCCGGCACTGCGGGTGTGGAGCCAGCGCAGGGCGGTGCTCCCCCGCAGGCACTCCGGCGGCGGGTTGCCCAGAATTACCTGGGCGGACTGCCAGTCCTCCACCGTCAGTCCGTCCCCGTCGGGGTGGAACCGCTGGGGGGCCAGGACGGCAAAGGCCGCCCGCTCCTCCCCGGTCAGGTTAAGCAGATTTAAAATGATGGATTCCATGAACCTTCTCCTCCCTCAGAGGCGTTTTTCACCGCGCAAGACGCAGCGGCGGATACTTACACATCATAGGACCATCCCTCGCCGCGTCCCGCAGCTTCATAAAATTGAACCGCTCGGCAGAAAGGCTAAGTCAATGGCCTGAACATCCTCCCATGTCAGGAATTCACCCCGGCACGCAGCTGGGGAGAATCCCCGAAAAAGGCGTTAGGCCTGGGCGCTCTGCACGTAGCGCATGAGGATGGCGGACACCTCAGCGCGGCTGGCCGTGCCGCCGGGGTCCAGCCGGCCGCCCGATTTACCGGTGATCAGGCCCTGTGCCACCGCCCAGTTCATGGCCTCTCTGGCCCAGGCGCTGACAACGGCTCCGTCGGCATAGCCGCTCAGGTCGTCCGCGCTCACCTGTCCGCCGGCGTAGCGGAAGAGAATGGCGGCCAGAGATTCGCGGGTGAGGGCGGCATCAGGAGAGAAGCCCTTGCCGGTGCCGGCGACGATGCCCTTGGATACCGCCCAGCGCACCGCCTCGGTGTACCACTGGTCCTCGTCCACGTCGTCAAAGTCCATGGCATAGTTCACCACGGGGGAGCCCGCCTCCCGCCACAGGGCGGTGACCAGCATGGCGCGGGTCATGGGCTGCCCGGGGGCGAAGGTGGAGGTGCCGGTGCCCTGCAGCAGCCCCTGGCTGGTGACGAACTCCACGGCCCCGGCCGCCCAATGGGTGGCCGGCACATCGGTGAAGGTTCCGCCGGCGGCAGGCTGGAAGGTATCGGTCAGATTGTCAGCCAGCTGAATCTCACTGGACTGGTCCAGGGTCACAGTGTAGGTAGCGCCGGACTGAAGCTGGGCCAGCAGAGCCTCGGCCTCCTCCCGGCTGTCCAGGCGCTCGGTACGGAGGATCTCAAACCAGTTGTCGTGGACGCTCTCAATGGGGCCTCCGGCGCAGCTTCCATCATAGCCGTCGCTGACGCGGGCGCCCACCTGGACATACCAGGCGTGGGGATCGTGGGTAAAGGAATCCTTCAGGATGAAGATGCCGTCGCCCACGTCCTGGCCCTGGGCGTTTTCCACGCCGGAGAGCTTGTCGGTCTGGTTCATATAGCGGTTAAAGCCCTGGATGATCCTACCGCCATCGGTGAGGGTGATCTGGTAGGTGCCTCCCTCGCGGCGGTAGGGACCTGCGGCCTCAATGGTCTGGAGCTCCGCGTCGGTAACGGTGATTTCCGTGCCGAACTCGTCCTTGGGATCTGCCTTCCAGTTCTGGTAGTAATCCTCGTAGGTGATAACCGCCTGGCGCTTTTCCAGGAAGTTTACCCACTCATAGCTGCCGCTGTTCACGGCCTCCAGGAAGGGAATTCCCTTCTCCTCGGCGGCCTTGTTGATCTCCAGCATGGGGTACTGGTTGGTGTGCTGAGGAATCATGTAGTCCGGCTCCACAGTTTGCTGCAGGTAGCGCAGGCCGTACTGGAAGGACAGGCGCAGATAACCCCGGTTCTCCGGGTCGTCGTCGGGGTCGTACTTGGTGTTGCCGTTGACGCCGTAGCCGCCCAGGTAGGAGATAGTGAGCGTCTCGTTGGTGGCAGGGTCGGTCAGCTCGAAGATAAATGAGTCAGTACCGTTGGTGTGGCCGGCGGTAAGAACGGGTTTGATGCGCACGCTGCCGTCAAACTCCATCCACGTATCATTGATGTAGAACTTGTCCACGGCGTTGAGTACCGGGGTATCCTCAATGATACCGGTGATCTCAGGGAAGCCGTAGATATCGTAACCGTAGGTGTCCTCGTAGCACTCGTAAACCACGGGGTCTCCACCGGCGTTTTTGATCATGGTGTCCAGCTCGGCGCCGGTGCCGTACTGATCGCCGTGGCCGTGAGTCAGGAGGATATAGTCAATGTCTCTGGGGTCGAAGCCCATGGCCTCTATGTTCCGCCAGTACTGGTACCCACTGGCGGGCCAGCCCGCGTCCAGGAGGATGAGGGTACCGTCGTCGGCCTGGGTCAGATAGATGGCCACCTCGTTGTCGCCCACGTAGTACAGCCGGTCAGGGATGATGGCAAAGGACTCCGTGGCGGTGAGCCATGCGGCCGCCGTGGGCTTGGCCACAGTTTTGCCGTCGTTCTCGGTCATAAAGCTGTCGATGGGCATGTGGTCAGCGGGGTACAGGTACTTCTCGTCAATGGTGGGCTGGGGGGTGATGTAGTACAGTTCCACCACCTCGGCCTGGTCAGCGTTGCGGTAGTTCTGGTCAAAGACCACCATAACCTGCTGACGGTTGGCGGTCTTGTAGAATTCGCCGTCGGTTTTCTGAGTGACGGGTACGTCGCTGAGCCGCCTAGCCGTGAGGGTGCTGGTGTCGGTGTTGAACTCGTAGACCTTCACGTCCGGGGCCAGGGTGTAGGTCTCGTCAAAGAGATCCAGGTCGCCCACGGTGATCTGATTGCCCGACTTGGCGGTGAGCCAGCCGGCGGCCAGCATGGCGCCGGGTTCGCCGTTCACCGGGGAGAGCTCGGCACCGTACTTCATGGTATCGAAATAGACGGTGCCCAGGTCGGACATGTACGCCGAGTAGATATTTTTGATGTTGATCAGCTCACCCTGTTCGTTGTAGCACAGTTCAATGGTGGAGCCGGCAGCCACCGGATTGTCCGCCACCGTAATGAGCGCCACGTCGGTCTCGGTCATGCCGGTGGGGGTGACCCTCTCGTGCTTGGTGCCCTGGCTGTCGGCGTAGGCTACGTCCAGCGTAACGGTATCGTCGGCGTTGGTCACCGGATCAGAGACCGCAAAAGCAAGGCGAGTACTGGCAAACTCGGTGCTCACTGGCCCGTGCTCCATCTCCGTCCTGCCGGGGGCCTTGACCCGTCCGGGTTCTGCGGCCAGCGCGCCGGGCAGAGCCGACAGGCATATGCATGCGGCCAGCGCCGAGACAGCGGCTCTCATTTGAATGCGGTGCTTCATACAGAGATTCCTCCTTTTTTCTTGTGGATGGCGTTCGGTCGTGAAGCTAAAGCAGTGGAAACACCAGCAGCACATTTGGATCTTACCACCAAACTATCCGGCACTCAAATTCGTTTTTTTAATCACTTTAACAGAAAAAGCGGATAAGCGCGCCTGTGGTGGGGTTCGATGCCGCAGGGACAGCAGGATTAGAAACACTATGGCAAAATATCAAAATAAATTAGTTTTCCTAATTGAGCGATCAGTTTAATCCGTTTGCCTTCTTGGGAGGGCCGTGATAAAATGCAGCCACAGTGTCAGGAATGTATTCCGTCCTGAAGGGAGGGCCGGGCCGCTCACTACCGAGGCGTATCCGCCAACTCACCTGAATTGGAACAAAGGAGTGCATTGTAATGGCCAATACCCCCAAAGTGGCCGCCATGGAGGTCTATCCCGTGGCCGGCAAGGACTGTATGGAGCTCAACCTCTCCGGCGCCCACGCCCCCTACTTCACCCGCAACATTGTGGTGCTCACTGACGACCGGGGCAATACCGGCATTGGAGAGGTCCCCGGCGGCCAGAAAATCACCCGCGCCCTGGAGAACGTGAAGCACCTGGTGGAGGGCACCAGCGTGGCCGACTACAAGATGACCCTGCGGAGGCTCAACGAGTGGCTCACGGCCAATATTAAGGACGACGTGCGGGGCCAGCAGACCTTTGACCTGCGCACCGGCGTGCACGTGGTCACCGCGGTGGAGACTCCCCTGCTGGACCTGCTGGGCCAGTATCTGGAGGTGCCCATGGCCGCCCTGCTGGGCGACGGCATCCAGAGGGACAGGGTCCGCTTTCTGAGCTATCTGTTCTACGTGGGCGACCGCAAAAAGACCGATCTGCCCTATCACTCCGAGCCCGACTCCGACTGCGACTGGTACCGCCTGCGCCATGAGGAGGCGCTGACCCCCGACGCCATCGTGGCGCTGGCCAGGGCCACCTACGAGAAGTACGGCTTTGAGGACTTCAAGCTCAAGGGCGGCGTGCTGGACGGCAGGGAGGAGCTGAAGGCCGTCCAGGCTCTGAAGGAGGCCTTCCCCAAGGCCCGCATCACCCTGGACCCCAACGGCGGCTGGCTGCTGAAGGACGCGCTGGCCCTTGCCCCTGAGCTGAAGAAGGTTCTGGCCTACTGTGAGGACCCCTGCGGCGCCGAAGGCCGCTTCTCCGGCCGCGAAATTATGGCGGAGTTCCGCCAGGAGAGCGGCATGCCCACCGCCACCAACATGATTGACACCGACTGGCGGGAGATGCGCCACTGCATCGCCCTGCGCAGCGTGGATATCCCCCTGGCCGACCCTCACTTCTGGACCATGGCGGGCTCCGTCCGGGTGGGCCAGATGTGCAATGATTTCGGCCTGATGTGGGGCTGCCACTCCAATAACCACTTCGATATCTCTCTGGCCATGATGACCCAGTGCGCCGCGGCGGTGCCCGGCAAGCTCAACGGCATCGACACCCACTGGATCTGGCAGGAGGGGCTGGAGCGCCTGACCAGGGCGCCGCTGCAGATCGTGGACGGCTGCATCAATCTGCCGGAGCGGCCCGGCCTGGGCGTGGAGCTGGACCGGGAGCAGCTCCAGAAGGCCCACCAGCTCTACCTGGACAACTGTCTGGGCGGCCGGGACGACGCCGTTGGCATGCAGTACCTGATCCCCGGCTGGACCTTCGATCCCAAGCGCCCCTGCCTGGTTCGCTGATTTCCGGTTTCCCTGCGATTCCACATATCGTTTCAGAGACACGGCGCGGCCGGGACGGATTTTCTCTGTCCCGGCCGCGCCGTTTGATCCCACGCCAATGAGATTTTTCAGCCGCGCCATCTCCCGCTTTACAATCTTTACAACCGGCCTTTCCTTGGGGTAAGATGAGAACGAAGCAGAAGGAGGAATCGACATGGCGAGATTTGCGCTCCTGCTCCCCCGTGAGGAGATGGTGGAGCCCGCCGGGCGGATCGCCCGGGAGCTGGAGATGGATGTGGTGCTCAACCAGTCCGTCCCCACCGAGCGGATTCTAGACCTCATGGAGGATTGTCGGCGCGCAGGCGCCGACATCCTGGTGGCCCGAGGCCGCCAGGCGTCCATTCTCAAGGAGCACACCGACTTCCCGGTGGTGGAGATCCAGCTCACCGGCCTGGAGATCGCCCGGCTGCTCCACTGGGCCCGTAGCCTGGTCTCCCATCTGGAGCGGCCGAAGATTGGTGTGGTGACCATCCCCAACATGGTGGGCAATATTCAGGGCTTTGAGGAGATTTTCGACATAGAGCTGCACACCTATTTTATCTCCGGCCTGTCGGAGATGGAGCGCGGGGCGGAGCAGGCGGTGGCCGACGGGATGGATGTCATTCTGGGCGGCGACTTTGTCAATGCCTACTGCCGCCGGCTGGGCAAGCGCACCCTCTTTTTCGACGGGACGGAGGACTCCCTGCGCACCAGCCTGCTCCACGCCCGCAACGTGGGGCAGGTCGCCGACGCCGAGCGCCGCAACACGGCCCACCTGCAAGTTCTGCTGGACTACTCCTTCAACGGGATTCTGGAGCTGGACGCCCGGGGAATCATCGTCCAGAGCAACGACGTGGCCTGTAAGATCCTGGAGCAGGAGCGGGAGAAGCTGGTGGGACTCCCTCTTTCCACGCTGATGCCCCGGGAGGACGCCGAGTTCTGGGCCGACGCGCTGGCCCAGCGGCGGGAGCTCTACTTCTCCGTGCTCAACGTGGCGGGGGTGCACGTGGTGGCCAATGCCGCCCCCGTGGCGGACTGGGACGCCGGGGAGGGCATGGTATTTTCCTTCTATGAGATGCAGAAGATGGAGCGCCAGGGAGAGCGGGCTCTGCGGGAACGCTACCGGCTTCAGCGCTATCTGGCTCACGGCCGGTTTGAAGACGTGAACCACACCAGCCGGGAGATGTCCCGCCTGGTAAAGCTGGCCCGCACCTTTGCCGAAACCGGGCAGCCCATCCTGGTCTACGGCGAGGTGGGCAGCGGCAAGTCCCTCTTTGCCCAGAGCATCCACAACGCCAGCCCCTGCTCCAAGGGCCCCTTCGTGACCTTCGACTGCGCGGCCCACTCCCCTGAGCAGGAAGCCGCCCTGTCCCGGGCGGGCAAGGCGGCGGACACCGGAACGCTCTATCTGGACAACCTGGACCAGCTCACGCCCGGCGGGCAGCGGGTGCTCTGCCGTCTGCTCCGCGAGGGCGTGGTGCATGTGCAGGGCGAGGACACCCCCACCCCGGTGGCGGCGCGGGTCATCGGTTCCCTGACCGGGGACCTGGCCCCCAAGCTGGAGGCCGGCGTCTTTCAGCCCGAGCTCTACTATCTGCTCACCCCCCTGCGGCTGAGCCTGCCGCCCCTGCGCACCCGCCCGGACGATCTGAACCAGGCCATCGACATGTGCCTGGACGACTGCGTGGTGAAGTTCAACCGCTATGTGGTGCTCACCAGGGAGGCCCGGCGGCTGCTCATGGACTACCCCTGGCCGGGCAACTACATCCAGCTCCGCGCCTTTCTGGAGCGCATGGTGCTCACCGCCCCCGCCCGCACGGTAAACGACGGCTATGTGCGCTCCCTGCTGGAGGAGCTCTATCCCCTCCCGGTGGTCCGCGCCCAGGGGCAGGCCCTCCCCGCCGCCGTCTCCCCCGAGGCCGCCCGGCTGGCGGAGGTGCTCTCCCGCAACGGCGGCAGCCGGGCCGCGGCCGCCGCCGAGCTTGGCATCAGCAAAACCACCCTCTGGCGGCGGATGAAGCAGTATGGCATCCGCGACCGATTCGAGGGCTGACCCAACAGCAGACAGGGTGCGCCCCCCGGCGATACCTGGGGGCGCACCCTGTCTGCTGTTTGCTATGCAAAAGCATAGCAAAATTGGCCATGTGCCGCTTTCAGCGGCACGGCCATGAAATCAAAGCGCATGGGCCGGGACGGCCCATATGCGCATAAACTTCATGCGCCACAAGCCTTTGCCCGTTTTCGTGGTGCGCTCTTGGCGCATGAAGTTTTATACCAGGGCGTCCGAGGCCTTGAGAATTCCGTCCAGCTCGGGGAGAAAATCCACCTCGGCCACGGCGGCGCTCGGCGGGACGCGGCTGGATACCTTCTGGCCCAGGATACGGTTGGTGACAAAGACATGGAGGCGGTCTCCCTGGACGCAGACGGCCAGGGGCTTGTCGGTGGCGGCGGACAGCCGGCGCAGGGCGGCGAGGAAGGCGTCACCGGGCACGTCGGGTTTGCCCTCCGGCCGGAGGGCAAACCAGGTGCCGTCCTCCATCCAGCCGGGGCCGAAGCCCACCGCCCGCCGCAGCCCGCTCTCCCGGCGCAGCATGGCGTCCCGGGACGGCTTCATCATCACCCGCTCGTGGATGAGCCGCCAGTTCAGCCCGGTGTCCTTCCCCAGCTCCACCGTCACCCAGGTGCCCACCACGAACTCGTGGTGGGTTTTCCCCTCCATGGAGAAGGAATGGGTAAACCCGGCGTCACCCAGGCGCACACGGCGGCCGTGGTAGGTACCGGAGCCGCCCTCCCGCACCAGGACGGAGCCCTTGGCGTCGTTGGCGGCGACCAGGCGGGCGCGGCGCAGCTCCCCCTCCTCCAGGGTGGGCGCTTCGGTGTGGCGGGCGTCCTGAAGGCGCCGGGCCAGGGTACACTGGCCGCAGGCGTGGACAAAGGCCCGCTGGTAGGCCTTCCCCGCCCTCCGTACCACCACCAGGTGGTAGACCAGGCTGGCCGCCACCAGCGCCAGGGTAACGCGCTTGTCCACAAAGAAGAAGACCAACGCCAGGACGGCCGCCGCCAGATAACCCAGGTAGAGCAGGCGCAGGCGGCGGTATTGGCGGATGAGGCCGCTTACCAGCTCCGCAGATTCTGATTTCATGGTGTGACACTCCTTTTGACCAGAACGGTACAAAAACTTTGTATTCATGTTCAGTGTAACAGAGATTTTTGTTCCGCACAAGGAGCAGCAGGCGGAGGGTGAACCGCGCCTGCTCTTATCTGTTTTGCACAAATTTTACTTGTTTTTTTCTGACAAACTATAAAAATCAACCGATGATTTCTATAAATTTACAGTTTTAAGCGAAACAAATCTTCCATATTTGAAACGCAGAACGGGTATTTTTGAAATCTTAAATTCATTTTTCTGAAACCCACACAGAGTTTACAAATTTGCTCTCCCATTTCATTGCCTTTTGCGAATGGAAAACCCGCGCCGCGGCCTGCTATCATAGTGCCACGGTAGTGAAGCGCCCCCATCCCCCGCAAGCAAGCACGGAACATCCCCAGTGAATGAACCGAACGAAAGGAAGGAATTGAACAATGAAGTTCAGGAAATTGACGGCTCTGCTCCTTTCCGCCTCCATGGCAGTCGGCCTGCTGGCCGGCTGCGGCGGCACCCCCTCTAACACGGAAACCGGCACTCCCTCCACCGGCGATCCCGGCACCGAGGCGACCGGCAGCGCCGCCTCCGGCGAGAGCAGCCTGAAGGGCAAGCGTGTCCGCGTGGTCATCGGCTCCACCTCCACCGGCGGCGACTCCTACATGATCGCCGACATGGTCACCCGCTATCTGGGCGAGGAGATGGGCTTCAACGGCAAGGTGGACGCCATCGGCAACGCCCAGGCGCTGGACACCATCTCCAAGGCCAAGGGCGACGGCACCACCATCATGATGTTCCACGACATGGCGTTCCTGAGCGTACTCTTCGGCGCGGTCAGTGAGGACTACGCCCTGGAGAACCTGACCGTCGGCCCCCGCATCGGCGTCAACCCCGGCGGCTGCTTTGTGGCCAAGGCCGACGCACCCTACAACAACCTGAATGAGGCCGCCCAGTGGCTGGCCGATAACCCCGGCGAGGAGCTGCGGGTGAACATTGAGTCCGGCTCCGCCTCCCACCTGGACTTTGTGGTGTGGTATATGTGGGTTCAGGAGCAGTACGGCGACGAGGTGGCCAGCCGCATCAAGGCCCTGGTGGGCGGCACCACCGACGAAAAGAAGCAGCGCCTCTGGGACGGCAACACCGACATCATCTACGCCGACTATTCCTCCTGCGTGGAGTTCACCAAGGAGGGCGTGGACGCCCAGCTGGCCATGAAGCTCTTTGACACCTGCGGCAACCTGGAGGGCAGCGGCGTTATCTCCATGGCCGACGACGGCATCACCTTCAACGGCGAGCCCTTCGACTTCAACAAGGACTTCTTCATGCTCTTCCCCAAGGACATGGACGAGGGCATTCTGAATGAGATCGCCGCCGCCATGCAGAAGGTCTGTGAGAACCCCGATTTCCAGGCTGAGATGGCCGGCCTGCTCTACAGCGCCGTCACCGCCGAGGAGGCGGATCTGGAGGCCTCCCGCCAGTTCATCAGCGACAAGCGGGACATCGGCCAGGAGATCATCGACGTGGCCCCCGGCCTGGACGAGCTGACCTAATATCTGTTGGAGTGTCACCCCGTTGAAGCCCAGCCGGCGGTTGGCGCTTCAGCGGGGTGATATTCCGTGATACCACCCTGCGAAAGAGAGGTAATAAGATGCGTATCAATGTGGAGTATTCAACCCAGCACTGGATTTTCCCCATCATCACCATTGGAATTCTGGTGATTCTGGGCGTCCTGCTGATCGCCCTGGAGGGGCGGGCCCGGATCAAGGCGGGCAAGGGCTTTTTTGTCAAGCCCGGCCGCTTCTTCGTGGAACACTACGACAAGTTCAAATTCTGGGGTACGATCGCCCTGATGGTGGTCTACTTCTTCCTGCTGGACAAGCTGGGCTTCACCTTCTGGTCCATCATCTGCCTGTTCCTGTTCAACACCCTGTTTGCCAACAAGGCGCAGCTGAAAAACCCCAGGTACCACATCACCAGCCTGATCATCTCCGTGGTGGCCTGCCTGATCATCAGCGTTGTGTTCGGCACCGCGTTCGCCATCACCCTGCCCTCCGGTCTCCTCACCATTGAGATTCCGTCCCTGGGCTTCATTCTCTACTAAAGAAAGGCTGGTGTGATTCATGGGATTTGAACTGCCCTTCGTGATCGGCCCGGAGTACATCGCCGTGGCCCTGTTCGGCGTCGTCATCGGCATCATCTTCGGCGCCATCCCCGGTATGACGGCCACCATGGCCGTGGCCGTGTTCCTCCCCCTGACCTACGCCTACTCCATGGAGATGGCCCTCTATCTGCTGCTGGGCCTCTATGTGGGCGGCATCTCCGGCGGCCTGGTCCCCGCCATCCTCATCAACATTCCCGGCACCCCGTCGTCGGTGTGTACGACCTTCGACGGACACCCAATGGCCTTGCGGGGCGAGGGAGAACGCGCCCTGAAAATCGGCGTCACCTCCTCCTTCATGGGCGGCATGATCTCCCTGGTGGTGCTGGCCCTCTTCACTCCCATCCTGGCCGGCTGGGCCATCAAGTTCTCCGCCGTGGAGAAGTTCCTCATCATCCTCTTCGCCCTCACCGTCATCGCCGCCCTGTCCCGGGGCCAGATGCTCCGCGGCCTGTGGATCGGTATGCTGGGCGTGCTGGTAGCCATGATGAACCAGTTCTCCGTCAACAATGAATACCGCATGGTCCCTGAGTTCCTGGAGAGCCAGATGCAGAGCGGCTTCCAGCTCTTCCCCGTGCTCATCGGCCTGTTCGCCGTCTCCGAGATGCTCCAGCAGTGTGAGACTGGCATGCACGCCTCCTACAGCAAGGATGATACGCTGGAGGTCAAGAACAACGTCAAGTTCAGCCTTCTCCACGACTTCAAGGGGCAGATCATCAATGTGTTCCGCTCCGCCCTGCTGGGCACCTTCATGGGCATCCTGCCCGGTGTGGGCGGCTCCGCGGCCTCCCTGATCGCCTACTCCCAGGCCAAGAGCTGGTCCAAGCACCCCGAGCTGCTGGGCACCGGCGTGCCCGAGGGCCTGATCGCCTCTGAGACTTCCAACAACGGCCTGACCGGCGGCGCCCTGGTGCCCCTGCTGAGCCTGGGTATTCCCGGCGACTCCACCACCGCCGTCCTGATCGGCGCCTTCATGCTCCAGGGCATTCAGGTGGGCCCCCTGTTCATCACCAACAATCCGGTGATCTGGAACACCATTCTGGTGGCCCTGCTGTGCTGCAATATCCTGATGTACCTGGTCATGTTCTTCCCGGTGAAGCTGCTGGCGAAGATCGTCCTCATTCCCCAGGAGCGCCTGTACCCCGTGGTGCTCATGATGTGCACCGTGGGCGCCTACGCCACCCTCAACGGCCGCATGTTCGACGTGTGGTGCCTGCTGCTCTTCGGCATTGTGGGCCTTCTGATCAAGAAGTTCCACTTCCCCGTGTCCTGCTTCCTCATCGGCTTCATTCTGGGCGGCGACCTGGAGGACTACTTCATTCAGGTGCTCACCGCTTATAACGGCTCCCTGACCGGCCTGTTCGTGCGTCCCATGAGCTGGGTTATCTGGGCGCTGATCATCCTGTCCGTGGTCTACGCCGTTCTGGACAACCGCAAGGCCAAGCGCCAGGAGAAGGAGCTCTCCGGCAAGCAGTAATCATCATAACACCTCGATGTCATTCCGTCCGGCGCGCCCCGCGTCCGGTGGAATGACATCGGCCAAAAGGGAGTATTCGTCTATGAGTGCACCACTTTACATCAAGGTCAAGGATGCGGATAACGTGGCCATCGCGGTCCACGACATCCCCCGCGGCACCGAGATCATGCCCGGCGTCGTCACCCGGGAGGACATCCCCCAGGCCCACAAGATCGCCCTGACTGACATCCCCAAGGGGGGCGAGGTGGTCCGCTACGGCGTGGTGCTGGGCTACGCCAAGGCTCCCATCCCCGTGGGGGCCTGGATCAACGAGCACATGCTGGACCTGCCTCAGTCCCCCGGCCTGGACGACATGCCCTACGGGACCAGCATCGTCCCAATGGAAGAGCTGCCCGATCCGCCCCGCAGAACCTGGATGGGCTACCGCAACAAAACGGCCCCGCAGGCACCCGCAACCTGCTGGGCATTGTCACCACCGTCCAGTGCGCCGCCGGTGTGGTCAACGTGGCGGTGGAGCGCATCAAGCGGGAGCTGCTGCCCAAGTACCCCAATGTGGACGGCGTGGTGGCAGTGAACCACCCCTACGGCTGCGGCGTGGCCATTAAGGCCCGGGAGGCCCACATCCCCATCCGGGCGGTCACCAACCTCATCCGCCACCCCAACTTCGGCGGCGAATTGATGGTGGTGGGCCTGGGCTGTGAAAAGCTCACCTACGACATGGTGCTCCCCCCGGAGGACATCACCCCGGAGAACACCCTCACCCTCCAGGACTACCGGGGCCACGACGCCATGATGCAGGCCCTGATGGAGATGGCCGAGCGGAAGCTGAAACGGCTCAACGAGCGCCGCCGGGAGGAGCTGCCCCTCAGCGAGCTGCTCATCGGCATGCAGTGCGGCGGCTCCGACGCCTTCTCCGGCCTCACCGCCAACCCCAGCGCCGGCTACGCCGCCGACATGCTGGTGAAGGGCGGCGCCACCGTCCTGTTCAGCGAGGTCACCGAGGTGCGGGACGGAGTGCATCTGCTGGCCGCCCGCTGCCGCGACGCGGCCGCCCGGGACAAGCTGGCCGCCGAGATGAAGTGGTACGATGACTATCTGGCCGAGGGCGGCGTGGACCGTGACGCCAACCCCACCCCGGGCAACAAAAAGGGCGGCCTTGCCAACATTGTGGAAAAGGCCATGGGTTCCATCGCCAAGAGCGGCACCAGCCCCATCGTCGAAGTTCTTTCTCCGGCCGAAAAGCCTACGAAACACGGCCTGATCTTTGCCGCTACTCCCGCTTCTGATATCGTCTGCGGTCCCTCGCAGGTGGCCTCCGGCATCGGTCTGCAGGTGTTCATGACCGGTCGTGGCACCCCCTACGGTCTGG
>OJSL01001770.1_pt1 | contig 15659 bp, 10 predicted proteins | sample 1599451 | NCBI WGS metagenome assembly OJSL01 (sample SAMN04168657, study PRJEB22393) | human gut metagenome | biome: human gut microbiome; feature: stool | host: Homo sapiens | collected 2014-03-20
AAGTCGGCAATGTAGAAGATTTCATATCACTGACCCGGGTTTATTTCCAGTCAGTTATCGCCACAAACCTTGGTATCACCAATATCCGCTTTTTGCCGGACGTGGCTAACTTCAAACGTCTGTTTAAAGTGCCTACACAAAACGGTAAACTGGGACTGGGTGAGAAGTCCGCCTCACGCAAAATGCTGATGCAGGACTACGGACTGAACGATAATTTCTTCAAAGAAATCGATGCATCCGTAAAACGTAATTGCCGCACACAGAATGATATCCAATCTTACTTATTTATGTATCAGGGGTTCTCGAATGACCTGATGATGTTAATGGGTAACTTGATGCAGTGGAAATTCCGTATGCCGTCTATCTTCAAAAAGGCACTGTATGGAATGACGCAGAAAACGGTTCATGACGTATGTACCAAAACGGTATGGAAGGCTGACGACGTGCACAAGACGGCTATGGCTGTCCGTCAGTACAAAGAACGTCTCGGATACTCCGAACAATGGATGACGGATTATGTTTACAATATCGTTCTTCTCGCCAAGAAAGAACCGAAACGGAAGAACGACGACACGGAGACGAAAAAATAGTCTGTCCGAAATGTTAGAAAGAAAAAAAGATTCGTAAAGAATTGAACGATAGAAAAAGCGGAGGTTTTGTTCCTCCGCTTTTTTTGTTATCTTTATAGGCTCTATGAAAATTGACGCATCATCCTTATTTATGAACCTACAAAAAGAAATAGATCGCTTATGAAACAAAAGAAATTGCTTACACTTACTTTTTCACAGTTGAAACAAATCTTTAATCAAGAGCTACCGGAACTAGTGGAGATAGCGGAAAAAAGTACTACTGTTGAGGACTTTAAGGCTGAATTACTGACTTTTTCGGAAACTTGTGATATAAAGAGTGATACTGCGAAGGAGGCGAGGGAGCAAATTCGACTCTTACTCCATTATGATGGACAGCATGTCCATGAACTGTCTACGGGACAGGATATGTCAGTACAGACTATTCGACTGCTCTACAAGTTTCTGACGGAAACGCTGGAAAATATGGAAATGCCGACGGATTTGTTTATTGAATTGTTTCAGCTGTTCAAAAGGCTGAAAGAAGAAACGGTTCCTCTACCTTCACCTCAACGTATCAAGAGCAGAAATGACCGCTGGGAAACCGGACTGGACGAAGAGGTGAGAGAGATTCGCGATGAAAACAAGGAGAGAATGTTACATTTACTGATTCAGAAGATTGAAAACAGGAAGTCGAAACCTTCAGTTCGTTTTCATTTTGAGGAGGGAATGAGTTATGAGGAGAAATACCGGTTGGTGAGCGAATGGTGGAATGATTTTCGTTTTCACTTGGCAATGGCGGTAAAAAGTCCGGGAGAGCTGAACCGTTTTCTGGGAAACTCGCTTTCTTCGGAAACAATGTATCTACTCTACCGTGCCCGTAAAAAAGGGATGCCTTTTTTTGCCACTCCTTATTATTTATCATTACTTAATGTGACGGGATACGGGTATAATGACGAGGCAATCCGAAGTTATATTCTTTATTCACCACGATTGGTAGAAACGTATGGAAATATTCGTGCATGGGAAAAGGAAGATATTGTAGAGGCGGGAAAACCGAATGCTGCGGGGTGGATTTTACCGGACGGACATAATATTCATCGACGCTATCCGGAGGTGGCAATTCTTATTCCCGATACAATGGGACGGGCTTGCGGCGGGCTTTGTGCTTCTTGCCAACGTATGTATGACTTCCAAAGCGAACGGCTAAATTTCGAATTTGAGACTTTACGCCCGAAGGAATCATGGGACCGCAAATTGCGCCGGTTGATGACTTACTTTGAAGAGGATACACAATTACGGGATATTCTCATAACGGGTGGTGATGCATTGATGAGCCAGAATAAGACACTACGACATATACTGGAAGCAGTGTATCGAATGGCAGTCCGCAAGCAGAGAGCAAATCTTGAAAGGCCCGAAGGAGAGAAGTATGCAGAACTGCAACGGGTACGGTTGGGATCACGGTTATTGGCTTATCTGCCAATGCGTATTAATGATGAACTGGTTGAAATTCTACGCGAATTTAAAGAAAAGGCTTCAGCAATTGGTGTCAAGCAGTTTATTATTCAGACCCATTTTCAAACACCGCTAGAGGTGACCCCCAAAGCGAAAGAGGCAATCCGGAAAATCCTTTCTGCGGGGTGGATCATTACGAACCAGTTAGTGTATACGGTGGCTGCTTCGCGCCGGGGACATACGACACGACTCCGACAGGTACTTAATTCATTGGGAGTTGTATGTTACTATACTTTCTCTGTAAAAGGATTCAATGAGAATTATGCAGTATTCGCACCGAACAGTCGTTCAATGCAAGAACAACAGGAAGAAAAGATATATGGTCAAATGACTCCGGAACAAGCGGAAGAACTGTACAGGATACTGGAAACGAAAGTAGGTGCGGATATTGAAACACAAGAGGATGTTGCCAAGCAACTAAGACGTTTCATGAGAAAACATCGCCTGCCCTTCCTTGCTACCGATCGCAGTGTGCTGAATCTGCCGGCTATCGGTAAAAGTATGACTTTTCAGTTAGTAGGACTTACGGAAGAAGGAAAACGTATCCTATGTTTCGAACACGACGGTACACGGCATCATAGTCCGATTATCAATCAAATGGGACAAATTTATATCGTAGAGAATAAGTCATTGGCTGCTTATCTACGCCAATTAGGAAAAATGGGGGAAGACCCGGAAGATTATACTTCAATATGGAGCTATACGAAAGGGGAAACCGAACCTCGCTTCAGTCTTTACGAGTATCCTGATTTCCCCTTCCGGACGACAGAAAAGATGAGTAATTTAAGTATTACGCCAAGTTAGTTCTCTTTTACGCGTATTACGACATTCGCAATAATTGCAGTAAGGCCTCCGGTGGTGATCCCTGAAGAAAATATGCTTCGTATCGCTTCCGGAGCCTGTTTCAAGACATCCGGCATTAATTCTACACCCAGTCCTAAGGAGAGGCTGACTGCCAATACCAATGTCTCTTTACGCCCTATTTCCTGGGACGAAATAATACGGATTCCTGCAGCTGCTACGGTACCGAACATCAGTAAGGTTGCACCACCCAATACGGGATCGGGCATTAAAGAGAATACGGCTCCTACAATGGGGAATAACCCCAACAAGACAAGCATTGCGGCAATGTAATAACCCACATAGCGGCTGGCCACTCCGGTCAGTTGGATAATACCATTATTTTGGGCAAAGATTGAGTTCGGAAAGGAATTGAAGACTCCGGCAAGAAAGGAATTGAACCCGTCTGCCATGACACCGCCGGAAACACGTTTTAGATATGAATCACCCTCGATCGGAAGACCGGAAATCATGGAGTTGGCAGTCACGTCGCCTGTTGCTTCAATGGCAGTTATCAAATAAACTAAACCAATGGCAATAAAAGACGAAACATTGAATTCAACACCATATTTAAAAGGTTGAGGGATATTAAAGCTCATCAGCATTTCAACATTCAGCGAACTCATATCTACTTTTCCCAAAGCAAAAGCCAATCCATAACCCAAACAAAGACCGAGCACGATAGAGCTCATGCGCAGGTATTTGTTTCTGCAACGATTGAAAAACAATACGCTCAATAATACCAATGCTGCGATAGACAGGTTTTCCCACGAACCGAAAGTACCGTTATCCATTGCCGAATATCCGCCGCTACAAGATACGATGCCGACCTTTATCAGGCTCAATCCAATAAGCAGTACGACAATGCCGGACACCAACGGAGTGATGATGTTGCGAAGATATTTGAATGTACGGCTGACAATCATTTCAATCGGAGCGGCAGCCATACAGGAACCGAAAATCAACGGTAATCCACCTACTAATCCCGTGGCTATGATAGGACCGATAAAGGAAAAACTTGTTCCCTGAATACAGAGTAGTCCCGCCCCCACCGGACCGAAACGACGGCATTGTACGAAAGTGGAAACTCCCGAAGCGAACAAGGACATGGAAACAAGAAAGCCCGTCTTTTCTACATCCAGTTTCAAGGCACTTGCTATGATAAGAGGAGGTGTTATTATGGCTACAAAAATGGCCAGTAAATGTTGCAAGGCTGCAAACAAGGCTTCCTTAAAAGGAGGACGGTCTTCTACACCGTAAATTAAATCTGTTTTCATCCAATAATTGATGTATTCAATAAATTAATTCAATGTCCATTTCAGGGCTAGAGTCGGAATTACATAGAATCCGTCACGACCACCGAAGTTATTACTTACTTCCACTTCGGAACCTACACTTAGATTAAAGTGTTTGTTTATTCCTTTGATGCGGTTCAGATTTACCCAAAATTGCGGTTCGGTAAGGAAGATCGTTTTTCCGTAATCGGTTTCCTCACGCCACCAGTCGGCAAATCCGGAGAAAGTAAGCAGATTATTGCAGAAGTTGACATACCATGTTCCGGTCAACTGGAAATTGTTAGGTGATTTATGCTTCTGGATATATTTATACATGGCTGTCAAAGAGAAGCCTTTGGAAAAAGAAGCATTGTTATAGGTATAAGTAGCTCCTGCCAAGTAAGCGTTTTTGTAAGAGAATCCTTTTGCCAGTCCACCATTATATTCAAGATGTGCAGAGAAAGGTCCTTTCCAGAATTTTACTTCACGGGCTATCTCCCAATAGGCGGAGGCAACACCCTCAGAGGTATAGTCCATATCGACAAAGAAATAAGTACTTCCCCACGTGTCGGGATGAAACTTCTCGACAGTAGACGTTAACAAAGGACGTTCTTTCAAATCTTTGTCATACAAAGAACGGCCAAAGTCGTAATGTAACTGTATGTTTTGTGCCCGCAGTTCCGGTATAAAAGAAAGCAATACACACAGAAAAATAGTAGAGATGATTGTTTTCATGACGAATGTGTTTAAATGAAGGTGCAAAACTAGTTAAATCGGCACACATATACACATTCTTACAACAGATTTTTAGTCCAAGCCATTACTTTCTACATCCCACCAAAGTCGTGTACCTCCGTCATCAGGATCTCCCAAGGTTTCTACAAGAGCAAGATACTGGTCGGGATCTTCCGTTTGCAATGTGCCGGGGAAGTTGAGACGGCGTACCATAATTTCCGTATCAATACATCCGTTTTGGCTATGGTTATAACGCACCGGGAACAAACGGGGATAGCCCGTACGACGCTGTTCTGCCCATGCTTCACAACCTTCGGGAAACATGGCAATCCACTTCTGCGTGATAATCCTTTCCAGTTTTATCTCTTTATCAGCTTCGGAATCCCACTTTGGTGATACTTTACAACGGGCTTCGATATTGTTGCCGTTATCATACGTATCTTCAAAATCGAAAGCCATTCGTTCGCTGTTCAGATAATCTTCCACCTGATAAATTCCATTTTGATGAAAGGAAGTTATTACTCCGTTTCGATAGCAGCTTTCTTCATCTTCGTCCGTCCACCCGCGCAAAGCAGCTTCGGCACGCAGGAACCAAATTTCCGATGAAGTCATCAAAGGAGCGTCCGTTGTTTGCGTTACGGTCAGTTTTGACAATCCGGCATAATGAGAATGCGAAAAGCACGTCCCCTGACGGATACCGCGATATGTATTTTTAAACTGTTCGTCGGTACAAGGTGCGAAATAGACAGCAATACGCGGGTCGTCATATCCAGTCAGAATCGATTCCATGGAAGCACTCATATAAGTCTCGTTCCAAACAAGGTTGAGTTCTCCCAACGGGTTAGTATACCCGGACTTGGTGGAGACAGCCACCCGTTCCGTTTCGGCTTCAAAGACACCGTATTCATTGTTAAGCCCTTCCTGAAATTCAACACATGCCTTATCCGGCTCGACAGCAGAAATTCTCATCGCCAGCCGCATACGCAAGGAATTGGCAAACTTAATCCACGAAGAATATCTGCCGTCCAGCAGAATATCGAAACGGGAGAATCCATTAGATTCCGGATTTGCTTCCACATAACTGGTAAGAGCGACAACGGCAGAATCAAGTTCGTTAAAAAACTCATAATAAACTTCCTTCTGCGTATCAGGACGGTAATGCTTCCCTGCATCTGCAAAATTCTTGTAGATAATAGGTCCGTAATAATCCGTCACACGGTGCATCGCTTCCACTTTCAGAATTTTCGTAATACCGAATAAAGCAGGATGTGTATCACGGGTTGCATTCTCTGACTGGTAAATCTGAGGGAAAATATACGAATACATGTGTGTCCACATCGCACTGTTCCAACCGTCCTGCATATTATAATCGGAATTATGAGAACCTCCGTTCAATGGTTTGGCATCATGCATATATCCGCTGAACATATCTGCGTTCAAGTTCTGTGTCAATTGGAAAGGCCAGTTCTTGCCTTTGCCATAATCATAGTTAAAGTAAATACCCTGCTGAATAATCCCTAAACGGATTCCGTAACCATTGTCGTCAATTATCAGATCTTCATCTGTAATGCCGGACTGGTCGGTATTAAACTCACGGAATTTTCCGGTACATGCAACCGAAAGTAACAGTATCCCCAATAAGTATATATGAATATAGTTCTTTTTCATCATCTCCTCCCGTATCTTTAGAATTCACATTTCACAGTAAAGCCCAGGCTTCGTGTTGTCGGCATACCAAACACTTCAATTCCCTGATTATCATTTCCGGTAGAAAGTACTAAATCCGGGTCAAAAGGAGCTTTCTTATACAGGAAACAAAGATTACGCGCAACGAAAGCAAGCTGCAAATCTTTCAGCACTTTCGTTTTCTGCATCCATTTTTTCGGAAAAGTATAGTTCAGTGAGACTTCCCGCAAACGAAGATTTGTAGCATCATACATATAATATTCCGTCACTCCGGCACGTCCGCCCACTATATTCTTATAAAAACCTTTCACATTGTCTATCTGCTGTCCTTCAAGAGTTACATATCCTCTGTCACGAGCCAGCGCTGTCACTTGGGACACCCCGTAGAGATCCATTTCCGCCTGTGTCTGCGAAAGTATCTTGCCGCCATAACGCCAATCCAACAAGAAGTAGAGACTGAAGCCTTTGTAAGAGAATGTATGGTTCCACCCCATTATAAAACGTGGATTGGCATTGCCCACCTTTATTGTATTCCCTTCACCTTCAACAGCCGGAAGGCCTTTATGGTCGCCCTCGGTCTGATAGACAATATTCCCTTCGACATCACGCACGAAAGCCTTACCATAAATATCTCCGATAGAACCACCTTTCACCAACTTCATCGCATAACTGGATGAGAAACTGCTCGGTCCATAAACTAACTCTTTCAGTTCTTCATGCAGTTCTTTGATCTTATTTCTATTGGACGAGAAATTCAAAGATGTTTTCCATGTAAAATCCGGAGTAAGTACCGGAGTGGCATCTACGGTCAGTTCCCAACCACGGTTTTGTATATCTCCGGCATTTACATACCTGTATGCATACATATCTCCGGCAAGGGCGGGAAGTTTGAAAAACTGATTATGAGTATTGGTACGGTAATAAGTCAGATTGAAGCCTAAGCGACTTTGGAAGAACCTCCATTCCGTACCCACCTCTACCGAATGGGTCATTTCCGGTTCCATTTCCTTAAAAGGAGCAGCGTCATTCGCCTGGAGCTCTCCCCCGGCAGTAATATGTGAAACGGAGTTTGTGATAAACTGAGGAATATCATTACCTACCTTACTGTATGTTCCCCGTAGTTTGGCAAAAGAAATCCATTCGGGAAGTTGTATCCATTTGTCTATAAGAAAAGAAAGACCGGCAGAAGGATAAAAGAATCCGGATTTCTCATGGCTTGTATATGCCAAAGTCGATGCCCAGTCATTACGGGCTGTTAAATCAAGGAATACCTTATCCTGATAGCCAACTTGTGCCGTACCAAATACGGACTGTAACTGGCGTCGGGAATCTATCTTCTGGTCAATGCTGGCGGAACCGTTCACTACGATATTAGCCAAATTAAACACATTGGCATACTTCAAAGAAGCATTCTTGGAATCGTAACGGGTGGAATTGACATTTTTATCATTGATACTCCCACCAATGGCCACATCCAACGCAAAATCCTCCCATTTCCTCTTCCCCATAGCCATGACATCACCGTAAATCAACGTTTCCTGATAATCCATTTCAATATAACGCCCGTTTGCCCCACATAAAGCGGGAGCGGTAGAAGCATAAAATTTCTGGCGCATCTTATCGGATATATAATCAACACTACCACGAGCCTGGACAGTCAGCCAACTATTTATCCTCAAATTCGCTGAGAGAGAGATGATGCTACGCATACGTGTCTCCTTACTTTGTATACGGTTCTGTATCCAATAAGGATTCTGCTCAAAATCTTCTGTAAAAGTATGCCAATTTTGTATCCCCAGTTTCCGTTCCGGATCGTATATTTCATAATTATCCTTATAATAAGACAAATCTTCCCCACGGGGAAAACGATAAAGGCCGACCAGAGGATTCATGTAAAAACCTCCCGATACAGGTTTGTTCTTTACAATCTGTCGCATCACGTTCACATTACCGTCCAATTTCAGACGTTGATTGAACATTACAGCTGTTTCCCGCAGGTTGATGTTATGCTTTGTCAGTTGGTTCTTGTCTACAATACCACGTCCGGTAGTATTGGCATAAGAAAAATAAGTCTGTATCTTTTCATTTCCATAATTGACGGATACGGAAGTAATGGAAGTTAATCCGGTACGAAAAAAATCATTCAGTTCATTGGAGGTAGGCAGATACGCTTTTTCTCCCCAACTATCTACAACATCACTCACCCCATAGCAGTTCTGCATTTTAGGAAGACTGAATGCTTTGTCAAATGTCAATCCGGTGGAGAAATAAATATTCCTCTGTCCGGCAGTATTACCTTTCTTGGTAGTAATCAGAATAACCCCATTCGCAGCCTGACTTCCATACAAAGCTGCTGCCGGAGCACCTTTCAAGATACTGATACTTTCCACATCCTCCGGATTCAAATTGGAGATACCGTCACCTCCGTCCCGGTTTCCGGCATTTGCAGTACCACCGATTGCAGAATAAGCTTGTTCAGTACCGATATTCAACATCGGCACGCCGTCTATGACATAAAGAGGCTGATTATCACCGGATGCGGAACGAATCCCCCGAAGACTCACTTTCGCAGAACCTCCTATACCGGAGGAATTTTTATTTATCTGCACTCCCGCAGCCTTGCCGGCAAGAGCTGTTATCATATTAACCTCTTTCATACGGGTGAGTTCCTCCCCTTTCACTTTCTGAATGGAATATGCTAAAGAAGCCTCTTTTTTTTCAAGACCAAGAGCAGTTATAATCACATTGTCAAGCATCACTGTATTTTCACGAAGCTGTATCTCAAGTGTCTTTCTACCCCCTACACTGACTTCTATGCTCTCGTACCCCACAAAAGAAACTTGCAAGACCGCACTATCCGGCACAGATAAGATGAAATTTCCTTCAATGTCTGTCACAGTTCCACGGGTTCCCCCTTTCTCTCGTATCGTTGCACCAATAAGGGGTTCACCACTGACATCAACAACACGTCCCCTTACTGTTGAGTTATCAGCAGAGGCTTTTCTCACCGTTTCCCTAAACACCGGCCGCTTTGAAGCGTAACAGTTCTCTCCAAGAAAAAAGAATAATCCTATAAGACAATAACTTATAAAAATTCTTTTTTTCAATGATATTCTAATAAATCGTGTATTCATTATGCCACAAAAATAACTAAATATTTTAAATATAGTAATTTTTTATCTTGATTTTGAGGGAAATGAACAATATCATTATTTTTGTAGGAAATTAAAATGATACATAAAAATGGAAATCGAAAAACATCCGTTAGAACCGTTTCTTCCAGCGAAAGCAAAGCTGCTCATGCTCGGCAGTTTTCCACCACAAAAAAAACGTTGGTCAATGGAATTTTATTATCCGAACCTCAATAATGATATGTGGCGCATCTTCGGGATTTTATTCTTCGATGACAAGGATTATTTTCTGAATGAGACACGGAAAGCATTTTGCCGCGAACGAATTATTGATTTTCTGAATGAAAAGGGAATTGCTTTGTTCGATACCGCTTCATCCATTCGCCGATTACAAGATAATGCATCGGATAAATTTCTCGAAGTAGTGGAAGCTACTGACGTGACAGCACTGCTCCGGCAACTTCCCGAATGTAAAGCTATTGTCACTACGGGACAGAAAGCCACAGATACTCTCCGCCAACAATTCAACGTAGAGGAACCCAAAGTCGGCGATTACTCGGAATTTATTTTCGAAGGTCGCGCCATGCGGCTCTACCGAATGCCTTCCTCATCACGGGCATACCCATTGGCATTAGACAAGAAAGCGACTGCTTACCGGATTATGTATCAGGATTTGCAAATTCTTTTTTAAATATATATGTAATAGTAATCATTAAACAATAAATTGCGTATGAAACCTCTGTTTTTACAATACCCGGCATGTAGTACTTGCCAAAAAGCCAAGAAGTGGTTAACAGAAAATAACATTGAATACACCAATCGACTTATCGTAGAAGAAAATCCTACAATAGAAGAATTAAGAGCATGGATTCCGCGTAGCGGTCTGCCTATCAAGAAATTCTTCAACACTAGCGGTTTGGTTTATAAAGAACTGAAACTGAGCGAAAAGCTCCCAAACATGAGCGAGGAGGAACAGATCGCATTGCTTGCTACAAACGGAAAATTAGTAAAACGACCACTAGTAGTAACAGACAGCTTTGTATTGGTCGGTTTCAAGCCCGATGAGTGGGAAAAATTAAAATAGTTCAAAACTTATTTACCCGAACGCTTGCAGATTCGGAAGTTTCTACTACCTTTGCAGCCGCAAACACGGGAGTAGCTCAGTTGGTAGAGCACCGGTCTCCAAAACCGGGTGTCGGGAGTTCGAGCCTCTCCTCCCGTGCAAAGAGATAAAACCGCAAATAGTTGATGAGACTGTTTGCGGTTTTATCTCTTATATTAAAGTACATCATCAGTGTCCCATTAAAATTGGGACGTTTTAAAAATTAAATAAATCTGTTCCAATAGATAGACCTTAATCAATCAGAGCTATCCGAAGTACTTATTATAGCAGACAGTTCTTTCTTATTCTTCTCTGATTTCGTAATTTATCTCAATAAATAATTGTTTTTTTGGAATAGATTTGTACTTTTAGGACTTGAATAAGTGCAAGTTATTCCTTTATTTTACTTACGAAATCCAAATAAACACATATATATCTTATGAAATATCTATTCCTAACGATTTTCTTTCTCGCATCATTTGCAGTTAGCGCCTGTGGGCAAATTGTATTTCCTTCCCCCAATCAAGTGGAAATGCAAAAAGGCTACCTGACTTTAAGAAAAAAGATTTCCATATACGCTGAAGATACCACAACTTTTTATTTAAGTCTTTTCCGTACAGAAGTACTTCATAACACTTCTGTCAAATGGACGAAGAAAGCATCTAAAGCCGAAATCCACTGGATGACCGATTCTTCACTTCCTCCCGAAGGTTATCGGATAAATATCAGTCCGCGACAAATGGTGATAGCCGCCTCTGATAAAAGAGGATTCACTCATGCAGTACAAACCTTGCGGCAATGGGTTACTGGTTCAACAGGAATTCTCACCTTCGCCTGTGCTGATATTTCCGATTCTCCCCGTACGCCATGGCGTTGTTTTCTGCTAGATTCCGGACGTCAATACCAGAAAATATCCACTATCAAGAAATATATTGATATGGTTTCATTACTTAAAATGAATTATTTCCATTGGCATTTGACCGAAGGACTAGGTTGGCGAATCGAAATCAAACAATATCCGCGTCTTGCACAGATAGGAGGCTCGGTAGGAAAAGGAGAAGAACAACAAGGATTTTATACACAGAAAGAGATACAGGAAATTATCGAATATGCCAGCGAACGAAACATAACCGTCGTTCCTGAAATTGACATGCCGGGGCATGCCGAAGCAGCACTTTCCGCTTATCCGGAACTCGGTTGTTTCGGTCAACCTGTTGAAGTACCACAGCACGGATTTACTCAAAATATATTTTGTGCAGGAAAAGAAGAAGTCCTGCATTTCCTGAAAAATATATTGGATGAGGTATGCGCTATTTTCCCTTCACCCTATATACATTTGGGAGGAGACGAAGCCCCGAAAGGCAATTGGGATAAATGTCCGGATTGCCAAAAAAGAATTGCAGCAATGAATCTGAAAGATAGCCATGATCTGCAATTATGGTTTTCGGCACAAATGGCGGATTATCTGAAGTCGAAAGGACGAAAGGCCATATTCTGGGGGGATGTAGTTTATCATGACGGATATCCGTTACCGGACAACATAGTAATTCAATGGTGGAACTACCGTGGGCACAAAGAGCTAGCACTTCAGAATGCAATTAAACACCATTATCCAGTCATTTGCAGTTCCAATTATTATACGTATCTGAACTTCCCGGTCACTCCTTGGAGAGGATATACCAATACACGTACCTTCGACCTGAAAGACATATATCAGAACAATCCTTCCGACAAGGCGATCAACCAAAAGGACCCTTTAATTCTTGGCATGACTTGTGCTTTGTGGACTGACGACGGAGTTACAGAACGAATGATAGACCGGCGTCTGTTTCCCCGTATCTTGGCATTGGCAGAACAAATGTGGTATCAGGGAGAGAGACTTGACTTTACCCGGTTCCACCAAAACATCCTTCAACGAAAAGAATGGTTCGAACAAATGGGATTCGAATTCGGACCGGCCTTAAAAAGTGAAGTAAAGAAAGGGTATCAATGGGATTAAAAGAAATAGAAACACCCAATGCCATGATTAGTTACTTTGCCGAACAACTCGGTCCACTGATAGAGAAAAGCGAAATAAAACAACCCACCTATTTATATTGGGAATTGATGAGAAAGGCGGGAAGCGGAAATCTATAAAGAAAAGAGTTCGGCAAGATATCGCCAAAGTTATTTCGTTGGTGTATCCTCCCGAACTCTTACTAGCCAATAACAATATCAATGATTACTTAATTATATGTCTGTCACCATTCAAACAGAGAACTTACTTATACTAACAGGATATATTTATTTCTCTTGCTGTATTCCCTTAGCAGCCTCAACCAAACGGACAAATTCTCTCCTGTATCCTTTATCATCATGATCCAATCCCTGTTTAGCCAGACTGATTACTTTGTCATAAGTAGCCTCACCCTTGAAATCAGAATCCCGGAGTAACTGCCCGAACATAGCTACGGCAGACGCAAAACGGAAATCGGAAGATACATTGTTACCTTTATTATCCACAAAAGGAAGTTCTATTTTCCTGCTGACATCTTTATCTGGAGCCTTATAGCGGAGTTTCACTGTCAGAAGTTCGTCAGAACCGGTAGGCTTCACACTCACTTTTTCTTTCTTCTGATATTTCAATTCATCCACCTTTCCTGCATACGTATTCTTTCCTCCTACCGGAATCACTTCATAGAAAGCCGTCACCGTGTGCCCTGCGCCCATATCTCCGGCGTCTTTTGCATCATTATTGAAATCTTCATCTTTCAGCAGACGACTTTCATAACCTACCAGACGATACGCTTGTACTTGTGCCGGATTAAATTCAACCTGTAACTTAACATCTTTCGCCACCGTATGAAGCGTAGCGCCAAACTCACCGACCAGCACACGGTTGGCTTCCTGCAAATTATCTATATAAGCATGGTTACCATTTCCCTTTTCGGCAAGTACCTGAATCTTTTTATCTTTGTAGTTACCCATTCCATACCCCAGTACAGTCAGGAACACTCCACTTTTCCGTTCTCTCTCGATTAGCTGTTCCAGTCCTTCTGCCGAAGAAATACCTACATTGAAGTCACCGTCAGAACAAAGGATAATACGGTTATTACCATTAGAGATAAAATTCTTCTTCGCTATTTTATAAGCCAGCATAATACCTGCGCCACCGGCAGTTGAACCTCCCGCCGTCAGTTCATCTATCGCTTCACGAATCTTCTGCTTGTCACTGCCCGAAGTCGATTCAAGTTTTACACCGGCACTTCCTGAATAGGTAACAATGGCTACTTTATCCTTATCACGCAAGTTATTGACCAACAATTTAAGAGAAGACTTCACCAAATCCAACCGATTGGCTCCCCACATAGAACCGGACACGTCAATCAGAAATACCAGATTGGAGGCAGGCAAGTTATCCGTAGGAATCTCCTTTGCTTTCAGTCCGATACGGACAAGACGGTTAGCAGGATTCCAAGGACAGGCTCCGGCTTCCATTGTAATCTTCACAGGGTCGTTTCCGGTCGGTTTCGGATAGTCATAAGAAAAGTAATTGACCAGTTCTTCCGTACGGACAGCATCTACCGGAGGCAACTCACCTTTATTGACAAACCGACGCATATTACTGTAAGAAGCTGCATCTACATCAATGGAGAAAGTAGAAAGCGCTGCATCCGCCACCTCTTTGAAGCCATTTTCCTGAAAGGAACCATATTCTTCCGTATTCACACACATATCATACGCAGGTGTAGGACATATCGCCATATAAGCGCTTGTTATAGCCTTAGCCTTCCGGGTTCCGTAGCCAACCACCACGCATTCTTCCAACGCAACCTCATCAGCTTTCATCCTGATATCCAGTCTGGCAGATTTGACGACTCTGCTTTCTTGTTTGTATCCGATAAACTGAAACAACAACGTCTCTCCTTTCTTCGCTTGAATAGCATATTGTCCATTTACATTTGTCACCGTACCTTTAGTAGTACCTTTCAGCATCACAGAACAACCGACAATCGGAGTCCCGTCCGCAACATCCGTCACCGTACCCGTCACAGTCAGCGTCTGCGCGTTCACCACACCTAAAGAAACAACTGCCATGAGCAGTACGAGCATCATTGCTCTGAATTGATTTGCTTTCATAACTTTATCGTTTTAAAATGTTACTATTAATTCGCTTTTGATATAGAGATGCAGATTTCACACAGATTCCATAAACCGATTGAAGTTTTTTTTTATTTTTCTTCCGACAGTTGCTATATTTAGTCCCAATCCCTATCTTTGGCAACAAAAACAGTTTTGTTTTTCAAAAGAAACATATCAAAACTATCGGACGAGGAATTACTGACACATTATACAAAGTCCGGTGATACGGAATATTTCGGTGAGCTATACAACCGTTATATCCCGTTACTGTATGGACTTTGCCTGAAATATCTGCAAGATGAAGACCGTGCACAGGAAGCGGTGATGCAATTGTTTGAAGATTTATTGCCGAAAACGGGCAACTACGAGATAAAAGTCTTCAAGCCGTGGCTCTACCGGGTAGCCAAGAATCATTGTCTGCAACTTCTGCGAAAAGAAAACAAAGAAATTCCGTTAGATTATACGATCAACGTTATGGAATCCGACGAATTTCTGCATCTATTAAGTGAAGAGGAAAGTCCGGAGGAACAACTGAAGGCATTGCATCACTGTCTTGAAAAGTTGCCCGAAGAACAACGGACCAGCATTACACGTTTCTTTTTAGAAGAAATGTCGTATGCCGATATCGTCGAACAGACCGGATTTACTCTGAACAATGTGAAAAGCTATATCCAAAACGGAAAGC
>OJSL01001780.1_pt1 | contig 15573 bp, 16 predicted proteins | sample 1599451 | NCBI WGS metagenome assembly OJSL01 (sample SAMN04168657, study PRJEB22393) | human gut metagenome | biome: human gut microbiome; feature: stool | host: Homo sapiens | collected 2014-03-20
TGAACGCCTCGGCCATGTAGTCGATCAGCACGTGGTCGAAGTCGTCGCCGCCCAGGTGGGTATCGCCGTTGGTCGACTTCACTTCGAAGACGCCGTCGCCCAGCTCGAGGATCGAAATATCGAACGTACCGCCGCCGAGGTCATACACGGCGATCTTCATATCGCTGCTCTTCTTGTCCATACCGTAGGCCAGTGCGGCTGCGGTAGGCTCGTTGATGATACGGCGCACCTTCAGCCCGGCGATCTCGCCAGCCTCCTTCGTAGCCTGGCGCTGCGAGTCGGAGAAATAGGCGGGAACCGTGATGACGGCTTCCGTAACCTCCTGTCCGAGGTAGTCTTCGGCCGTTTTCTTCATCTTCTGCAGGATGATGGCCGAAATCTCCTGCGGCGTATACTGGCGGCCGTCGATGTCGACGCGCGGGGTGTTGTTGTCACCCTTGACGATCGAATAGGGGGCACGCTCTATATCGGCCGTAACCTGATCGTAGCGCTCGCCCATGAAACGCTTGATCGAAAAGACCGTACGCTTGGGGTTGGTGATGGCCTGACGCTTAGCCGGGTCACCCACCTTACGCTCGCCGTCCGCCGTGAAAGCCACCACAGACGGGGTCGTGCGGTGTCCCTCGGAGTTGGGAATAACCACGGGCTCGTTGCCCTCCATCACTGCTACGCAGGAGTTCGTAGTACCTAAGTCAATACCAATAATTTTTGCCATAATCGTATATAAGTTTAATGATATTTTTTACGTTGCCCTGTGCCCCGCCCCTTCGCCCTGCGGTTCCGGTGGCCGGTCACGCCAGTAGATCGAACAAAGGTTGTACCAAACGGCAATCCCTGCCAAATTGTCAGCATAATGACAGAATTTCCCCGTACGACCGTCCCGGCAACTGCGCCCAGGGTGTTATTTTGGCAGAAAGGCCGGGGAGGAACGGGAGGTGCAAAGCAGGAAGGCAAGCAACCGGGCAGCGGACGAAGGCATACGGCAGCGACACGGGCAATCAGCAGGGGCGTCGGACAAGGACGGGGAAAGGAACAGCCGGGAAAAGAAGGGCAGTCGGGGAAAGAAAGGGTTGCCGGAAAAACAAGGGGCGCCGGAAAAACAAGGGGCGCCGGAAAAACAAGGGGCGCCGGAAAATAGAGCGAAAAAAACAGGCCTGCGTTTTCGCAGGCCCTACGACCCGGCCCGAAGGCCGGACTAACTCTTAACAACTATTTGTTCTGGTCGCCAAGGATACGCATTGCAACATCGAGGATCGTCGTGTCGTCCAGTGTAACGACTCCACCGTCCGGGCCCGGTTCGAAATGAACCCCCACGCACTCCTTAGCCTCGTGCTTGCCCCCGAAATAATTGCGGACGGTTTCTACGTCGAGTCCCAGTTCATCTGCAATGCGTTGCGAGCTGCCGCTGGGCAACCTGTCCTTGATACGGCGCAACTCGTTAAATGTGATAATCATATCCGTTGAATTTTAAGTTGAAGTTCTGCATCACTAAGTTAATACAATTTTGCGGAACTGCAAAATTTCTGCCTTAAAAAGTGAAATAAAAACGTAACAAGAACGGAACATAAATAAAACCGCCCCTTCTATTGCGAAAGGACGGTTTTTCCACACCGGCAGCGAAGCCGGATCAATCTTCCGGTTCGATGTAAAGCTGGAAAATAAGGGGCGTGAACGACGGGATCTCGGTGGTGATGGTCGTCACGGTGGTACCCGTGCTGGAACTGTCGTAGCCGTAGCCGTACATGCTGTCGTAGTAACCGCCGTAGTAGTTGCCGTAATAGCCGCCGTAGTACCCCCCGTAGTAGCCGCCGCTGCCGTAGTAGCTATTGGCGTAATTGAGGTAGTTGAGATAATCGAGGTAGCTCGACGAATAACCGCTCGACCCCGAAGTGGACGAACTCGACGAGCCGCTCTTGCCCGACGAACCGTAGGCGTTGGTCGACGTGGTGATGAGCTCCGCCCACTGACCGAACTTGAGGTTGGGAATGGTATAGTAGAACGCCTGGATCATCCCGCCGCTCGACGGGGTGTAGTCGAGTGCCGTGCCCTTTTGCGCGACCTCGCCGTAGATGATCTTCTTCACCTCGTCGATGTTCGTGTCGAAGATGAACCCGTCGAGGAAACGGCCGATATACCAGATTTTGGCCGTACCGTCGAGCGTCACCGAGTCGGCTTCGAGCGCCTTGACACCCTCGTACTTCTGGTAATCGTCGCCCTCGCCGTGGAAACGCTTTTTGAGCGCCTCGGCGATCTGCATGTCGATGTCCCTGACCGAAGCCTCGCTGACATAGGGCTCGTAGCCTACGTGGTAGGGCGCAGGGAAGGAGAGCTGATCCCGGGGCTCGGCCGGGTTGTAGCGCACGTTGACGTAGACCTGGGGGATCGAGTCGCAGGCGCTGACCCAGCGCTTGGACGTCTCGTTGTAGGGGTGTTCGGGATCCTCGGGGTCTTCCGGCACCTCCGTGGCGGGCGTGTCGTCGTCGCCCTTGCTGTAAATCTGCAGGCCGCCGTTCAGTTCGCAGAAATCATCCACATCGGTACCCTCGCGTTCGAGCGGGTTGCTGACCGTGTCGCGGATCTCCATGGTCACGATGAACGGGCGTTTGGAACTGAGCGAATAACCTTCCTGCCCCTCATATCCGCCCGTACCCTCGACGCCGTTGCCGACCACCGACGAAGGCATGTAGAGCCGGATTTTCGAGCCGTAGCGCAGCGTCACCTCGGGGGAGGTGATGCCCAGCCGGTCTTTGTTATTCCGGAAATAGGTATCGCCGAGCGTCAGCGTACGGCGCATGGCCAGCCACGTCCCTTCCATCAGTCCTGAGTTTTCCGAGCCGCAGTAGCGGTAGAAAGGCACATAGTGGGTATACTTGGAGAAAGACCCGGCCAGCACGGCATCGTCGGCATTGCGCGTGAGGATGATGTTGCCGCTCAAATCGCGCCCCGAAAAATCGAAAGACACCCAGATGTCCTCGGTGTTGATCGGATCGGACGCAAGGTCGCCCGCATCGAGCAGGTCGACATAGTACAGCCCTTCGGACTGGAGGTTCTCCACCAGGTCGCTGCGGTGCTGGGTCATCCATGCCTCGAGCGCCTGGTTCTCGAATTTGTCGTAAGATTCCGTTTCGTCTTTCGCGCAGGACGTCAGCACCAGAAGGCCGGCGAGCGGCACGTACAGAAAACGAGCGATAAATTTCATATATTCGGTTTGTATTTTACTCAACTTTTAATTCGCCGGTTCCACAGGGGCGTCCGCGTCGACCGGATCCACTGCGTCCACCGTAAAAAACCAGGCTATGGGACTCTCATTCGGGATAAGGCCGAAATAATCGTCGCCATAGGCCATATTGTATGTCATATACACCTCGACGGCATCGCCCTCGCGGCAACCAAGTAACGCATCGGCCAGCCCTTTTATTATGTCAGGGTGCCGCATATCCACCGTCAGCGGCTCGAACTTCCACCACTCGGTATTGAGCCCCCGCCCTTCCAGAAAACTTTTCAGGGCGGCATCGTTCGTATAATAAGGTACTGTCCAGTTGTTTTCCGAGCCCGTCGTCACGATATTCGCATAGGTGAAGACGTAGGCGCGGAACGTGATCTTCACGGTCGAGGCCGGGGTTACCTCCGGCCAGTTGACCCGGTCGGGATTGTAGATGTCGGTAATGTAGCGGTATACGGCATCGCCCGAAACCGTGTAGTAGGGCTGGTTGCTGCCCTCCTCCAGGTTCTCCTCGGCGACGAGCCGGGGTGCGTGCGTCCCGGTCAGGAAAGAGACTATCCTCTCCTTCTGCGCGGGCTGGACGTCCTCGTCGTCGGAACAGCCGGCCAGCGACACGAGCGCAGCGGATATGCATATGACAAATAGTCTTTTCATCGTCGTATTATCGTGCAAATTTACAAAAACAATCCGATTTCAAAGCATGAAACGCAAAAAAAGCCCCGGTTAGCGTGCCGGGGACAAAAAAAAGACGACCGAAGCCGTCTAAATCCCTTCCTGCCATCAGCGGTAATAGTCTTTCCGCGGGTCTTTGAGCCGCTGGAGCCGCCGCTGCTTCAGCACGTAGATACCTATCGCTACGGCGACGGCACCACAGACGATGCAGAGCAAGAGGATAATAAATCCGAGTGGGAGCGCCTCTTCCATTTACAGAGCATGCAAGTTTAACAAAATATTGCGGTGTATAAAATACGATGCCGCAAATGTATAGCAAATAATCTGCCCGGCCAAATTGTGGGGGGGGGAATTTTCACACTTTTATTGATTAAAAAAGCTTTTTCATAGGATTTTTAAGGCCATCCGCACCAGATCCTCGACCGAAACAGCCGGATTCTCGCGCAAGATGCCGCGCAGGGCCTTCTCGGCGGGGGCCTTGGCGAATCCCAGCATGACCAGCGCCGAAAGCGCCTCGTCGAGCGATTCCCCGCCCGCAGACGGCATCGCCGGGGTATCGCCCTCGGCCAGTCCGGTGAGTTTGCCGCTCAGCTCGACGATGATTTTCTGGGCGGTTTTCAGCCCCAGTCCCTTGACGTTTTTGAGCAGCACGGCATTGCCCGAGGTGATGATCCCCTGCAGTTCACGCGGCGAATAGGTCGAAAGGATCATGCGCGCCGTATTGCCTCCCACGCCCGAAACGCTGATCAGATGGCGGAAAAATTCGCGTTCGACTTTCGTTGCGAAACCGTACAGGATCTGGGCATCTTCACGCACGATGTAGTGCACGTATAAACGGGCGTTTTGCGCATGCTCGACGGCCGAAAATGTTTCGAGCGAGATATGGAGGTAGTAACCGACACCTCCGGCGTCGATGACCGCATAGGCCGGGGTCGCCTCGGCGACCGTTCCGCTGATGTATTCGTACATGAAATTCAAAATTTACAAGGCGTGGGGCAAAAATAAAGATTTTTTTTTACCTTTGTGGTTCAAAAGCCGAATATTTAACTAAAACAGATAAAAAACGACATGAAAAAAATGCTTTTTACGGCGCTCGTTGCGGCTTGCGCCATGACAGCCTGCGGTACGAAGACCACCGAGACGGCCACCGCCGAGGAGGTTGCCCGCGAAGTCGGATCAAGCGATATCGCTTATGTGCAGGTTGAAGCCGTGCTGGCACAATGCGACCTTTTCCTGAACGAGGGCGCAGCCCTGCAGGAAAAGACCCAGAAAGCTCAGAAGAGCTGGGCTCAGAAAGAGCAAAACCTGCAGGCCGAAGCCGCCCAGTTGCAGGAAAAATACCAGAAAGGGCTGATTACCACCAACGATGCACAGGCCCAGCAGCAGAGCATCGAAAAGCGTGTGGCTTCATACCAGAGTTCCGCACAGAAAGAGGCCCAGGCGCTCGACGAAGAGAACTACGTGTTCACCAACCGTGCGCAGGATCTGTTGCACCGCGCCGTGCAGGAGATCAACGGCGACAAGAAATACAAGCTCATCATCAACGCCACGGCACTGATCGACGCCGATTCGACGCTCAACATCACGCCCGCCGTGCTTGCGAAGGTCAACGAGCTCTACGCAGCGGACAAGAAAGCCGTCAAGAAATAAGGGAGTGTGCGTTGCCCTCCCCGCCGAGCCGTCCCGATCCGATCCGGGGCGGCTTTTTTTTTCGGGCGGCAGAGCAGGCAACATGCTGCGACGGGCGACGGCAGGCACACCAAGTAACGGGCGGTGGTACGCAGGCGGCGGGCAGCCGGGAGACATAATCGGAGCGCAAAAGCGGAATGTCCGTAATTTTTTATACATTTGCAGGCAAACTAACAGCAACACACAAGCAATGGGTTTCGTTCCGTTCACATTCGTCGATTTCATAGACATCATCCTGGTCGCCGTGATCATGTACTGGATCTATCGCATGACCAAAGGTACCAACGCGCCCTATATCCTCTCGGGGATCATCGCCATCTACCTGCTGTGGGTGGTGGTGCGGACGCTCAACATGGAACTATTGTCGACGATACTCGGACAGCTGATCTCGGTCGGGGCCATTGCGCTGATCATCGTATTCCAGCCCGAACTGCGGCGGTTTCTGCAGGTGATCGGGATGCGCCAGAAGCACTTCAACTTCATCACCCGCATCTTCTCGACGGGCGACGATACGGTGCAGACCAACGTAGTGCCGATCGTCACGGCCTGCCGCGAAATGTCGGAAACGAAAACCGGTGCGCTGATCGTCATCGGCCAGCAGAGCGACCTGCGGCTGATCGCCGAGGGCGGCATCGCCCTCGACGCCAAGGTTTCGACGTCGTTGTTAAAAAACATATTTTTCAAGAACGCCCCCCTGCACGACGGCGCCGTACTGATCGAAGGCGACCGCATCGTGGCCGCAAAGTGCATCCTGCCGGTGACGCAGAGCGACGTCCCGAAATCCTACGGCACCCGCCACCGCGCCGCGATCGGCATGAGCGAAATCTCGGACGCCATCATCATCGTCGTTTCGGAGGAGACGGGCGGCATCTCGATCGCGCAGGGCGGGGAGCTCCGCCGCAACATCGACCCCGTGCGCCTGCAACAGACCCTGCAACGCTACCTGACGATCAACACCCGCAAGCGCTCGAAAAAAGAGGTGGCCGAGTAAGGCCGGAGCCGGGGAGAAGCAGCAGGGCCTCAAAAACAGCGGCAAAGCCGGCGGAAGATATACAAACCCGGTCGGATTACCCGGCCAATATCCGGCAAGCGACGACAAAGCCCGGCTGCGGCGACCAAATAACGGTAGGTAACCGGATAACGGTAGGTAACCGGATAACGGCAGGCAGATGACGCTAACGGGAAACAGCGACCGGACGGCACGGCAAAATCCCGGCAGGCTCAAAACGACGGTACAGGGTCTGCGCTCGGTTCCGCCTCTATTCGAGACGCAACATTCACATGATAAAGATTAAAAACCATGATTTTTCCGGCACAGACATCCCGCCTCGTACTGCGTGCATGGAGGGAGGATGATTTCGACGCGTTTGCGGCCATGAACGCAGACCCGCGCGTGATGGAGTATTTCCCCGCCCCGCTGACCCGGGAAGAGTCGGCAGCATTCTTCGGGCATATCCGCGAAGAGTTCCAAACGGAAGGGTTCGGGCTTTACGCCGTGGAAAGGATTTCGGACGGATCGCAGCTCGGCTACACGGGGCTGCACCGCGTGACGTTCGACGGACTGTGCGGCCAGATCGAGGTTATCTGGCGGCTGCGTGCCGACGCCTGGGGCAACGGCTACGCCCCGGAAGCCGCGCAGGCGTGCCTTGCGCTCGCGGCAAAACTCGGCATCGAGGAGGTGATTGCTTTCACCGCCGTCGCCAACCTGCGCTCGCAGCGGGTCATGCAGAAAATCGGCATGGAGTGCGTGGGTCAGTTCAACCACCCAGCCCTGCCGGAGGGGCACCCCCTGCGGCGGCATGTGCTCTACTGGACAGGGATCAAAGGATAGGTTCCGGCAACGGGCGAGCCCCGCAGTTCACGCTGCGGCGGATATCGCAGGGCCGCGAAAGCCCGGCAACGACAACCCCCGCAAACCATCGAGTTTGCGGGGGTTGTTGCTATTTCGGGCACAAGGTAGGAGCCGCCTCAAGGGTGGTGCTCACCGCTGGCAGCGGCCGTAGCCTGTCCGCCGCACCCGCTCATTCCGCAGCGCCGGTTCCGCGACGCCCACGCAGCGGGGATTATTTCAGCACGAAATCGACGGTTCCGCGGATGTCGTCCGACGCGGCGCCGACATAGGCGGTGAATTCACCGGGCTCTGCGACCCAGGCACCTTTCGCATCGTCGTAACATGCGAGCATCCCGGGGTCGATTTCGAACGTGACGGTTCGGCTCTGGCCAGGCGCGAGGTATACCTTTTCGAAGCCCTTGAGCTCCTTCACGGGACGCGGCAGCGACGAGAGTTTGTCGCCGATATAAAGCTGCACGACTTCGGCGCCGGCACGTCCGCCCGTATTGGTCACGTCGGCAGAGACCCGGAGCCTGCCCGTCGTTGCAAGCGACGTGCGATCCGCCCGCACGTTGGCAATGTCGAACGTCGTATAGCTCAGGCCGTGGCCGAAGGCAAACAGGGGTTCGATCCGCTCCTTCTCGATCCAGCGGTAACCGACGAAGATCCCGTCGCGGTAGACGACCTGCCCCTCGCCGGGATACTCCCCGGCGGAGTGGGCGCTGCAATCCTCCAGACGCACCGGGAAGGTGAAGGGCAGTTTACCCGAAGGGTTGACGGCACCGAACAATACGTCGGCCAGCGCATTGCCGGCCTCGGAGCCCGAATACCATGCCTCCAGTACGGCGGGCACGCGGTCGATCCACGGCATCGCCACGGCATTGCCCGAGACGAACACCACGGCAAGGTTGGGGTTGGCTTCGGCCAAAGCCCCGATCACGGCATCCTGTCCGTAAGGCAGCCCGAGTTGCAAACGGTCGGCGCCTTCGGAATCCTGATGGTCGCCCTTGTTCAGGCCGCCGATAAACACCACGGCATCCACCTTGCGGGCTGCGGCGATGGCATCGGCGAGGAGCTGAGCCCCGGAGCGTCCTTCCGAGAGATCCTGTCCGGTCACGACCCCGTTGTAGTCGCCCGTCACGTCGCCGACGTAACCGCGCTCGTAGAGCACCTCGGCCTTGTCGCCGACGGCCGCACGGATACCCTCCAGCGGCGTACACTCGTGTTTCACCTTGAGCGACGAGGAACCGCCGCCGACGGTCATCATCTTCACGGCGTTCTCGCCCACGACAAGCAGTTTCTTCGTTTTCGAAAGGTCGACGGGAAGCACCCCGCCGTCGTTCTTGAGCAGCACCATACCCTCGCCCGCAATGCGGCGTGCCGCGGCATTATGCTCCGGCGAGCAGAGCGACCCGAAGGGTTTGCGGCTGTTCATCGCCGTGCGGAAAATCAGGCGCAGCACGCGGCGGGCCTTGTCGTCGAGCTCCCCGGTACCCACCTCGCCCTTGCGGAGCAGTTCGAGGTAAGGATTCGCCAGGTAGTAATTGCCGTAGGCATTGGTCGCGCCCCAGTTCAGGCCGTCCGTCCATGTGCCGAACTCCATGTCGAGCCCTTTGAAGATGGCCTCGCGCGTATCGTGCACGCCTCCCCAGTCGGATATGACCACGCCGTCGAACGCCCAGTCGCGCTTGAGGATGTCGTTCAGCAGGTATTGGTTGTGGCAGCAATGCTCGCCCTTGTATTTATTGTAGGCGCCCATAATGGCCCAGGCGCCGCCCTCTTGTACCGCAGCCTTGAAGGCCGGGAGGTAGATCTCGTGCAGGGCACGGTCGTCGACCACCACGTCGACCTCATGGCGCCGCAGCTCCTGGTTGTTCACGGCAAAGTGCTTCACGCAGGCGGCAACCCCGTTCTGCTGTACCCCCTGCACGTAAGGCACGACCATGCGGGCCGACAGGAAGGGGTCTTCGCCCATATACTCGAAGTTGCGCCCGTTCAGGGGCGTGCGGTAGATGTTGACCCCGGGGCCCAGCAGCACGTCCTTATCCCGGTAACGCGCCTCCTCGCCGATGGACTTGCCGTAGAGGGCCGACATTTCGGGGTTCCACGTCGCGGCGAGGCACGTCAGCGCGGGAAATGCCGTGCACGAGTCGTTCGTCCAGCCGGCCTGATCCCACTCGTCCCACAAGACCTCGGGGCGGATGCCGTGCGGGCCGTCGGTGCACCACACTTCGGGGATGCCCAGCCGCGGGACGCCCGCCGACGAGAATTTAGACTGCGCATGCAGCAACCCGACCTTCTCTTCGAGCGTCAGGCGCGAAAGAGCGTCCTCGACACGCTTTTCAAGCGGCTGCGACTCGTCCAGATAGACGGCCACATCGCCCCGGGATTGCTGGACGCCCGTGCAGGCGACCGCCGCGAGGGCGCACAATGCGGCAACGCCTTTTACATAAGTTTTGGTTTTCATTCAGAAATATATTTAAAATAAATATACATATATACGCAATATATTGATTAAAACTCTTGACCTACAAAGATAAAAATTATTTTACAACCCACCAAAGATAAAGTTATTTTCAAATATTCAAAGCCATTAAAAACATTTATTACGATTCCGAGGCTATCACAGAGGAAAAGGGGAGGGGCAGAAGCGTGGAACGCGGAGAGGAAGCAAAAAGTGGACACCCCCAGGAAGAGGAGGCCCCAGGAAGAGGCTCGAAGAGGATGCAGTAGTAGGACGGCAAACGAAGATAGCAAAAAAATGAAAGATCGCACATGAACAAGTTACGCGGAACAAGAAGCACAGGCTGCAAGGGCAAAGCCGGAAAGGAAGGAGGGAGCAAACAGGGACAGACAGGGACAGACGAAAAAACCAAAGGCAGAAGCAGAGGAGGATGGGGGTGGGCAGATGGGGCAGAGAACGGAGAAGAACGGAGAAAATGCGGGGAACACCGGGAACACCGGGAACACCGGGAACACCGGGAACACCGGGAACGCGGGGAACAGGCGGTGGAAGCAGAAAAGACAGGAAATGTATACAGGAAATGCACAATACAAAAAAAAGACCGCGGAATCGCTTCCGCAGTCTTTTGTCTTCTGTTCCCCGTCGTCAGGGGCAGCCTCCGGGATACTACCCTATTCGGCGGGCTGCTCCGCAGGGGTTTCGGCCGGAGCCTGTGCCGGAATCTCGGCCTGGGGCATCGTGGCGGGCGCCTCGGTCTCAAGGACACGCTCCTGAAGTGCCTTGGCGTCCTTCGAAATTTCGCTGTTGCTCTCTGCGACGCGCCCCTTGTCCATGGCGAGCGTAGCCACGAGGCTCAGCACAACGATAGCGATAGCCATCGTCCAAGTGAATTTCTCGAGGAAATCCGAAGTTTCACGCACACCCATGACCTGGTTGGACGCGCCGAAATTGGCGGCCATGCCGCTCTTGGGGTTCTGCACCAATACCGCAAGGATCACCAGAACGCTGGCAATGAGTATCAAGGCAATGCAAATCGTGTATAACATATCGTTGAAATTTAATTATTGTTTTCCAATTTGCCAATTAGCTCGGCAAAGTAAATACTTTTTTCGGGATTTCGCAAACTTAATTTGCGATAAATCGCTATGGCTTTGTCCCGAAGCCCCTGGGCAAGATAGATTTCCGCCAGTTCCTCGCTCACGACCTGGTCGTCGTCGTCCAGCACGGCCTCGGTGCACACCTCCTCCTCGGGTTCGCCGTCGGCGGCCACGATGCGCAGATCCTCCTCGCGCAGGAAACGGTCGATGATGTCGTCGGACGACAGCCGGCACAGGGCATCGGCATCGACCGCAGCCATGCGCAGCGAACTCTGCGCACGCCACGGGGCGGTCACGTCCAGCCGGGGATCGGGCCTGCCCGTGGCGATTTCGCGCACGATACGCGCCAGGTCGAACCACTCGCAGCGCGCGAGCAACGCGTCGAGTTCCGCCTCTGCGGGAAGTTCACCCGCGCCGGACGATGCGATATATTGTTTCAGGTCAGCCATTGCCGCGAAGGTTTACCAGTTCGAAGCCGAAGCCTGGAAAATGTCCGTCACCAGCTTGTCGACGATCTGCGGGATGAGCTCCCCCTCGACTTCGGTCAGCAGGCGCGTGGATTCGTAGTCCTCGTAGGCCGTGAAAGTCCTGTTCCAGGACTGTTTCTCGTCGAGGGCATTCGTGAAACGCACCTTGATGGTGATCGTCAGGCGGTTCAGCAGGGCGTAATCGTCGCTCGACACCGACGCCGTGGTGGAGGTATAGTTGATGATCTCGCCTTCGAAAGCGAAGTCGCCGCCCTCTTCGACCTGCATCAGGCGGGTACGGCGGGTGAACATGTCGACGAGTGCATCGGTGAGCGTCGAGCTGAGGATGGGCGCAACCATCGTGGCGTTGTTGGGGAAATAGGCCACGCTGAAAGTCCTGGCATCGGGCGGGATCGAGGCGCCCGAGAGCGAATATTTGATGGCCACGCCGCACCCGGTCAGCAGGGCGGCACAGAGGGCCGTGATTGCAAGTTTTATCTTCATCTTAAAAATCATATCGATTGTTCTGGCACCCGCAAGGAAGCCACTTCTTTTTTATTTAAACTTCATTCATCGAAAATACCATCAGAAGGTCATTCGGCTCTTTATCAGCAAAACAACCGCTCGTCGAAATAATGGCACTATTTGAATAAGTAGAATATCTTGTTGGATAATTCATCCGTATATTCGTCTTTAGAAACATCTTTCGGTCGATCAAACTTAATCCAAATAATCGAAAAATCATATTCCCACGCTACTTTCGCTACGGCATTGAACGTATCTGGATTACGCTTCCTACAAGCGCATACAATCACCTGGCACCCCATCTGCACTAATTTTTCCAAATTTACATAAGTGTAGCATATTTGGTCTCCCTGGCTTAAAAATCCTGTAAGCCCGTATTTGGTAATCCCCGTAAGAGAAAAATCGACCACATTGGAAGGAGACGGCAAAGGCCCCCACACCGATGTAACGCCAGAGATTATTTTACTGCCTGCCAATTTATTGAAAGTCTTATTGATTGTCGTTGTTTTTCCTTCATAGGCATCACCCAGAACGGCAATGATATATTTTTGTGGCAGCATAAATAAAATCTATTAAACTTGCATGCAATACATGTCCATTCAATTCTCTTCGATGCCCAGCTCCTTGATCTTGCGGTAGAGCGTACGTTCGGACATGAACAATTCGGCGGCAGCCTCGCGGCGGCGCCCGTTATTGCGGCGCAGGGCGCGGATGATCTGCTCGCGCTGCATGTCGGCCTTGGTCATCTCGCGCGGCGGCTCGTCGGTGACATCCTCGCTCTCGGCATAGACCGCCGCAGGGGCATAGGCCGAAGCGGAGCTCTGGGCCGTGGTCGGCAGCAGCGCCTTGACGTCGTGCACAGGCCCGCAGGGTGCCTGGGTGTTGTGCATCAACTCGGACATCATCCGCTTGAGGTCGTTGATGTCGGCCCGCATGTCGAACAGCACCTTGTAGAGCAGTTCGCGTTCGGTGGACATCGTGTCATCCGCGCGCATCCCGCCCATCGGTGCGGGCGTCCCGCCGTCCTGCGGCGGAAGATAGCGGGACAGCACGTCGGCCGTGATAAGGCGGGTCTGTTCGATGGCCGAGATCTGCTCGGCCACGTTTTTGAGCTGGCGGATATTGCCCCGCCAGTAATAATGCATCAGCATCTCGCGCGCCGCGGCATCGAGCGTCACGGCAGGCATACGGTACTGTGCGGCCACGTCGGCGGCGAACTTGCGGAACAGCAGCGGGATGTCCTGCGGCCGCTCGCGCAGCGAAGGCACCGTGATCGGCACCGTGCTGAGGCGGTAGTACAAGTCCTCGCGGAAACGCCCCGAAGCGATGGCCTGCTGGAGGTTCATATTCGTGGCGGCAACGACGCGGACATCGGTTTTCTGCACCTTGGACGACCCGACGCGGATGAACTCGCCCGTCTGCAACACGCGCAGCAGGCGCGCCTGGGTCGGGTGCGGCAACTCGGCGACTTCGTCGAGGAAGATCGTCCCCCCGTCGGCCTCCTCGAAATAGCCCTTGCGGGCTTCGAGCGCCCCGGTGAAGGAGCCTTTCTCATGCCCGAAGAGTTCCGAATCGATGGTACCTTCGGGAATCGCCGCGCAGTTGACGGCTATATATTTATTGTGTTTGCGCGCCGAATAGGCGTGGATGACCTGCGGAAAGAACTCCTTGCCCACGCCGCTCTCGCCCGTGACAAGGACGGTCAGGTCGGTGGGAGCCACACGCACGGCGACCTCCAGCGCCCGGTCTAAAAGTTCCGAAGTGCCGATGATGCCGAAGCGCTGCTTGACTGTGGTGATGTCCGTCATTTATTCCGTTATGGGTTGTTCGGGCGTCGCCGCGCCCGTGTCCGTTGCGGGCTGCGGGTCGGCGGGTTGTTCGAGGTACTGCATTTCGGCCTCCTTGTCGTTCGCTTCACGCAGATAGCCGAAAGCGATGGCGGCGACGGCGATGGCGGCGGCGATGGCGGCGACCCAAATGAAACGGTCGGCACGGCGCCGGCGCGGCGGCCGGTCGACATAGGTGTAGGCGGCGGTAGTCTTCGGCGGCTTGCCGTAGCGCAGGCCCCGCACCGAAGGGTCGGGGTTCATTTTGGCCGAGGGCGACACGCGCGGCTCGGAATAAGGCAGCTTCGGGGGCTTCTGCCCCATAGGGGCAGTCTGCGTCCCGGCCGGAACCGAGGCGGCACCGGGCGCTGCGTCCGCAGCGGACTGCACAGGCCGCGGCTCGTAGGCGAAGGCGATCGTCCCGTTGGGGCCAGGACGCAACACCCCGAAGCCGTCGAGCCGGAACTCCTGCCCGTGCTGGGCGGCATGGCGCACCTCGAAGACGAAGCGGTCGATCTCGCCCGCAGCCTCCAGTTCACCGACGCCCGCCTCTCGCAGCAGGCCGCGCAGCACACCGTCGTCGCGTTTGAGCAACTCCGAAAAAACAATGCTTACGCCCGGCTCCTTGACGATGAACGTCCCGAGCTGGGGCACGACGAGCCGCTTGTGCGACCCGAGATATTGCGATATGGTCTGAACCAACACGATTGAAATCCACTTTTGAAATCCGGTTCAAAAATACCCTTTTCCGATGAAAAAAGCAAAATTCGGCACGGATTTTCAAAATAATCGGGCAAACTATTGGTTATACGAAAAATATTCGTTTGATTTGCATCCCGAAATTTCAAAAAATCCGGAAGAGCTACTTTGGCCCGAAATTACGGATGTAGCGAAGACGGATTGCCGAAACTTACACGAACCAGCCATGAAAGACAAGTACATCGACCTCATCGAACAGACGTTCGACTTTCCGCAGGATGAGTTCTCGGTCGGCCGCTCTGCAGGCATACTTCCAATGCGCGGATCACTCGTTGAGGGTTGCTGCGGTCCATGACTTCGCAATGCGCCGGATCGAGCTTCCGCAGTTCTTCGAACAGCGACTCGAGTCCTTCGGTCTGCGCCCTGCGGACGAGTGTTTTCCGCAAATGCGGATCGACGGCCGGAAGCTCGTCCATGCCGTAGCAGACCGCGTCGATGTACAGGCCCGACCCGCCGACCAGAAACAGGATATCGTGTTCGCGGAAACGTTCCTCCAGCACCCGGAGCGCATCCTCCTCGTACCGGCCTGCCGAATAGTCCTCGCGGACGCTGCGCGTGCCGATCAGGTGGTGCGGAACGGCCGAGAGCTCCTCTTCGGTCGGCTTGGCCGTTCCGATGCTCATCTCGCGGTAAATCTGCCTCGAGTCGGACGATACGATTTCCGATCCGAACGCCCGAGCCAGCGCGATGCCGACGTCGGTTTTGCCCGTGGCTGTCGCGCCGAGCAGCACGACGAGCGTCTTGCCGCCGTTATTCGTCGTCGCCATACGCGTCGTCTCCCTCGAAGTCGTTGTAGTCGCCCATCGCCTCTTCGAAAATCGACCGGTTTCGCGGGGATGCCTCCGGATCGAACTGGTCGGGCGCCTCCCCGTTGGCCAGCAACAGATTGGGGTAGCTTTTGCCCGCACCGGCCTCTGCCGTGTTGATCACCTCCAGATAGTAGGCCCGGTCTCCCGGAGGGTCGAAGCGGAAGATCAGCCGGTCGTGCATCCGGTGCAGGATGTCCGAGAGCCGGTTTTC
>OJSL01001786.1_pt1 | contig 15528 bp, 9 predicted proteins | sample 1599451 | NCBI WGS metagenome assembly OJSL01 (sample SAMN04168657, study PRJEB22393) | human gut metagenome | biome: human gut microbiome; feature: stool | host: Homo sapiens | collected 2014-03-20
GACCACCGAGATCTACACTCTTTCCCTACACGACGCTCTTCCGATCTTGAATTTCCGTACGAAATTGGATGCCAAACTCTCGAATATTGTTAGTGTAGGGGTCAACTTATCCGGAACTTATACCAAAACAGAACGTCCGAAAAATAATTTCATAGATTTCTATCGTACTCCGTCTTTTCTTCCTGTTTATCATAATGATTGGAGTACTGAAATGACAGGGTATTCAGGTTTTGCAAGAGGTAGTCATTTCAATAATATCATGACTCCTACCGGTACACCGGATGCGGAGGGAAATCCGACGCTGGAGAAATCATCTCCTTTCTCGTCAGCCAATAATAACCCCCGTAGTGTGATGGCCAATACTTCTCGTTGGAGTGAGTCCATGCAGGGTTTGGCAAGTATGTATCTGACTATTGATCTTTGTAAAGGGTTGCAATTCAAGACGTCCAATGGTTTGAATGTCCGTTTTAGCCCGTCTTACTATTATGGTAATAAAGACGCGACAAAAGATAAAGAAGAGAGCAGAGCTACTTATTTTAGCACACTCTATGTGGATTTGTTGAGCGAGAATACATTGAATTATCACATTGATTTCGGAAGAAATAATGCTCATAGCATTGATGCTTTGTTGGGTTATACTGTGGAGTCCACTCGCAACCAGCGAGTAGCTATGACTGCAACAGGATTTGCTACCGATGATGTTCATACGCTGAATGCGGCAACTGTTTATTCATTGGCAAGTAAAGGGAATGGGAATACTGATGGTACGGGAACTTTCCGTTATCCGGATGTGGTATTGGAGTCTTATTTGGGACGTATCAATTACAGTTATTTGGGTCGTTATCTCTTGTCTACTTCTTTACGTCTGGACCGCTCTTCCTTGTTCTCGAAAGGAAATCGCAATGCCTGGTTCCCTTCTGTATCGTTGGGCTGGCGTGTGAATGAGGAGAAGTTTATGAAGAATATCGAAGTTATTTCTAATTTGAAACTCCGTGCTTCTTACGGTGTGACGGGAAATAACCGTATCAGTTATGATGCAGCTCTTGAAGTATTGAACAGTGCGAACTATGTGACAGGTACCGGTAATGGACAACTGGTAAATGGTTCGGCAAATATTTCCTCTTCGCTTGCCAATCCTCACATTACATGGGAGAAGACAGATGAATTCAACTATGGTCTGGATCTGGGATTCTTCAAGAACCGGATTAATCTCTCGATAGATGCTTATTACTCTGTGACTCGTGCTCTGTTGTTTGAGCAGCCTACACAGTCATTCACCGGATATAGTTATTATTGGAATAATATTGGAAAGGTACGTAATTCGGGTGTGGAAATACAGATTGATACGCACAATATCAAGAATCGTAAGTTTTCATGGGATACAAATATAAATTTCTCCTTGTCGCGCAATAAATTGCTGGAATTGGGAGGTGAACAACAGGTTATCAATCAGGGGGAAAGAAGCGAGTGTTACATTGCTAAAGTTGGTTCACCGTTGATTCAGTTTTATGGATATAAAACGAATGGTGTGTGGAATAGTGTGGAGGAAATCAATGCGAATCCTCACTTCTCGAATGACGTACCGGGTGGATTGCGTATTGTAGATACCAACAATGACGGTTCGTTGACTCCTGAAGACCGTGTTCCTTTGGGTAATCCGTATCCGGATTTTACATGGGGAATCACGAACACATTCCAGATTAAGAATTTTGATATTTCGTTCCTGATTCAGGGAGTACAGGGAATTGACGTTTACAATGGTGACGTTTATTACAATGAGACAGTGAAATGGAACAAAGCTTACACCAAGGATCGTTGGGTAAGTGCAGAAAATCCGGGTAACGGAAAAGTGCCTTATCTGAAGTTGGGATATGATATCTGTTTGACTGATTATCCTTTGCAGGATGCTTCTTATGCATGTTTGAGAAACTTCACATTGGGATATACATTGCCAAGTACGGCTGCACGTAAGTTGAAACTGTCGGGTGTACGTTTCTATGTGTCCGGTAGTAACTTGCTCTACATTTGGGGAAGCAGTTATAAGGGTATCAATCCGGAATCCCGCCTGACTTCTTCTCAATACTCAAGCTCTATGATTTCGGGATATCAGCGCGGTGGATTCCCTTTGACCAGTACTATCTCCGCAGGTTTTGATATTAACTTTTAATGGAAAGTGAACGATGAAAAAGGTAAATTATATAGGATTACTGTTAGTAACGTTACTGTTTGCATCTTGTGATTTGGACAAGTATCCCTATTCGGAAGTTGCTGCGGATGAATATGTGAAAAATGCTTCTTCAGTGAATAATCTGGTACTTGGTTGCTATAATTCTCTTCACGACGTGATGTATTATGAATGGGCAATGACTGAATTACGTTCGGATAATGGACGTATGTATGCTACTGGTTCTTCCGCCAGCACTACGAAATTGGTTGAACAGCTTGACCAGGGAACTATCGTGGCAGAGCACCAATGGGTGGAAGAGTATTGGAATTCTTGTTATGCAACGATTGCCCGTGTCAATAATGCGATTTCATATCTTGATGTGGTAGAAGATGAAACTACCCGGAATCAATATGAGGGAGAGGTTTTGTTTCTCCGTTCTTTAGAATATTTTAATCTTGTTCGTTTATGGGGGCCTGTGTTTATAGTTACTTCCAAGGTTCCGTCAGATGTAGCCCGTGATATGCAGCGTTCTACGGTAGAAGAGGTTTATGCACTGATTGAGGGTGATCTGGAACGGATTCTTGATAATGGAATGTTGCCTGAACGAATGGCGGATGCAGATATGGGGCGTGCAGACAGAAATGCTGCTAAAGCATTGTTGGCAAAAGTGTATGCGACTCATTATAAATCGGGAGACGCCAAGTATGCCCGCGCCGCACAGTTATGCAAGGAAGTACTTGAAAGTGCTGCCGTAGGTAATCCGCAGACAGGTGCTGATCTGGTAGCATATAATAAGATATTCGACATCACAAATGAGATGAACAAGGAAATCATTTTTGCAGCCCGTTATCTTTCGGGTAATGTAGGACTCGGTTCTCCGTTCGGTAATATGTTTGCTCCGGTCAATAATGGTGCAAATGTGATTATAGGAACTTCTTCCGGTTATAATACTCCAAGTGATAATATCATTACTGCCTATACAATGAGAGGTGCAACAGACAAACGCCTGGATGTAAATATTGCCCAAAAGTACTTTAACTCGACTACTCAAGAATGGGTGACTACGGGTAACTGTCGTTATTGCAAGAAATACACAAATCCTGTGTCTACGCAGTATGATGGTGAGAGTGACTGGCCGATTATCCGTGTAGGCGATATCGCATTGTTGTACGCAGAATTGACGAATGAAATATCGGGTCCGTCTGCTGATAACTTGAAATATCTGAACATGATTTGCGAACGTGCCGGTGTTTCAACTTATACATTGGCCGATCTTTCTAACCGTTATGACTTCAGAGAAGCCGTACGTAATGAACGAAGACTGGAACTTGCTTTTGAAAACCAGCGTTGGTTCGATATGCTCCGTTGGGGTACGGCTGCTCAAACAGTGAATAATTATTTCAAAAGTGAGACTTTCTATTCGGAATATACTTATGTCGTGAATGATATTGCTGATTGGCAGACATTCCTCCCGATTCCGGTAAGTGTAATCAACATCAATCCGGATATTGCACAGAATACGGGTTATTAATCTCTTAAAATGAATACGAATATGAAACAATATAGAAAATGGCGCCTTGCATCCTTATTTGCATGTGTTATCTTTTGGACCAGTTATGATTCTATATCCATGAAAGACGTTGTGGTCAGTGCGCCACAAATCGTTTCTTTCTCACCGGAGAGTGGAAGCATCGGAAGTGAAATCGTAGTTACCGGAGAGTATCTGGACGATGTGGTCAGTGTGACAATTGGAGGGGAGAAAGTCACGATACTTCAAAAAGTGTCCAATGAGCGTTTATCACTCAAAGTGACCGGTAATGCAAAGAGCGGAAAAATTGTATTAAGTAATTCAGTTGGCGAAGGAGTTTCAGAAGGCAATTTTACCATTGAATATCCGGCTCCCACTATTTCCTCAACGGGAATGCCTACCGAGATAGAGATGGGTAATAAACTGTTGATTTCAGGTTCCCATATGAACGTAATCAGTGCTGTACTTTTTACAGCTGAAGGACATACTACTGGAAACGAGGCTAGCATACTTTCGCAGAATGAGGATGAAATCCTAGTGAAGATTCCTTATGTAGAAAGTGATAAAGCTGCTATTACATTCAGATATTTCAATGGTGCGTCACAGGTGGAAACTCCGATTGAATCTGCACCGCAGATGACCGTGGCACGTTATGAACCGAATGTTACTACTTCTTCTTTTGAACCAGCAAACATAGGAGATATAGTCGTTCTGAATGGTACTTATTTGAATAAGATTGATAAAGTAATGTTGGGAACCATTGAATGTAATATTACTCTTCAAACAGAGAATGAACTGAAATTTGCCGTACCTTCGTCGGAAAACTATGTGGATGGAGATAATACGATGGCATTGAAGATTTCTTATTTTGACGGACGTGAGGTGCATACTCTGACAGATGCATTTGTAGTCAAAGTGCCTTTCGTTTATTTCTGGGAGAACAAGAAAGTATATGCACAAGGCCGTGACGTAGAAGAATTATCTTCATTCTTCTCTCCGGAAACTGGATTAGTGTATGCAAATGCGGATTGGAGAACAAAAGTAGATCCAATATCTTACCAATACAAGGCTACAACTTGTTCTGCAAATAATAAACCGGCTGTCTCTGAAAGTGAATATAATTCTGTGAATCCTTATTTCTTCTTCTCGGGTGTTAATGCAGGAACATTGCAAATCAATAGCCCGGCGGGTTCTAATGGACAGTTGAAGAATTTTTATATGATAAATAATTCGGCAGATGAGAATAGGGTGCCAGGAATCAATGGAAACTGTTATGGTACTCCGGTATTGACTTTCTTATACTTAGACCCAACTAAGTCCGGTTATAAAGCATTAGTAGATGAAGTGAAAAACGGTACGTTGGATAATATTGATGAAACTACCTTCCCGATAGATGTTGAAGCTAAAACTTGTCGTGGATTTAGTATTTCGAGCATGAAAACATCAATAAACACAGATGTATGGGCACCTGGTATTTTTGAAGTGGGAAAAGAGCAAAAAGTGGATGTAGGTGCCGTCTTGCTTATATTATATTATAATGTAAATGGTTCGACGTCTAATGTCGCTGATAACGTGAAACGTATTGGATTACTGCATATAAAGACGATTGACTTTAAAATGTACAATAACACCAATGCTCCTTCATCCAGTTCCATTGAATTTGATATGTACTGGCAGAAGAAAGACTACGATTACTCAAAAGTTCAATAACCAATGATGACACGAAAGATACATAAAGCGATTATAGCCTCCTTACTTATCGGGCTTCCCTTCACCTCTTTTGCAAAGAGATATGATGTGACACTTCCCGAAGTAGCCTCCTGTCTGAAGACTGCACAACCGGGTGACCAGATTTATATCAAAGACGGTCAGTATAAAGACATGCAGTTGAAGTGGACAGGTAAGGGAACCGAGAAAGCTTCTATCAAGATAGAAGCCTTGAATCCTGGAAAAGTAAAGATTGAGGGAGGCTCTACTTTGCGGATAGCAGGAGAGTGGATGTCTGTCAGTGGATTACATTTTACAGATGGATACGCTCCTAAAGGTTCCGTGGTAGAATTCCGCAACGGACAGGAACTGGCCAATCACTGTCGCCTGACAAATTGCGTGATAGACGGATTCAATCCGTCCCGTCGGGACCAGGCTTACAGCTATATCTTGCTTTATGGTCGTCATAACCGTGTAGATCATTGCTCATTGACAGGAAAACTTAATTTGGGGGTGACATTGATTGTCATCCTCAACGATGAGCGTTGTCTGGAAAATCATCATCAGATAGACCATAATTATTTCGGAGAGAGGCCGGTGTACGGCTCGAACGGTGCGGAAACCATGCGTGTGGGAACTTCCCAACAGGCATACAGTTCCTCGAACACAGTAATTGAAAATAACCTGTTCGAGCGCTGTTCCGGTGAAGTGGAAGTAATCTCTATAAAATCCAGCGATAATGTGATTCGGAACAATATCTTGCTGGAATGCGAAGGAGTAGTAGCACTGCGACACGGTGACCGTAACACGGTTAATAACAACCTGTTTATTGGCAACGGACTCCGTAACACAGGCGGTATTCGCGTGGTCAATGCCGGACATCAGATTTATGACAATACCTTGGTCGGTCTGGCAGGAACCCGTTTCTTCTCTGCTTTGGGAGTGATGGATGCCGTACCTAATTCGTTGCCTAACCGTTATTGCCAGGTAGTTGACGTGAAGATGTACCGTAATACTTTCGTAGACTGTACAAATATCGAATTTGGCACAGGCAAAGACATGGAACGTACCCTTGCACCGGACAATGTGAGCTTTACGGATAATATCATAATAAATAAGGAACTGTCTCAACCTTATATAGCCGTTGATGATGTATCAGGTATTCAGTTCAAAGGCAATAAAGTGCAACTGGCAAAGAACTATTCGGCTCCGGGATTTACTACGGAGAAACTAAAGGCTCCCCAGTTGCCGGATCAGGCCGCAATACGTAAGGATAAAGGTGCTTCCTGGTTTGAAAACCGGGTAGCGCAACCATCTGCAAAGACTCATAAGGAATACAACGCAGCTCCGGGAACTGATCTTTCTGAAATCATTCGTTCAGCAGAACCGGGTGGGATTATTGTTCTGGTTGAGGGTACCTATCCTATCCAAAGCGCCATGTTCATCGATAAACCGCTGACAATTCGCGCTGCCAACGCAGCCAATAAACCGTTGGTTCGTTTCAACGGAGAGAAATCGGATAACATGGTAACCATCGCCGATGGCGGTGAACTGATTATTGAGAATATCGCATTCGACGGAGTACTGGAACCCGGTAAAGCCTTGGCTAAGGCGGGAATTTCTACAGTCACCGATATGATACAACCTTATACACTGACAGTAGACGGTTGCGAATTTCAGAACTTCGGAGAGGGCGGCTTCTTTGCCATCAAAGGAACGAAAGCCACTTTCGCCAAGAGTGTGACAATCAAAAACTGCTTTTTCCGCGACTTATCTGGAGATGCCATCAACTATGCCGCCGAGAAAGACGATATCGGTCGTTACAATGCGGATGATATGCTGATTGAAAACTGTTCTTTCTATCGTTTGCTGGGTTTACCTATCAATATTTATCGTGGAGGAAGTGATGAAAGTACGGCTGGTCCTTATATCACTATCAGACATTGTAACTTCGCAGACTGTTGTAACAAAGAGCGTGGAAGCGTGATGCGCCTGATTGGTCCACAAGTACTGACAGTAGAGAATTGTAATTTTGACAACAGCGGACGCGGAGGAGCAACCATCCGTTTGGATGAGGCCACCTGGGAGAAAGTTCGCATAGCCAACTGTAACCTGTGGAACTCCGGCAGAATGGTAACTACCACTTCCCAAGCTATACAAGGAAAAATGTATAATATCCGTCCCGCATATATCAATGCCGACGCATACAATTATACTCCAGTGCCGGGCAGCGAATTGGAAAAACTCTCTATTGGTTTGAAAAAGAATTCGCTTCCGCAATAACCGTAATCGTAAGTGGAACAAGAAAATAATGATTAGATGAGAAAACTTATTATTTGTATATTCATGGTTTTGGGAGGATGTCTCCTTTCGTTTGCCCAACATCCGTCTCTTCTTTTCACACAGGAAGAAGTGAACGAGATGAGGGAAGGAAAGGGAACCGTGCCCGCATTCGACAAAACGCTCTCGGAAGTATTGAGCGCAGCCGATGCAGCATTGAATTCTCCTATCTCCGTTCCTATTCCGGCAGATGGTGGTGGCGGGGTGGTACACGAACAGCATAAGTCGAACTATTATGCCATGTTCCATTGCGGAGTTGCCTATCAGCTGACCGGTGACAAGAAATACGCCCGTTACGTAGCAGATATGCTGGAAGCCTATGCAAGGCTCTATCCCACACTGGGTTTCCATCCCGTATCACTTTCCCCTGTTCCCGGACGCCTGTTCTGGCAAACGCTGAATGAAAGTGTATGGCTGGTACATACAGCGGTAGCATACGATTGCATCTATCATACACTTTCGGCCAAGCAGCGCACCACCATCGAAAAGAATCTGTTTGCCCCAATGGCGGACTTCATCATGGATGGTATGGGCGATAACCATGCAAACAATAAGACTTTCAACAAGATGCATAATCATGCCACTTGGGCTACGGCTGCCGTAGGTATGATTGGTTTCGCCATGAATCGTGAAGATTACGTGAACAAAGCTCTTTATGGCTCCGACGAAACAGGCAAACGCGGAGGATTCATCCGTCAAATGGATTATCTATTCTCTCCCGATGGCTATTTCACAGAGGGGGCCTACTATCAACGTTATGCCATCTGGCCTTTCGTTATCTTCGCCCAATGCATTGAAAACAAACTGCCGGAGCTGGAAATCTTCAGCTATCGCGACAGTATACTCTCAAAAGCACTTTCCACGTTGATACAGCTATCTTATGAGGGAGAATTCTTCCATATTAACGATGCCCTGCTGAAAGGACTTTCCGCACAGGAACTGGTTTACGCTGCAGATATTCTATACAATGTCCATCCGTCGGATAAATCATTGCTCTCCGTAGCGAACGAATACCAGCATACTTATCTGCCTACAATCGGTGGTTTCCGGGTAGCCCGTGATATTGCCCGTGGCGAAGCTGCTCCAATTGTATATCGCAGCAGCGTGTTCCGCGACGGACGCAAAGGAGACGAGGGAGGCATTGCCGTGATTCGCTCGACAGACCCGAAACTGAATAGTGCCCTGACCCTGAAAGCCACTTCTCATGGTCTTAGCCACGGACATTACGATAAACTCACAATGGCCTATTATGATAATGGAAACGAGATTCTGACAGATTACGGAGCTTCCCGTTTTCTCAATATCGAAGCCAAGAATAAGGGACATTACACACGTGAGAACGAATCGTTTGCCAAACAGACCATTGCACACAACACACTGGTGGTTGATGAAACGTCCAATTTCGGCGGCGATATAAAAGTGTCTTCCCGTTATCATTCGGACATCATTTACAGTGATTTCAACGGAGATCATTTCCAAGTGATGGTAGCCAAAGAAACCAATGCATATTCCGGAGTGGAAATGAAACGTACATTGGTGTATGTGACTACTCCTTTCCTGCAATTCCCGCTGATACTGGACGTGTTGCAGGCCAACTCCGACAAGGAACACCAATACGACTATCCGCTATGGTATAACGGGCACTTCGTTTCTCTGAATTTCCCATATACCAAAGCAAGCAACGGATTGCAAACCCTCGGAACAAAAAACGGTTACCAGCATCTGTGGCTGGAAGCCTGGGGACAGAATGAGAAAACGAACACCTCCAGTTTCACTTTTGTCAAGGACAACCGCCTCTATACCATCAGCGCGGCCACCACTCCCCGGACAGAACTAAAGATGCTTCGCCTGGGAGCCAATGATCCGGATTTCAATTTGCGAAACGAGACAGCGTTTCTAATCAGAGAAAAGGAACAGAAGAATCACACGTTTGCTACTTCCATCGAAACGCATGGAGATTATGACGTAGTGATGGAGACTTCCAACAATCTGACATCCTCCTGCGAGGAAGTGAAAGTGGTGATGGATACGGCCGAATACACCGTTATCAAAGCTATATATAAAGGTGGACATTCTGTAACACTCTGTCTGGCCAACGCAGAAGACAGCAAAAAGAATAAACATCACTTGTCCGTTGGAGGAAAGAATTACGACTGGAACGGTCGTTGCGGAGTTTTTGCCAAATGAGAACAAACCATTAATAGATAGAAAGTATGAAAACATGTAGTGAAACTTTTCAGTTTGAGAAAGATTTGAAGTGGGAAAATCCCGCTCCGGGTGTCAATCGTCAGATTATGGCGTATGACGGTCAGTTGATGATGGTCAAAGTGAAATTTGATAAAGGTGCGGTAGGAACCATGCACGAGCATTATCACAGCCAGGCCACTTACGTGGTGAGCGGTAAATTCGAACTCACCATCGGCGATAAGAAAGAGATTCTTTCTGCCGGAGATGGTTATTATGTAGCACCGGATGAATGGCACGGATGCGTTTGCCTGGAAGCCGGTATTCTGATTGATACTTTTAGTCCCGTGCGTGCAGATTTCTTAAACCTCTAGGCGCATGAAAGTAAAAGGACTTAGATGGGTGGTTATCGGGTTAATCATGTTGATAACCATCATCAATTATCTGGATAGAGGCACGCTCAACTATATGTGGGTGGCTAATATCGACTATCGTCTTCTGCCCGAGGCGGAGGCGTTGAGCGATAAAGGTAACCACGCCGCATTGGTGGGCGACCAGTATATCCTGACAGCCGCCAACGGAAACCGCGATTCGGTCAGCGTAGCCAATGTGCAGATGAAAGAGAAGAACGGAGTCACCTTTGTCACCAATCGCGAGGGTATCGCCATCGACCTCGGTCTGATAGACCGTAACGATCCCGATGCGTCGCAGAAAGCGAAAGACATTCTCGGCCTGATTACGATTTTCTTTATGATTGCATACGGCATCAGCCAGCTTGTCTCCGGCAAGTTGTACGATAAAATCGGATGTCGGAAAGGTTTCTTCTGGAGTGTACTGGTATGGGGAGCGGCGGATGCGCTGGCCTCTCTTTCCAGAGGAATCTTCTCACTGACCTTTTTCCGGATGATGCTGGGCTTGGGTGAAGCCGGCCCATGGCCGGGCACTACGAAAAGTAATGCCGAATGGTTCCCGCAAAAAGAACGTGCTTTTGCACAGGGATTGTTTGGAGCGGCAGCTTCCATCGGCTCCATTCTTGCTCCGATTATCATTCTGATGCTGTTCATCGCTTTTGGCTGGAAACTGACTTTCATTGTAGTTGGTGGATTGGGATTGATCTGGCTGATTCCCTGGTTGATAATCAATAAGGCAACTCCGAAAGAGCATCCCTGGATTACGGAAGAAGAGCGTACTTATATTCTAAGCGGTCAGCCCGAAAAGGAGATAAAGACAGAAGATAAAGGAAAGAGCTGGGGCGAACTGCTGCGTGTGAAAAAGAACTGGTCTGTCATTCTCGGCCGATTCTTCCTCGACCCTATCTGGTGGATGTTTGTAACTTTCCTGCCGCTTTACCTTGCCGACGTATTCCATCTGAATATAAAAGAGGTGGCGTTCTCTGCCTGGGTACCTTATGTGGGCGCGGCTTTGGGAAGTGTTGCCGGGGGCTGGTATTCCGGTTGGCTGATAAACCGTGGAAAGACTGTGAACTATGCCCGCAAAGCAGCCATGCTGATTGGTGGATTTATAATTATTCCGTCCATTCTGGCAGCTATCATGTCTACCACGGCTCCGGTTGCCATTCTCTTTATGGCACTGGTATTGGGAGGCTTCCAGTTCTTCATGACGAACTTGCAGACCATTCCGAGCGATTTGCATAGCGGCAAGTCGGTAGGTTCTTTGGCAGGTCTGGGAGGTGCTTCGGCTGTGTTGGGTACAATTCTGGCTATTCTTTTTGCCAGCTATATTACAAACTGGATTTTATTATTCAGTCTGTTGGGAGCTTTGGTACCACTATCGTTGTGCTCCATCTTCCTGACAGTAGGAGAGATTAAACAAATCAATAAATAAACGTATTTAAAAAAAGACAATTATGAAATTAGAAGGAAAAGTTGCTATTGTAACTGGTGGTGCACGTGACCTGGGTCGCGCAATATCTGTAAAATTAGCCGCAGAAGGCGCTAAAGTTTGTTTGAACTATTTTGATAATGAAGCCGATGCACAGGAAACACTGGCATTGATTAAAAACGTGGGTGGTGAAGCAATCGCTGTTCAGGGTGATATGACGAAAGCTGCTGCGGTGAAGAATCTTTTTGCAGAGTGCAACAAAGCTTTTGGTGACAAGGTAGATGTATTGGTAAATGTAGTAGGCGGAATCGTAGGCCGTAAGAAAATCACCGAACAGGATGAAGACTGGTATGATTTCCTGATGGATGTCAATATGCGTTCCGTATTCCTTTGTACCCGTGAGGTAGTTCCGATGATGCCGGAGGGTGGTTCTATCGTAAACTTCTCTTCATTGGCTGCCCGCGACGGTGGTGGCAACGGAGCTTCCATGTATGCAACTGCCAAAGGTGCTGTAATGACATTCACCCGCTCTATGGCCAAAGAACTCGGTCCTCAAGGAATCCGCTGCAACGCTATCTGTCCGGGTACGATTGCTACTTCGTTCCATGACCGCTTCAATACACCGGAGAATCGTGAACGTATGAAAGGCTCTTACGCATTGCGTCGTGAGGGAACTGCTGATGAAGTTGCCGAACTGGTTTGCTTCCTGGCTTGCTCCGAATCTTCTTACCTGACAGGTACGAATATTGATATTAACGGTGGTTGTTTCTTCTCTTAAAGAAGAATCACCGAATCTGGAGCTAGTATAAGTAGTAAAGATTTAGCAATCAAGTAGTGAGTAGTTAAGTAGCAAATATTTTATAATCAACTACTTACTGTTTGGTTGCTTATTCCCTGATTACCTGCTTTTGCTAACTTACCTCTTACTTGCTTCACTATTAATCTTACCATTACACATCTTATCTTAACCACTCATCTCCACTACTCTAAAAGAATACATTTATGAGACGAATCTTTGCTATATGGGCTCTATGCCTTTGTTGGGGAGTACTGAATGCGGCACCGTTGGGACCGTTTAATGCAACATTGCTCGAGAAGCTGAAGACCGATTATCAGAAAGGCGATAAAGAGGTGATCCAGTACATCGAATTACAGGAAAAGGCGGCAGAGAAATATATAAAGATGTCTCCTCTGTCGGTAACAGCTAAAAAGAAATTACCTCCCAGCAAGGACCCCCGGGATTATATGACTCTATCCCCATACTGGTGGCCGGACTCCACGAAGACAGATGGGCTTCCCTATATCCGTAAGGATGGCGAACGCAACCCGGAAGTTTATGAATACCCTGAACGTGAGAATGCCAACCGTTTTGGCGACGCTGCCTACTGTTTGGGCGTACTCTATTACATCACCGGAAAAGAAGTCTACGCCAAAGCCTGTGCCGATCATTTACGAACATGGTTTATCGACCCGAAATTGGGTATGAACCCCAACATGACTTATGCACAATCCGTTCCGGGAATGAAAAATATGCGTGGTTCGGGCTTCATTGACTCCCGTCGTTTCAGTCGTGCACTGGGAGTTGCCAAATTGATAGAAAGCTCGAAAAGCTGGACTGCCTCGGACAAGAAAAAGCTCGATGACTGGGCTACCGCTTTCTGTTATTGGATGGAGAACAGCACACAGGGACAAAGAGAATCTCATGCTGCCAACAATCATGGCCTGTGGTACGAAGCCATTCACCTGATGGTACTCGCCTATCTGGACCGCACCGACCGCATCCGTGAAGTAGCCGAGCAAAGCATCCTCCCCAAAATGGGTGCACAGATTGCCGACGACGGCTCACTACCCCAAGAACTGGAACGGACGCTCTCCCTGCATTATTCAACTTTTGCTCTCGAAGCTCTGATGGAAGCCAATCAGATCACCAGCCAGATAGGTCTCAACTTGTGGAATACTCCGGCCGCCAACGGCAAAGTGGCTTCGCAGGCAGTAGACTATCTATATCCTTATTATCTGAACCCCGAAAGTTGGAAGTTCAAGCAGATTAAACCATTCGACCAGTCGCGTGCCGCCATTCTTCTTTATGAAGCGGGAACGGCATTGGGCAATCAGAAGTACATAGATACGGCAAAGCGCATCGGACTGAAATACAGTACGTCGGATGTAGAAACGATACCATATCTGATTTTAAAGAAGAAATAAGATTATCCCACCTAATGAAGTGATATCATGAAATTGAAACTGATTTTATGTTTGTGTATGCTGCCGCTTTTTTGCCTTGCCCAGGAAGCGCAACCGCAGCAATTTTCCAATCGCTATGGCATGAAGATGACGCAGAATGAGGACGGCTCCTATGCGTTGCTGTATGCAAAGAAATATGCGAAGTTTATCGATGTGAATACCATTCCCGATGTGATGGTGCCTTATACCTATCAGCCGGACCGCCTGAAAAGCAAGGACTATAAGGGAGTGGCTACCAAAGACATCGTGTATAAGAAACATAAGGACTATGAACTGATACTCACAGTAGACTTTGCAGAGACTGACAAACCCGCTCCGTTCGTGGTCTACATCCACGGAGGTGGATGGGCACGTGGAGATAATGGTTCGTCCAGATCTCTGTCTCAATACCTGGCAAAACAAAAGGGTATTACAGGTGTACGTGTCTCTTATACACTGGCACCGCAATCCGACGCAACCGTGAAAGTCTCCATTCAGGATATTCTGGATGCTGTGAAATACGTGCAGGAGCATGCTGCCGAATTGAATGTAAATCCTGCCTGTGTCGGCTTTCTGGGTACTTCTGCAGGTGCACACTTGGCGGCAGTTGCTGCCATGACTGTTCCCGGAACGAAAGCACTTGTTGGCTATTCCGGTATCTATGACCTGGAAAAGGCTGCCATCACCATGAAGACAAAAGATGCTCAACGCATCGCTTATTTCTGTGACCGGGATCCGAAAGTCCTGCGTGAAGCATCTCCTATCAATCTCATTCCAAAGAAGAACGTTCCTGCTTCCATGCTGGTGTGTGGCACGTGTGATGTGACGGTAGAGTGTGAGCAAAGTGAAATGTTTGCATCGGCACTAAAGAAAAAAGGAGGCGTCTGCGACCTGCTGACATATAAGTATTATGACCACAACGTAAGTTCAAAGACTTCTGATAAGATGGAAGAGATTTTCTTCAAGTCTGTCGATTTCCTGACTACCTATATGAAATAAACCGTATGAAAACAGGAATCTTATTCTTAACCTTCTTTGCCTTTATTGCCTGCTCCAATAGTTCATCCGAAGTGATAGACGACAAGGAACAGCCGAAGCCCGGACAACTGGGACAGCAAGTGGACGGTTCATTAATAGCCGATGGCAACAGCGCGAAAACGTACGACTTGATAAAGCGCTCGGGCTACAACCACGAGGCTCCCGATTCTTCGCGCGAACATAAAACGGAGCATTTCCAGCATATTCAGCAGGTACATGACAATCAGTTGAACAAATATGTATTCGCATTTTTTATTCATGCTGCGATAGACGACGACCGTGGTCTGCCGAATATCACAGACCGTCAGCGGAATGAAATAAAAACGGATAATAAATCTCCGCAAAGCCTTGTTGGCCAGCAAGGAGAGACAATGGTGTTCCGTTGGAAATTCTGTTTGCCGGCAGGATTTCGCATAACTACCAAATTCTCCCATCTTCACCAGTTGAAAGGAGATCGGAAGAGCGTCGTGTAGGGAAAGAGTGTAGATCTCGGTGGTCG
>OJSL01001789.1_pt1 | contig 15517 bp, 10 predicted proteins | sample 1599451 | NCBI WGS metagenome assembly OJSL01 (sample SAMN04168657, study PRJEB22393) | human gut metagenome | biome: human gut microbiome; feature: stool | host: Homo sapiens | collected 2014-03-20
GTCGGCAGTAAGGAAGGACTGCTCACAGCCGTGCTGGACGAAGTCTACGATTCCGAAACGGAAGACATTCTTACCGACATAGTACGTGAGCCACGCCCGTTGATTGCCGACATGTGGCGCAGAATCGTGGCGGTGAACGCACGCAGACCGATTCAAGTGCACATGTTTTCCACGTTGAGCGCCGAAGCGATCGACCGGAACCACCCCGCACACGAGTACTTCGCCAACCGTGAGCTGCATAATGCCGACACCGCACTCAACATCCGTTGGCGCGTGCCCGAAGGTGTTGACACACGTCGGCTGCTTAATGCGGGATTCGCCATGATGGACGGCGTGCAGCTGCGTTGGCTGCGCACGCCCGGCCAGGATCTGAACTCCATGTGGATGGAATGCGAAGACGCCCTGTTCCCCCTGCCCATGTGGGAGGGCTACCGATAAGCCTCTGCCCCGGCACTGCATTAATGTATGGATGCAGACGTAAAAGGAGGCATATATGCGGATTTTGCTGGCACCGGACTCGTTCAAGGAGTCCGCTTCGGCTGAAGCAATCGCACAGGCGATGGCTCGCGGCATTAAGCGTGGCAATCCGCAGGCGGAATGCCGGCTCATGCCTCTTTCCGATGGCGGCGAAGGATTGACGCAAGCCTTGGTTCATGCCACCGCCGGCACATTGCACAATGTTGAGACAGTTGATGCGATCGGCCGCCCGATTACCGCTCAGTTTGGCTTTCTTGGCAATAATCATGCTTCTTGTATTCTCCACACCGCCGTAGTCGAGTTGGCTTCGGCAAGCGGACTTGAACGGGTCTCCCCCGCCGACCGCAATGCGTTGTCTGCTTCCACGTTCGGCACCGGCTTGCTGATTCGTGCTGCGATTGATGCTGGCGCGAATCGTATTGTGCTTGGTTTGGGCGGTAGTGCCACTACGGATGGCGGCACGGGGTTGGCTCGCGCGCTTGGATTTCGTTTTCTTGATACGGCAGGTCATGATATTCCGCTTGGTGGCGGTTCTCTTGTTGATTTGGAGAGGATTGACGATTCGGAAGTTCCCAATTTTGTAAAAAATGTTCCGATTGTTCTCGCCTGCGATGTCACCAATCCTTTGACCGGACCGGAAGGTGCTGCGCATGTGTTCGCTCCGCAAAAAGGCGCGAACACAGCACAGGTCGAACTCCTCGATCAGGGACTCGCGAATCTCGCACACGCGATCATGCAATACAATGGCCGCGATATTGAGCGCATTCCCGGTACAGGCGCCGCAGGCGGTACCGGCGGCGGGATGCTCGGCCTGTTCAATACAACAGTACGGCCGGGAATCGAACTTGTGCTCGATCTTACGCATGGTCGCGAAGCATGCGCATGGGCCGACGTCATCATCACCGGCGAAGGTTCCATCGACAGTCAGACACCGTACGGCAAAGTGCCGAGTGGCATTGCGAAACTAGCGCAATCGCAAGGAAAACCAACTATTGCCATTGGCGGAACGGTAACTCGCGATCCACACACCATCGAAGCGTTGAACGAGACCGGCATCGTCGCAACGTTCGGCATTGCGCCCGGGCCGGCTGATCTTGCGACGCTGATCGCCAACACGGAACGCAATGTCGAGATTACGTGTGCCGCAATCGCCGACACACTGCGCGTTGCTTCGGCTACTGCAGTAGCTGCAGCTACTTCACCTTGCGAATCAGCATGATGAACACCGTGCCCAGTAGCACCGCAACCACAGCGATCGGGAACAAAGCCGTATAACCGCCAGTGGCAAGCACAATCGCGCCGGCAAGCTGCTGTATGGCGTTCATCCCCGCGGAACGGTCGGCGTTCATTGACGATGGCAACTGGTTCAACGCATGCGTCTGATCAGGCACCAGTACGAATCCGGAAGCAGCCATAAACAACGCGTATGTCACGGCAATGGTCCATTCATGTGAGCCGCCCACGATCGGCATTTCGTAGGCGGCTCATATCAGACTAGCGTGTCGATTATTGGGTTCTGCGACACGGCTTATTTCGTTTCGCTTTTACGCGACGGTGAAGGTGGTGCGCTTCAAGTGTTCGCGACGGCTGGAATGGCCGATAAGCACTTCGAATTCGCCCGGTTCGACGATTCGGTTAGCTTCCGAATCGACGATGGTGCAATCGGAAACCGGAATGTCGAAGGCAACGGTCTTACTTTTGCCTGGTTCGAGTTCCACGCGCTGGAATGCTTTAAGTTCACGATCAGTCCAGCTGTAGGAGGTCACGATGTCGCCGATGTAGAGCTGCACTATTTCCGTGCCCTTGCGATCGCCCGTATTGGTGAGGGTGATTTCGGCATGCACGGTGTCGGTTTCGGCGAATATGCCGGATTCCGGAACGTTGGTGATGGTCGGATCTCCGTATTCGAACGTGGTGTAGCTCAGACCCTCGCCGAATGCGAATGCCGGATTCTGCGTGAGGTCGGCGTAACGGTTGCCGTGCTGGCCTCGAATCTGGTTGTAGTAGACCGGCAGCTGTCCTGCGTGACGCGGGAAGGTGATCGGCAGGCGTCCGCTCGGTTCGGTTTCGCCAAGAATGATTTCGGCGATGGCCTGGCCGCCCTTCATGCCCGGGCTTGGAGCCCACAGCAGAGCCGAAGTGCCTTCGGCTGGAGTTTCGTCAACAATCACGCCGTTGGTGCCGATCACGGATGCCGGCAGCACTTGCGGCTTGGAGCTGACGAGCACCACCACGAACGGCTTGCCGGTTTCGCGAGCCACGTTCGACAGTGCATCGATCAGCGTATTCTGTCCGCCGAGCAGTTCAAGCGTGGCGGTGGAGCAGCCTTCGCCAATGGCCTGGATCACATCGCCCACCACGGCCACGATCAGGTCGCTTTTGCGTGCGTTTTCCACGGCTTCGTCAAGCAGTGCGCGATCAATCTTGGCGGAAACGCCGATCTTCGGGCGAGGCTGTCCATCCGGGTAGAACTCGCCTTCCGGATCGGGCACCAAATCCACGATGTTGGCACCGCGAGAGTACACGACCTCGCAACCTTCCGGAGCGAGCTGCTTGAAACCATCAAGCACGGTGGTGATCATTTCACGCGGGTGGCCGTCAGGCATCCAGTTGATCTGGCCGGAGCTGCCTGCCCAGTCGCCCAGCTGGGTCTGGGCGTCATCGGCGAGCGGACCAACGACCGCGATACGCTTCGCACCGGCCACGTTGAACGGCAGTGAACCGTCGTTCTTCAGCAATGCCACGGCTTCGCGAGCCACTTCAAGGTTGAGCTGCTGATGCTCTTCGGAACCGATCACTGCATCGATACGCTTCTGGTCGGGCAAGCGTGGATCTTCGAACAGTCCAAGACGGAACTTCAGTGCGAGAATACGAGCCACGGCGGCATCGATCAACGATTCGTCAAGCAGACCGGTCTTCACGGCTTCGATCGCACCCTCGTAGAACTTTGGCGTGGTCATCACCAAGTCGTTGCCGGACTTGACCGCATCGGCAGCAGCCTGCACATAGTCAGGCTTGACCTTCTGCTCCCACACGGAACGGCCGACATTGTCCCAGTCGGTGATGAGCGTGCCCTGATAGTTCCAAGCGCCACGCAGTTTGTCGGAAAGCAGCCACTTGTTGAAGGTGACCGGCACACCTTCGATGGATTCGTAGCCGAGCATGAAGGTGCCACAGCCTTCCTTGGCTACGCGTTCAAACGGCGGCAGGAACCAAGATTCCAGCTTGCGGTGGCTCAGGTCGGCTTCGGAAGCGTCACGCCCTCCCTGTGTTTCGGAATAGCCTGCGAAATGCTTGGCGCATGCGAGAATCGCGTCTTTGGCGAGCGGCTCGCCTGCCTTGGCTCCACCTTGATAGCCCTTGACAATGGACGATGCCATTTCGCCAATCAGGTACGGATCTTCGCCAAAGGTTTCGCCCACGCGGCCCCAACGGGTGTCTCGCGCGATGCACAGCACCGGGGAGAACGTCCAATGCACGCCGGTGGTTGACACTTCCTCGGCGGTGGCACGGCCCGCGGCCTGTACCTTTTCGGAATCCCACGTGGTTGCCATGCCTAGCTGTTCCGGGAAAATGGTGGCTCCCGGCCAGAAGGAATAGCCGTGAATGCAGTCGTCGCCGATCACCAGCGGAATGCCGAGACGGGTTTTGGCGTTCACCGTTTCCACGGCTTTCGGCAGATCGGACGGCGCGGTATGCAGGATGGAACCAACGTGCTTGTTGACGATCAGATCGTCCAAATCGCCGCTTCGCGCGTCAAGCTGCATCATCTGTCCGACTTTTTCCTCAAGAGTCATGCGACCAAGCAGATCGTCGATGCGTTCCTCAGTGGGAAGTTCCGGATTTCTATAGGGCAGATTTACCGTATTTTCAGTGGTTTCGGCCATGGATTGCTCACTTTCTTCATTGAAGCGATTTTCTTTAATTACCAATCGGTAGTTTAGTATATCATATACACATCCACAACTCGACATAACCCCGTCAACGCAAAAGGCGAGGGACCATCAGACCCTCGCCTTTTCGCACGCGCATGCAATGCCAATCTCAACAAGTATTTGAAATCAACGATATGCATCCCACAACGGGGATGGAAACAGCATGTTTTCCATCTGAGCCCACTCTTTGCATAAATCAACTTCAGGTTCGCGCAACCACCATAATTGCACACCATCCATGATTTCCATGGCTTTACGCACCACCGGTCGCATGCTCGACTTCCATGAACCCAATTGCGGAGGAATCAGCCAAGGATATTGCGAATAGTTCTCCCAAATATCGTCCATACGAGCAGTGAATTCATCATGCAACGGATGTTCAGGATTCAACGATTCCACAGAAAGCACGGTAAACTTTGAAACAGACACCCCCAAGTATGCCAAAACCAAGCGTCACTATATGTGGACGCAGCAATGAACAATTCCCCTATGACAACTAGCATGGGGAGACATTATTTGTAAAGCATAAAAGAAGGTCCATTCAAATGGAGAAGCCGAACGATATTAAAAGAGACTCCATATCAGTGAATTACTTTTTGAATACTGCTGCGTACAGCGGTCTCTTCTCCCTTCTTTCGGTTATTCTCACCGGCCAAGTTTCTGCGGCGTCATCGCTATATGTTGGGCTGGCGCTCGGAATTTTATCTCTTTTTTCTAGAGGCAGTACTGTTTTTATAGGTAGCCTGATTGAGCGTTTCTCAACGGTATCCCTCACCGAGGCCGGTTTCGGATTCATGGTTTTTTCACTTTTGCTGCTACAACCGGCAATGGGTGGTTTTATCGGCTTCCTTTTTGCGGATTTGGCTTTGCTGGGACTCGGTCTTTCATTGGTTAATTTTGCCCTACGAGGGCATATCATCGCTACAGTAAAGGATAAAAAAATTCAGGCTTCTTTGTTTGCTTTAGTGACTATGGCAGCCAATCTTGGATCCGCGATTGGACCTCTGGGCTCGAATTACATATATAAAGCTTTCGGACAAACGCTCTTTATTGCAATCATCGTCGGACTCTATGCTTTTTCTGCTTTACTAGCTCCAATAGCGCTGACTCATCATGTCTTCATACGCAATGAGAAAAGCGGCGAGGAAAACACTTCCTCCATCGTGAAGACCATTACAGACTCGCTGAAAAGTCCCGGTACGGTTCTTGCCATCCTGGCGGTGTTCGTGGGCAGTATAATGAATGGTCAGCTTTTTGCCGGAATGGCATTGGAATTCCACTCGTTATCCGATAGTCCAGTCATAAGAGGATTGTTCTATTCCATTGATGCCATATCGGTCATAGCACTGCAAATGCCGGTAAGTAAGATCATCTCGCGCAATATGACCAAAGAACATAATGCCACCTCATTCATAGTCAAAAGCCTGGGGATTTATGGAATTTCCTTCGCACTATTCGCCTGCGGAGTCTCGTCGTACTGGTGGATATGCATCATTTCCTTGGTTGTGTTCTCCATTGCAGAATGCATCTATGCGCCATTAATCAATATTGCTCTGGTAGAGGCACAGCCAGATAAGCCTTTGGTGGACATTCTGAACTATCGGCTGATAATTGCAGCCATTGGTGAATCGGCAGGCTCATTCCTTGGCGGTTGGATCGTTCCGGCACTACGTCCTGCAGGATTGACGGCTTGGTATTGGTGTGCACTGGCGTTAGTGGGAATAATGCCTGCAGTCGTCACTAATCAAATTAGAAAACGTGGACAAAGAATCATTCGTCATTGAAAGAAAAAGTCTTGGTGAGTACACCGGAAGGGGAATGACATGAAAGTATTATTGCTGCAACAGCCCAAATCTTTCTCAAATTATCCTAAATGGATTGAGGAAATCCAAGAACGTTTCGATTGTTTAGAAGTTATGGTCTTCACCTCGAACGATCGAGCCGCACACCATAGTTGGCCGAGCTCCGTCATCAAGGAAATCGAGGTTTCCGATTATTCCTCTGATAGCGCTACCGCAAAATTCTTTGATATTGTCAGGAAATTTAAACCAGATAGGATAGTTTCCAGCTCAGAGGAAGACGTACTGAGGGTTGCAGAGGCGAGAAGTTTATTTGGAATTCCCGGTTTACAGCATGAACTGGCGTTAAGCTGTCGAGATAAAGTCACGATGAAACAATCGGCCCTTGATGCCGGATTAAAGATTATTCCCTATACCACCTGCCAAGGCTTTGGAGATATTATTTCGGCGTTCGATCGTTGGGAGACGGTTGCTCTCAAACCTCGATGGGGCGCAGGGTCTGCAGGCATTACGATATTGCATTCGAAAGATGACCTGCCTGCTTTAGCTACCAAGCCGGAATTCATACGAAACGTGCATTCAAACCAGTATTACTTAGAGGAATATTGTTCCGGTTCCGTCTACCATGTGGATGTAGTCTATATCAATTCCGGTTCGATTCTGATCTCACCATCACGGTACCTTGTCCCGCCACTGGATTTCGAGAAACAAAACACCGGTTCCGTGATGTTGGATGAGAACGGTGCCGACTATTCCGAGCTGCTCCGACTGACAAAGCAATTAATTGCATCTTTCAACGATCAGACGATTCCGAATGTGATGCATATCGAATTCTATAAGAATGAAACCGGTGATTTCGTATTCGGGGAAATGGCGGCACGCAGAGGAGGCGGTCTCATCAAGCATGAGCTGGCAGCCGCCTATGGCATAGACCAAAGCAAGGCCAACTTCCTATTGGAACTTGGTCTTGTCGATGCGGATGCGAATATTACGCGATCATCTCAGTATGGCATACTGCTGGAAACCGCTGGATTGAACTGGCCAAAGGAAAAAGAAATCCCGGATTGGGCGGTTTTGGAATCTGTGGGCAAGAAAAAAGGTATCGCTCATAACTCTGTTGATTCTGACAGGAAATTTCTTATTTCCGGCAAGAATGAATCTGAGATTATTCAACGTTCTAATTATCTTATAAATAGTCAATATAATGAGTAAAATTAACTTTTTACAGAGGGACAATTGTAACTAATTCTGCAGCAGGTTCTATATATGACGAATTATTATGTAGAATTGGTAATTCTACTGAATCTAGACTCTTCCGTAAAATAATGATACTAGTATCGCTAGGGATGTTGGGAGCCAGCATTGGCGTCTATACGGGAAGCGCAGCAGGTAGTCTGACTGCATCAAAATGGTCGACATCTCAAGAAACCAGCATGTCTCTTTCAGCAAACTTTTCAGGCACTACCACAATAGAAGATAAGCAAAATGAGGGTGGCCGTCAGGTCACCCCCGAACGTATGCGGAACACACATAAAATCAGCGGCATGCATCCCAGAGGGGCGCGGGAAACAGCAGATTCTCCATTTCGGACCATTCCTCACACAAGTCCACTTCCGGTTCGCGCAGCCACCACAGCTGAATGCCATCCATGATTTCCATGGCTTTGCGCACCACTGGCCGCATGCTGCCGGCCCATGCGCCCAATTGCGGCGGAACCACCCACGGGTATTTCGAGTAGTGTTCCCAGATGTCCTCCATGCGTCCCATGAATTCGTCATGCAATGGGTGATCCGGGTTCAGGGATTCCACCGACAGCACGGTGAACAGCTGCACCATCATGCGGCGGCGCGAGTTGTGTTTCACCAGGTAGCGCAGATACGCGGGAAAATGCGGCGCGGACGGGTCGCTGCCCGGCATGCCCGAAGAGAAGAAGTCCTCCGGCGTGCCGGTCTGCCCGTAGTATTCGTCATATACCAGCGCCAGCATTTTGTCTTTGTTGTCGACGTATCGCAACACGCCTTGTTTGGAGATGCCGACCCTGTCGGCCACGTCTTGGATGGAAATGCCATTGAATCCACGCTCACTGATCAGCTGAACAGCCGCATCCAGCACTTCCTCACGCCGCTCCTGCGGTGATTTTCGGATACGTTTCGAAGTCTCTTCCTCTGCCATGATTCCGAGTCTAATGCACCTTGCGTCGATTGCCGTTGATTGACTGCCTATGGCACGTCATCGTGAGAGGTATCCGCCCGAATCCATCCATGACGCCATACGCGAGTCAGATCCCACGCCTCAAGATTGCCGCCGTTGCGAGGATCCCGCGGCGGTTTCCCTTCGCCACTACCCGGTTTCGCGGAGCGCGCAAGCTGGTAGCTCCAATAGATCTGCCCCGCCGACACGTCCCATGCCGCGCGTTGCAATCGTGACACTTGGCGGTATGCAGCCGATCGGTTTTGGCTGTGTAGGGCCCACTGATTCTCCACGCACCACTCGCCCACCAGCACGGGAATACGACGAGCCGCCGAACGGATGGCGATGCTACTCGCGCCCACCAGCATCCGGTACAGCCATGGCAGTCGCCGCGATCGCAGGTACAGCCGGCGTGCCGGTCCCGAAAACAGCGGATCCTCCATCGCGATGAGATACTGATGGGTGTCGAGCATGACATTGCGCATGCCAGCACGACGGAACCAACCACCCCAGCGGAGCAGTCGGAAACCGTCATGGAATACGATCACGGTTTCCGGACGTAGCACGGCGCGCAACCGGGCGTAAGCGTCGCGGTAGAAGCGCTTCAGAAAACGCAGTGAGACATACGTGCTACCGGAAGCCTCATGAGAGTCTTTCGCCGTGTTCGACGTGCTATGGAACACTGACCAGCTCACTGGTTCGTTGAGTACTTCGATGCCGTGCAGGGCCGGTTCGTCGCGGTATCGGCGAGCCAATCGCTCCAGCACGTTCAGCGTGTACTCCACCAAGTCCGTATTCTGCGCCCATTTGCACACACCCGTCAGACCGCCGTTGTCGAAACCATTCTGCGAGCCGGGCACGGTATGCAGGTCGATCATGATCTTCAGTCCCGTCTCCCGCGCCCAACGGAACGCGCGGTCGAGGTACGTGATGCAGCCCGGATGCCCGGGCCAGTCGCCGAAGATGAAATACGGTATGGGAATGCGTACGAGGTTGATTCCGTGGTCGGCGATGATACGAAAATCCTCCAAGGTGATGTAGGTTTCGCGGTGCCGGCGCAGTTCCTCGGCTAGATTCCGTTCGGACCAGAGGGATACGTGCGTGCGGTGCATCCAGATTTCATCGTCTTCGGCGCTGCGGGTGAACGGTTTCGGATCCATCCATTTCTCCAGCACCAGCCAGTTGCCGAGGTTCACGCCGTCGATTCGCTCGTCGATGCCTAGCACCATGCGTCTCACCGCCCTTACGTTCGGGGGTTGCCCGACTTTTCGTTTCCGCCCATCACAACCCATGGCAAAACCCATTCGGCCCAATGGGCCAAGGAACCGCGCGTCATTCGCAACGTTCCTTGGTCCATTGTATGCGCCCCGCGAGCGGCCACGCGGCCGCTCGGAATCGGATCACAGCCGGATCAGGGTCGTTGAATGATCGTGGTGGCCGGCCGGGCGGGATCAGTCGACGGGCTTCGTCTCGTCCGCCTCGTAGTCGAAGAAGTCGAAGTCGGCGGTCTTCTCGTGCAGAGCGGCGTCGGTGACGGCGATGCCGACCATAGTGCCGGTGAATTCGCCGTACTTGCAGTATTCGTCAGAGAAGGTGGTAGTGTCGAAATCCGGGCCAATCTTGGTCCAGTTCTCGCCATCATAACCCCACTCGAACCAAGTACGACGACCTTCGATATTCAAACGGAAATAGATCGGCTTGTCTTCCACAGCAACGCGAGTGTCAAGCATTTCCGTCTTTTCACCGTTTTCGAGACGCACAATCGAAATCGCGCTGCCGCCAAGCGTCTGTGAATAATACTTGCGCAGGAAAATATTATTCATGTTGTCGTAGTAGATGGTCAAGCCAGCGCTGTGCTGGTAGACTTCCGGCTCGAACTCCATCTTGGTGGTTACCGTGGCATACACGCTCGTCAGCTTGCGAGCAAGCAGGCTCGTACGATTCAGCGAGGCAAGCGATTCCTCACCACGAACACGCAACCAGCCCGGGCGTTCCGTAGCATTTGCAAACGTGCTCGGCATCTGACGCGGCGAGTAATACCAGTTACCCAGTTCCTCACCATCGAAATCGTCAAGGCTTGGAATTTCCGGCATCGGCACATCTGGCAGATTCGGCTCCTCGACTTCGATCTTTGCCAGATTAGAACCATCAGCCATACGCAACCAATCATCAGGCGTCCACTGCATCTTCTGAATGGCGGTCTCACGGCCAAGCGTACAACGCAATTCCGGCACAAACGGACGGCTGGTCAGGTGCACAAGATATGTCTCGCCGTTCGGCAGATCCACGTAGGAGCCGTGGCCGGACTTCTGCAATACGGAATCCGGGTTGAAATAGCGCGGCTTCAAATGATCGTCATCAGCACGCTCGTTTGACTCCTTCGGCTGCGAAGTGACGAGCGGACCATTCGGATCCGGCTCATACGGGCCCCACACATTGCGGGAACGGCCCATGGTCACAGAATGGTTGTAGCCGGTGCCGCCCTCGGCGCACATAATGTAATACCAGCCGTCACGCTTGGTCAGATGCGGAGCCTCAATGCAGCCACGATCAGTAGCGCCACGCCATATACGCTTCGGATAGCCAACCACATGCTTGGTTTCCGGATCATATTCCACACAGCAGATCACACCCGGCTTCTCATAGCCTTCACGGGTCTCCCATTCCAAGCTGACGATGTACTTCTTGCCATTGTCATCATGCAAAATGGACGCGTCGAAACCGGAAGATGTCAGATATACCGGCTCACTCCACGGACCTTCAATGCTCTTCGACTTAATCAGATAATTATTCACGTCGAAATAGCGTGCATTCATGGAATTCATAACGCCGTAAATCACGTAGAACATGTCCTCTTCCTCACAATACGTGAGGCATGGAGCCCAAATGCCCTTAGCGCTTGGCAGCTTGGTGAGGTTCGGATTCGTATCATCAGTAAGCACGTGGGTGAGCAGCTCCCAATGCTTCATATCCTTCGAATGGTAAATCGGAATGCCCGGAAACCATTCGAAGGTGGAGACGGCCACGTAGTAGTCGTCGCCTTTGCGGCAGATGGCCGGATCGGGATTGAAGCCTTTGAAGATCGGATTATGCAGCATTGTCGTTCCTTAATGTTCTTGATATCACGCGTTGCTTTGTACGATTCTTGCGTCCGACGGAATCACTTTTGGATGGGGAACCAGTCCTGGGCGATGCAGCACCCGAGGTCCCATGCGTCCCAGCCGATCCAGCCAAGGGTGTTGACGGTGTCGGTGAGCAGCTTGTAGTTCCAGTAGTAGAAGCCGCTGCCCTTGCTCCATGCGGCGAGCTGGGATTCGGCCACGCCCTGGTACAGCGAGCGCTTCTGTTCGGCGGTCAGGGTCTCGGCCTGCGCGCCTTCCTCGCCGTTGAGCACGCTTTGTCCGCCGTGGGTGTCCACACCGCAGCCGACGGAGTTGAACAGGCACCACTCCCCCACAATCACCGGGAAGTATTCGCTCATCTCGGCGATCATCGGCGCATAGGTATTCCTCACGAAGTCGTCGTAGCCCTCCGCTGTCTGCGGGCAACCCATCGTTTCGGCGGTCATGAGGTATTGGTGGGTATCAAGGACCACGTTCTTAAACTCGGGCGCGAGCTTGCCGTCGGGGCCGCGCATGAAGTCCTTCCACTGTTCGATGTCGAAACCGTCGTGGAACACCACCGCCTTGTCTGCCGGCAATGCGCCCTTGTCGGCATCGCGCAGACGGTGGTAGGCGGTGATGTAGAAGTTCTTGAGCCAGTCGAATGCGATCGGGCCGGTGCCTTCGGCGAGTTCCGGATCGACCGCCTTGTAGCGTTCGGTCACGTTCGCCATCGGCCAGCAGGTGGTGGTGTTCGGCTCGTTGATGATTTCGATGCCCATCAGCGCCCGACGATGGCCGTACCGCCTGGCGAGGCGTTCGAGCACGGACAGCACGAATTCGACCTCGTCGGGCAGCTGCGCCCACTTGCACACGCCGGAGATGCCGCCGTTGTCGAAGCCGTTCTGGCTCATCGGCGCGGTGTGCAGGTCGATGAGGATGGTCAGACCGTATTTCTCGGCCCAGTTGAAGGCCTTGTCGAGTTCGTCGATGCAGCCGATGAACGGCGCGCGGTCGCCGAAGATGAAGTACGGCACGGGGATGCGCACGGAGTTCAGTCCCCACGATTTGATGGTGGCAAAGTCGCGCTCGTTGATGTATTCGGCGCGGTGGGTCCTGATGCGGGCCTCGTAGACGGCCGGATCGAGTTGCGTCGGCAGATAGTATTCGTCATCGGCAGTGGTTCCATCGAATAATGCCGGGTTCATCCACTTTTCCAGAACCAGCCAGTTACCCAGGTTCACGCCCTTGATGTAATCAAGATCCATATGCACTCCTTCGTACGTCATGCAGTTTCTATTACTTAGTAACTACTTAGTTATATCGTAATACATTTCCGTTCCACACGCAACCCAATCTCGTCGGCATCCCACGGCGAAGGACTGCTCGGATGAGAAAAACCACCAATACAAACAAAGGTGCCCGCCGCGCATGGAGGGGATCCATCGCGGCGGGCACCTCATGGGCAGGGCGCCGGCGATCGGCATATCGCCGGGAAAAAGGGAAAAACCGGCATTACGCGCGAGCCGACGCCGTATCACTCCGGCTCAGTCCAGCACGAAGGTGTTGAACGATCGCGGAGCAAGCGTTACCTTGAAGCCGCGTTCGGCGGCATCGGGATCGGCGAATTCGAACGGGCGCTCCTCGTCGAGGGCGTTCTGCGCCACGACCACCACCGTGCCGTCCGGGTTGCGGAAGGCGATGGCCATCGAGTTGAAGTGGCCGGTGGTGCCGAGCACCTTCGCGCCGGGCCTGACGTAGTGCGAGAAGTGGCGCATCACGTAGTATTCCGGATTGCGGCGCACTTCGTGCTTGTCGGCGGTGATGGTCACATTCTTGTCGGTGACGATGTAATCCAGCGTGACGCCCGGTTCCACAGTGGTCCCCTGCATCAGCACGCAGTTTTTCACCTTCGCACCCTTGCTCACCTTTACGCCGCGGAACAGCACGCAATTTTCCACCTCGCCCTCAATGATGCAGCCGTCCGCCACGATGCAGCGGTGTACCTGGCAGTCCATGGCGTAGCGCACAGGGGCCTCGTCGCGCACCTTGGTGTATACAGGGCGCTCGGTGGGGAACAGCTGCGCTACATTTTCCGGGCACAGCAGGCGCATATTCTCGTCAAAGTAGCTCTTGATGTCATAGATGCGTGCACGGTAGCCGCTGTATTCATAACCCTGCACATGCAGGATCTTCAAACTGGGGCCCAGAATATCCCGCTCCAGGTACATGCGGTTCTGCACGGCCGCATCCTTTACCATGGCAATGAGCTCCTCGCGGTCCATCACGATGACGCCCATGGAAAGGTTCTGCACACCCATGCGGTAATCGTTCCAGCGGATCTCCGTCACACGGCCTGCATCGTCCATCGTAAACGTATAGTTGTCCGTGGTGATGGGCTTTGCGATCTCCGCGCGCTCATATACCATTGTTACATTGGCGCCGCTCTTCACATGCGCGTCGATGAGATGAGCAAAATTGAGGTCAGAGGCCACGTTGCAATCGCTGATGACAACGTATTTTTCCTTTTGCTCGGCCAGAAAGTTCACAATGCTGTACAATGCTTCCACGCGGCCGTGGTACACCTTGCTCTGAGATTGCGCGTAGGGCGGCACGATGTTCAGGCCGCCGCGCTTACGAACCAGGTCCCACTCACGTCCGGAGCCTAGATGGTCCATCAGAGAATGATAATTCTTCTTTGCGATAACGGTGACGTTTTCGATGCCGGCGTTCACCATACCGGAAAGCGTGAAGTCGATCATGCGGTAGCGCCCGCCGAACGGCACGGAAGCCATGGTGCGGTGCTTTACGAGCTGCGGCACCAGCTCGTCATAGGTATTGGGGAAAATGATCCCCAGCGCGTTGATGTTTACCATAAATTCTCACCGTCCTGTACGTCTTTTTCCAGCATCGCCTTCGGCCCCACCTTGGCGTTTTCACCGATGGTGACACCTTCGCCCACAACGGCGACGCCCCATTTGGATTTATCCTCCACATTTTCGGGCCGTGCGCCCACGACGGCGCCCTTTTTAATGGTGACGTTTTCGGCGATGATGGAATAATACACCTCGGCGCCCTCTTCTACGACGGCGCCGGGCATCAGGATGGTGGATTCCACCATGGCGTCCTTTTCCACACGGGCCCCTGCAAACAGAACGCTGTTTGCAACGGTGCCTTCCACCGAGCAGCCCTCGGTGAGCATCGCATTGTCAACCAGCGCGCCGGTGCCGATGTAGTGGCCCGGACGGCCGGAGGTACGGGAATAGATTTTCCATTCCGGGTCCCATACGTCCAGCGGAACATTGGGGTCCAACAGGTCCATATTGGCTTCCCACAGGCTGTCGATGGTGCCCACGTCCTTCCAGTAGCCCTCAAAGGGGTACGCAACCATACGCTGCTGGTCCGCCAGCATATTGGGAATGATGTTTTTGCCGAAATCATTGGAGGATGTTTTATCGGCTTCGTCCTCGGTCAGATATTTGCGCAGCTTCTCCCAGGTAAAGATATAGATACCCATGGAAGCAAGATTGGATTTCGGCTCCTTCGGCTTCTCCTCGAACTTGGTGATGACGTTGTTCTCGTCCGCCGTCATGATGCCGAAGCGGGACGCCTCCTCCCAGGGCACCTCCAGCACGGCGATGGTACAGTCGGCATTGCTGTCCTTGTGGAATTCCAGCATCTTGCCGTAATCCATTTTATAGATATGGTCGCCCGACAGGATGAGCACGTACTCGGGGTCGTAGCGTTCAATGAAGTTGATGTTCTGGTAAATGGCGTTGGCAGTGCCCTTGTACCAGTCGGAACCAGTGGCCGTCTGATAAGGCGGCAGCACATGTACGCCGCCGTACAGGCGGTCCAGATCCCATGGCTGTCCGTTGCCGATGTACTCGTTGAGCAGCAGCGGCTGGTACTGCGTCAGGATACCGACTGTGTCGATGCCGGAATTAACGCAGTTGGAGAGCGGGAAATCAATGATGCGGTACTTGCCGCCGAACGGAACGGCGGGCTTTGCCAG
>OJSL01001882.1_pt1 | contig 14780 bp, 10 predicted proteins | sample 1599451 | NCBI WGS metagenome assembly OJSL01 (sample SAMN04168657, study PRJEB22393) | human gut metagenome | biome: human gut microbiome; feature: stool | host: Homo sapiens | collected 2014-03-20
TTCCCTACACGACGCTCTTCCGATCTTGTTTTTTTCCTCTTTGTTGCCCATCTATTTTCTCCTCAACATAAATGTTACCGTTCATTTTTCCTGAAGCCTATTACTTCTGAATCATATTACTGTTGATTCGGTTAATTAAGAGGCTTGCTATAATTCTTAATAATACGCTTCACAATACACAGAATTTATGTACTGATCACATAAACCTGCGCTGCATGTTTCATTATAACATAATTCTTCCAATTTGCACCTACTATTCACCTTTTTCTCATTTTTTATTACTGTTTGCAGGTAATATCCCCGAAAAATGTTTTCTTTGGCAAATCCCTTGTGATTTTTCTTATTTTTACAGGCCAAGTCTGCGTTTCATATCCTTCATCACATAGAAATACATGACGATCAAAAGTCCTCCGGCAAGCACCCATGCCATCGGACTGGCCATACATGCTCCAAAATAACTCTTATGAGCTGCCGCGATCATAGCGGTGATTCCACGTCCTGCCAGTTCTGCAACACCGGCAAGCATTGGAAGCAGCCCGTATCCCATGCCCTGGATACCATTCCTGAGGGCATTGACAAAATGAAGTGGTATGAAAAATACTGCCACGCATTTCACATAAGTATCAACCATAGGAATGACTTCTGCGGCATTATCTGAAATAAACAGATAAGACAGATATTTGCCAAAGAAGAAAATAATCACACCTGTAACAATGGCATAGGTAATTCCTATAATATGCGCACTGTTAAATCCCTGTCTGACTCTGTCCAGTTTACGCGCTCCTATATTCTGTGCATTATATGTTGCCATTGTTGTTCCGATTGCAACATATGCCTGGGTAAAAATATTCTCAATCTTATTTCCTGCCGTAAATGCCGCTACTGCATAGGAACCAAGAATATTCAGCGCAGACTGTACCATCATGGTTCCGATCGCAGTGATGGAATACTGCAGTCCCATGGGAATGCCCACAAGAATTTCTTTTTTGGCAATCTCTGAACGAAATCTCCAGTCATCTGCCTTCAGTTTCAATTCCGGTACGCATTTTATGATATAAATCAGGCAAAGCACTCCAGATACTCCCTGTGCTGTGATCGTTGCCCAGGCAGCCCCGGCGACTCCCATATGGAAAACAATAATAAACGTCAGGTCAAGTACTATATTCAAAAGTGCCGCCAGAATCAGGAAATACAAGGGTGTCTTACTGTTTCCCAGTGCTCTCAGAATACTGGCCAGGATATTATATAATACCTGTGCAAAAATACCTCCGCATATGATCATAATGTAGGTATATGCATCCTGAAAAATATCCTCCGGTGTATGCATTAATGTCAGAAGCGAGTGCATCCCCACCATACTGACAGCCGTCATTATAACCGAAATGATAATTGAAAGTAACGCCGCATTTCCCACTGACTGGCGCATCTCATCCATCTTTCCTGCACCGAATTTCTGTGAGGTCAGAACTGTAAAACCGGCTGTCAGTCCCATAAGAAAACCTATGATCAGAAACATGATCGTTCCTGTTGAACCAACCGCTGCCAGCCCTTTTGTTCCTACAAATTTTCCTACGATTATGGCATCTGCCATGTTGTAAAACTGCTGGAATACATTACCTATAAATACAGGTATCGTAAAGTCAAGTATCATCTTCATTGGTTTCCCAACTGTCATGTCTGTCTGCATTCCAATAAACCCTCCCAATCCTTTTTTAATCCTCTTTATTTGCTGTTTTCGATATCTGTTTTATCAGATACCAGAGCGATTATAGTTGAAAAAATTTTCCATTTCAAGATGTGTTTTTTAATTCCATGATTTTCTACATAATCACCAAAAGCAAACAAAAAACCCTCTGATTTGTGTCAGAGGGTTTCGTCAATATCACGAACTGCTGATGTCTGCAAAGCAGTTCTCACAGTTTTTGTATTATATTATTTCTCTACAAGAAGTGATTTTCCTGTCATTTCCGCAGGCTGTTCCATTCCCATAAGCTGGATCAGTGTAGGAACGATATCTGCAAGACATCCGTTCTCGCGCAGTGTATATTTCGGATCTGCATTTACAAGAATAAATGGTACAGGATTTGTTGTATGTGCAGTCCACGGAGCACCTGTCTCATAGTCGATCAGCTGTTCTGCATTTCCATGGTCAGCACAGATAAACATCTGTCCGTCCACTTCCTTAAGAGCCTCTACTGCTTTGCCAACACATTCATCAACAGTTTCCACTGCTTTGATGGCAGCTTCCTGTACGCCTGTATGTCCAACCATATCCGGGTTTGCAAAGTTGATCACGATCACATCATATTTGTCAGATTTAATCGCATCTACCAGTTTCTCGCAAACCTGAGGTGCACTCATTTCCGGCTGAAGATCGTAGGTTGCAACCTTCGGAGATTTAACCAGAATTCTGTCTTCTCCTTTGTTCGGCTCTTCCACACCGCCGTTGAAGAAGAATGTAACATGTGCATATTTCTCTGTTTCAGCAATACGCGCCTGAGTCATATTGTGTGCTGCAAGATACTCACCAAATGTATTGTGAAGCTGAACCTTGTGGAATGCAACCTGTTTATTCTGAATGGTATCATCGTAATCTGTGAAGCATACGAAAGTAACCTGTGGTCTTGCTTTTCTTTCAAATCCCTGGAAATCATCATCGCAGAATGCTCTTGTGATCTCACGAGCGCGGTCAGGACGGAAATTAAAGAATACAACAGAATCTTTATCAGATATAACACCTGTCGGCTGTCCGTCTTTCTCGATAACTGTAGGAAGAACAAACTCGTCTGTCTTATCATTGTCATAAGAAGCCTGAACTGCTGCCGGTGCATCTGTTCCCTTTACGCCTTCTCCTGTTGTAAGAGCATTGTATGCAAGTTCTACACGATCCCAGCGGTTATCACGATCCATCGCATAGTAACGTCCGGAAACAGTAGCAATCTCACCTACACCGATCTTCTTCATCTCTGCTTCAAGAGCCTCTACAAACTCTTTACCTGATGCAGGAGGTGTGTCACGACCGTCAAGGAAACAATGTACGTAAACCTTCTCAACGCCCTCTCTCTTAGCCATCTCAAGTAATCCATAAAGATGTGTATTATGACTGTGCACACCACCATCAGAAAGAAGTCCCATGAAATGTACTGCAGAGTTATTCTCTTTTGCGTTCTTCATTGCTGCAAGAAGAGCTTCATTCTTAAAGAAATCACCGTCCTGGATTTCTTTTGTGATTCTGGTAAGTTCCTGATATACGATACGGCCTGCGCCCATATTCATATGTCCTACTTCAGAGTTACCCATCTGTCCGTCCGGAAGACCTACTGCCAGTCCGCTTGCGTTTCCTTTTACAAATGGATATTCTGCCATCAGCTTGTCCATAACCGGTGTTTTAGCCAGATATACAGCGTTTCCTTCCTTTTTGTCATTCAGACCATATCCATCAAGAATCATTAATACGGTTGGTTTTTTACTCATAATGTTCTCCTTTTATGTTTATTCATAATTGATAACTGTTTTGCTGATATCAGGAGCAGAAAACTGATCATCTCTGCACAATAAGACTTTTGTATCTGATATCTCTTATATAGTATCAAAATCTCAGGATTTTTCAATTCTTTTTTTGTATCTGTTTCATTTTCAGTTACTGTTCACTCCGTTCTCAGTAACGTTGCCAAAATTCATTCCAAATTGCCTGCGGCAATGGAATTTTGGCTTGCATGTCTCAGGATATTGCATACCTTATCAATTGCAATCTCGATTTCTAACTATACACTGCAAGGCTGGATTTGTAAAGGTCAAAAATGCCTGCGGCAGCAATTAAAGCTGTGGCAGGCATTGAAAGTTTTCCTTCTATTATAATATATCAGTATTCCAGTGTTTCCATATATTTCATATAACGTACTACCATGAGTGCAATCTTGAATGTAATGGCATCTTCAAAAACGCGGAGATCAAGACCTGTACTCTTCTGGAGTTTATCGAGGCGATAGACCAGAGTGTTTCTGTGGATGTAAAGCTGTCTGGATGTCTCTGAAACATTGAGGCTGTTCTCGAAGAACTTATCAATTGTGACCAGAGTCTCTTCGTCAAAGTCATCCGGGGATTTGCCGCCGAAGATTTCTTTGATAAACATCTTACAGAGTGGGATCGGGAGCTGGTAGATCAGTCGTCCGATTCCCAGAGAGCTGTATGCGATCACTTCTTTATCTCCGAAGAAAATCTTACCTACATCAAGAGCCATGCGGGCTTCTTTATAGGAACGTGATACTTCTTTCAGTTCATTGACGATAGTACCGTATGCCATATGTGTCTTACCGTCATTTCCCATTCCAAGAGTATCAAGGATAGTATGTGCAAGCTGATCCATCTCAGGATAATTCTCACCATCTTCAAGTTCCTTGACTACGATAATACTCTTCTCATCTACTGCTGTGATAAAGTCTTTACTTTTACCACCGAAAAGACTCTTCACGCTTTCCATGGAGCTGTGGTCTTTCTCCTGTGGCATTTCAAGGATCATGACTACGCGGCGGACATCTGCCTCAATGTGCAGTTTCTTCGCACGATTATAAATGTCAACAAGGAGCAGATTGTCAAGAAGCAGGTTCTTGATAAAGCTGTCTTTGTCAAAGCGTTCTTTGTACGCTACGATCAGATTCTGGATCTGAAAAGCGGCGAGCTTGCCGACCATATAAGTATCTTCATCGTCGCCATGGGCAACCAGTATATATTCCAACTGATAGTCATCACAGACTTTAAAATACTGGAACCCCTTTACAAGCTGGCTGTCGGCCTGTGATTCTACGAAAGCCTGTACATCCTGTGTTGCAATGGAAAAATCTGCAAAAGTACTTGCAAGCACTTTACCTTCTGTGTCTAGTACACAAAATTCTGTTCTGGAAATCTCTTTTAACCCTTCAAGAGTATTCTGAAGCACCTGATTCGATATCATCTGATTTTAATCCCTTCTCATCCTATAGTGTTTATTTTCCGTTTTAACCATAAAACCTTATACCTGTATTGTATTTTAATATATATTTACCAAAAATGAAAGAGGAAAGAGAAAAAAATTTACAATTTTTTATATATTTTTTTGTGTTACTTTTTTTCAATAAAACCTTCTCCATGAACTTCCCTGGCATCTGTCACTATCACAAAGGCTTCCGGATCAATTTCATCTACTTTTTCTTTAAGCATTACGATCTCTTTTTTATTTACCACGCAGAAAAGCATCAGTTTATCCTGTCCTGAGTACATTCCTCTGGCACTGATGCCTGTTACACCTCTGTCCAGATCTTTCATGATCATATCTGCTATTTCTTTTGGCTTTGCTGTAATGATATAGGCAGCTTTTGAGAATTTCAGACCTTCAATCAAACCGTCAGATACTTTTGTCACCAGATATACCGCAATAATCGCATAGAGTGCCTTGTGGATGCCGAACACATACATACCCACCAGTACAACGCCTGCATCTATTACCTGCATGATCTGTGCGATTGAATAGTGCTGCAGATATTTCTGGATGATAGCTGCCATCATATCGGTTCCTCCGGTTGTTCCACCGCCCAGAAAGACAAGACCGATTCCCACACCCTGGATCACACCACCGTAAAGTGCGGCAAGAAGAAGATCATTGCCAGCAAGATTCCATACAGGTTCTATGGCAAGCCAGGTGGACAGAGCAATTTCTCCCATCAAAGCTTTTTTTACAAAGGAGAATCCATTAATCTTCCATCCGATCAGAAACAGTGGAATGTTCAAACCCATATTTGTTACCCAGAGAGGGATACCACCGTCAATGATTCCCTGACTCCCTGCTTTTATAATGATCGCGATACCTGAAAAGCCTCCGGTTACCATACCTGATGCATCAAATACGGAATTGATCGCCAGTGCCATTAATCCGGTTCCTGCTATGATCATCAGATATTCCAGAAGCTGTGATCTTTTTCCATTTACTAACTTCATTCATTCGCCTCCTTGTATTCTGTAAAAATAATATTTGTTTTATGCTTTCATGAATATCAGCCAGAGATACCGCTTTATCACTGTGCCGTAATTATTCTTCCATAAACTACAAGAACGGCAGCAATCCATGAAGGACTGCTCCCGCTCTTATTCTTACCTTATTTTTCAGGCTTATTGATAAAATTTACAAAATGATAACTCTCCATTATCTGGAAGTATTTAACGATCCTTGGATATAAAGGCTCTGCCTTCTCCCCAAATTCGTCTTTTACCAGTGCAGCAATATCTTCCACTGTCTTCCTGCCATCTATGAGTGGCCAGATAAATGTACCATTGTCATCCAGATGTATCTTCGTATATCTGGGTTTTCCAAACAGTTTCTGGGCGATCGTGTTAAACGCGCCCTTATTCTCTATTTCCAGCACCATTCTCCCCCTGATATCAGTATGCCAGCGAAGCTGTGCACTGCGCTCAGGAATGAGATCCAGATAATTGATCTGTAATTCTTTTTTCTTTTTACTCATTTAAATATTATCATCTCCGCCTGATCAGGCTTTCTTCTTGTTCCAGATACTGAATTTCAGAAGGCTTAAGATCATAAGTAACATCAGGATCACGCCGCCTGCATTACCAAGGTTAATGCTTCCGGAGAGATCAAATACACTGCTTACGTTTACTACTGCAAGGATTGCAAGAAGGATACCTACAAGACCTTCACCTGCGATCATACCTGCACAGTAAAGTGTACCGTCTGTTGCCTGTTCTTCTTTTTTCTTATCATCAACATTCTTTCTTCCGTCAACGAACATACGAACAACACCACCGATCATGATAGCAGCGTTGAGGTAGATTGGAAGATAAAGACCGATAGCAAATGGCATAACCGGAATTCTTAAGATTTCCAGACCAATTGCAAGGAATACACCGATAAATACCAGTGTCCATGGAAGCTTGCCGCCCATGATACCTTCTACGATCATCTTCATCAGAGTTGCCTGAGGAGCAGGTACTTCTGCACTTCCGTATCCCCATGCAGTGTTCAGAAGATAAAGAACTCCACCGATAGCAAGACCGGCAGCAACAACACCGATAAGCTCACCGATCTGCTGCTTCTTAGGAGTTGCACCAAGAAGATAACCTGTCTTTAAGTCCTGTGAAGTATCACCTGCGATCGCTGCTACGATACAGATTACGGAACCAATAGCAATTGCTGCTTTCATTCCGTCGATACCGGTATTGCCGGATGCTTTGATAACCATTGTTGCGATCAGAAGAGTAGCGATAGCCATACCTGATACAGGGTTGTTGGAGCTTCCTACAAGACCAACCATACGGGAAGATACAGTTGCAAAGAAGAAGCCGAAGATTACGATGATCAGCGCACCGATCGGGTTAACCGGGATAGCCGGAACAAGCCAAATGATCGCAACCATTGCCACAATACCGATCAGGATAACGTTCATTGGAAGATCCTGTGCAGTTCTTTCTGTACTTGTATTCTTGCCACCCTTCATGCTCTTCATGGAATCACGGAAGGTTGCAATGATCAGAGGCAGGGATTTGATCAGAGAAATAATACCACCTGTTGCGATAGCTCCTGCTCCGATATATTTTACATAAGTACTCCAGATTTTAGATGCTCCGCCTGCTGCATAAAGAGCAGAAATTGTTTCTGTTCCGGGATACATAACTGTATCAGCTCCGAACAGACAGATTACCGGAATCAGCACCATCCAGCCAATAAGAGAACCAACAAACATAAAGGATGCGATTCTTGGTCCTACGATATATCCAACACCGAGAAGTGCAGGATAGCATTCCATACCAATTTCACCTTTGAATCCTTTAAATGCTACTGCAACGTCTGCAGGGATTACCTTTAAACCGTCAACGACAAATTTAAAGATCGCTGCGATTCCCATACCTGAAAATACTGTCGCAGCGTTTGCACCACCCTCTTCACCTGCAAGAAGAACATCTGCGCAGGCAGTTCCTTCAGGATAAAGAAGTGTTGCATGCTCTTTTACGATCAGTGCGTTACGAAGTGGTACCATAAAAAGTACACCAAGAACACCACCGCAAAGTGCGATTAATGTGATTTCCACGATACCCGGCATTTCACAAAGTCCTTCTTCTGCCCAAAGGAACAGAGCAGGCATTGTGAAAATTGCACCGGCTGCCAGTGATTCACCGGCTGAACCGATTGTCTGGACCATGTTGCTCTCCAGAATGGAGTTCTTTTTCATGATCTTGCGAATTACGCCCATGGAAATAACTGCTGCCGGAATGGAAGCAGATACAGTCATACCTACACGCAGACCAAGATAAGCATTGGCTGCACCGAAGATGACTGCAAGGATAACACCCATGATGATGGATGTCACCGTAAATTCTGGTGTGATCTTGTCAGCCGGAATATACGGTTTGAACTCTTTGTTTTCGTTCATGATTTCCTCTCCCTTTTGTATTGATTTATAAACATAGAACATTATAGCGAAATTTATACAAAAAGGCAAGGTGAAAAAACTGGTTTTTTATGCACTTTACCATATTAACGTGCTAACTTGATAATCTCTTAACATATCAACACGCTCAAACAGCATATTTTTACCCTGTTTTATCAGTCTATTCATCTGAATCCAACTGTTTAATCAGGTATCTCCCAACAATTCTGGAAAAATTCGAAATATCCCGGATATATGCGAAATCTTTTCCAAATATCTTTTTTTCTGTGGATAGGTCCTTTTCTTCCCCTGCAAAGACTCCCAGAACACTTACTCCAAGGTTTCGCAGGTGCCGCACTTCTGTAGCAGTATCATTGATCGCATATTTTCCCATATAAGGTTCCGGGTTCTTTGCGTGAGGTCTGTTTACGATGACATCATATGGTTTTCCATCACTTAATACAATGAGGATTTTTTTCTCCTCAGATCTCTGAAGCAGACCGTATCCTGCGGTTTTGATGGCAAGTCCATCCCTGTTATTGGAAGAAGTTACATAATTAAAAATATTTTCATTAGCTGACTGTGGATCATCGTACTCACGGAATCTGTGAAGGATCGTATAGTCCCAGAATGTGCAGAAGCTCATGACACGGTGAGGCAGGTTTACATTACTTAATGCTTCACTGATGATATAAGCCTGTAATGCCACATCTCCCTGCCTGGACATCTGGGAACCGCTGGCATCGATCAGCACATCTACTACGAAATCAGATGCATCAGATTTCAATTCTCTTTTAAACAGATTTGCTTCACTGCTTCTGCCCACACGCCAGAGTCTGGACGGAATGATCGTTCCTCTGTCTGACAGTACTTCCTGCGTCTCGCTTTTCAGCACCAGTGTCTTTCGTAAAAGGTCTGTGAGGGATGCGATGTTCTGCTTTACGATTCTGTGTTTGTCATGGTAGAGCCAGATATTCTTATTCTTTAATCGCACTGCATATTCGTACTGATAGTTTCGTTTGACCGGATTCTTAAGAATTCCTTCTGTAAAATAAAGGCTGCAGTCCCTGTGAAGTTCCCTACACATCAGATAATTCATTCGCTTCTCTTCTGCAGGAGTCAGATAAGTTTTTCCGAAATTCAACTCAACATAGGTGTATGCTTTCTCAAGTTCTTCCTCTGTGAGAATTGTAATTTTGTGTTTGGTCTGGCGCTGTTTTTCCATTTCTTCAGTGACAGCAGTGTCTTCCATGTCCGTAATCTTATTTGTCATCTGTTCGATGTAACTCTCCAGAGCTTCCTCATAAAGTTCTTCTGTAAGAAAATCTTCCCAGTCGTATTCTGTCAGTTCTTCCAGGGTGACTGCCATAACCTGTTCCAGTGTTCCATGATCTTTCTCAAAATTCGGATCAATGATAGTGTTGTAAAGACTGTCAATAATACGGATCAATTCTATAGTGTCTGCAGCTGTTCTGGCTTTGTAAACCATGTCGCGGATTTTTCGAAGACGCTCTTCTACATAATGGTTTCCATTCTGTAAACGGTCACGCAGGATGGCAATCTTCAATCGGCCAAGAATATCTCCGTATGCGGGCATCCGTTCAAACTCCTGATCCAGGATATCCTCGAATGCTTCCTTCTGCATCTCCCGGACTCCCGGACGTTCCTGACAGATTTTGTCCCCGATTGCTTCTTCTACACATAGCTGTGCTACTGCAGTCAGTTCTCCTTCTCCTGCCTGGCAGAAGACTTTTTTTACCAGATATAAACCCAGCAGATTCCTGTCATAATATTTTGCCAGAGCGCCCTGCTTGATGCCGTCATACAGAGCGATTGCTTTTGAGCGCAGATACAGGGAAACGTCTACTTTCATATTTAACGTGTAATCCCCGCTGATAGTCCAGAGGAGATTGCGGATCCTGTTTTCCAGTTCCAGACGGTAATCGTCGATTTCTACGATTTTCTCATCTTTCATATACATCATCCCTTGTCCAGTCTGCCGGAATTCTGGTTTTCACAATATCCTCTACGATTTCTTTCTCGAAAATGTCAAAGGTCTTGTTCACCACTCCCATAGTAACTGCTTTTCTCGGAGAAAGTCCGGTTTCTACAATCTTCATGGCTGCAAGGAGACCTCGCAGATCCAGAGGTTTGGTGGAAATTTCACTGTTTGTGGCTTTGAGCTGAAGATCCAGGAATACTCCGATGAACTGTGTTCTGGCGTTTTCTTTTATATTCGGAAACATCCGTTGGAAAATAAATTTCAGGGATTCTTCAGTCTGAGCCGGCATGTCAATAACCAGGAATCTGGATACCAGCGCTTCATTGAGTTCTTTGGTTCCTGCATAACCGTAATTCATGGTTCCGATAAAACGGGCAGCCGGATGAAGATCAATTTTGTCATAGCCCGGGACATCGATGGAACGGCGATAATCCAGGGTTGCATGAAGAACGGAAACTGCATCATTCTTTGCCATATTGATCTCATCGAGGATTCCGAAACCACCGTATTCTGCGCACTGATAGATAGTTCCTTTGCGGAGCTTAACTTCGTTGTCCACGAAAGTGTCTGTGCCGATCAGATCTCCGCTGTTAGTATTTACATGAAAAGAAACATTGTACGCGGGACGGTTGAAAATATATGCCAGGTTCTCTGCAAGGATATTTTTTCCTGTTGCCTTCGGACCGGTGAGTAACAGGTTCTCCCCTTTGAGCAGTCCGGCAATGGCCATTTCCAGAATGTCTTTTCCGTAAAATGGAATGGATGGTTTCACAATCCTGCCTGCAGTCTCCGGTACCACCTCATACTGGCTGCGGAATTCTTCTACTCTCTTTATCAGTTCAGAGGCTACCTGCTGCTCCTCCAGAAATTTCAGTTCTTCCATTTAGTTCTCCTTTATATAACTATTATAGTCCAGTTTGTGTTATAGAAAAAGGCCGCTTATCTTTTACAGATTCACGACCCTTTCATTATAGCATTCTTCTTTATATTTTTACAACATTATACTTCAAATACAAGATCTCCATAAGATGGCATCGGCCACATTTCCTTATCTACGATCATTTCCAGTTCATCTACCGGCTCACGTAAAGCTTCCATTGCAGGAACCACCTTTTCTCTGCAGAATATGGCTCTGTCCCGTCCCTCTGCATATTCCGGGATCTTCTCAACCAGTTTGCTCAGCTTACTCATGGCACTGTTTGCAGCCTTTAAGAGTTTTGACGCTTTCTTAAGCAGGTCAAGCTGTACACTTACATCGATCAGCCCTTCGCCCGCTGTTTTCACTGTATTGATGGATTCGCCAAGAACAGTGGTATATCTGATAACTGCCGGAATAATCTGCTTGGTTGCCATGTCGATCATTGTCTTTGCTTCAATATTGATTGCTTTAGAGTAAATCTCATATTTAATCTCTGCGCGTGATTCAAGCTCAGCTCTTGAGAATACATCAAAAGATTCAAAGAGTTTCACTGCCTTCTCTGTAGTAAGTGCAGGGATTGCATCCACCATGCTCGGAAGGATCGGAAGTCCGCGGCGTTTAGCTTCTTTCTCCCATTCCGGCGCATAGCCGTTTCCGTTAAATACGATCTTCTGATGATCTGTGGCATATTCTTTGATCAGGTCATGTACCGCCAGTTCGAAATCAGGAGCTTTTTCCAGGCGGTCACATACTTCCTTAAATACTTCTGCCGTGATCGTATTCAGGACTACGTTACATGCAGAAATAGAATCTCTTGAGCCCACCATACGGAATTCAAATTTATTTCCTGTGAAAGCAAAAGGTGAAGTACGGTTACGGTCTGTGGCATCCTTCATGAAATCAGGCAGAGTCTTAACACCTGTTTCCAGCTTACTTCCCTTTTTACTGTGAGTTGCTGTTCCTGTGCTGACCAGCTGTTCCAGAACATCCTCCAGCTGCTCTCCAAGAAATACGGAAATCACCGCCGGCGGTGCCTCATGGCCGCCAAGTCTCTGGTCATTTCCCACATCTGCCGCAGATTCACGCAGAAGATCTGCATGTTCATCTACTGCTTTCAGGATACAGGTGAGGACCAGAAGGAACTGAATATTTTCATGAGGTGTTTTGCCTGGATCCAGAAGATTGATTCCGTCATCTGTGGTAAGAGACCAGTTGTTATGCTTACCGGAACCGTTCACACCTGCAAATGGTTTCTCATGAAGGACACAGCGCATTCCATGACGGCTGGCAACCTTTTTAAGGATACGCATCATCATCTGGTTCTGGTCTGCTGCGATATTGACCGGTGCATAAATCGGTGCAAGCTCATGCTGTGCAGGGGCAACCTCATTATGCTGTGTCTTTGCAGGAATTCCAAGCTTCCAGCATTCTTCATTTACCTCTTTCATGTATGCGGAAATTCTCTGACGGATACTTCCAAAGTAATGGTCATCCATTTCCTGTCCCTTCGGAGGCATAGCTCCAAAAAGAGTTCTGCCTGTATAGATCAGGTCTTTTCTCTGAAGCCATTTCTCTTTATCGATCAGGAAATATTCCTGCTCTGCTCCTACTGACGGAGTTACTTTCTTAGAAGTTGTATTTCCGAAAAGTCTCAGCAGACGGAGTGCCTGGGTGTTGATTGCTTCCATAGAACGAAGAAGTGGTGTCTTCTGGTCAAGTGCTTCTCCTGTATAGGAACAGAATGCAGTAGGAATACAGAGTGTTCCGCCTGCTGCATCATGACGGACAAAAGCCGGTGATGTACAGTCCCATGCTGTATATCCTCTCGCCTCAAAAGTTGCTCTTAATCCACCGGACGGGAAAGAAGATGCATCCGGTTCACCTTTAATCAGTTCTTTTCCGGAGAAAGACATCAGGACCTTGCCGTTATCCATCGGAGCTGTGATAAAAGCATCGTGTTTCTCTGCTGTCACACCTGTAAGGGGCTGGAACCAGTGGCTGTAATGTGTGGCACCTTTCTCGATGGCCCATTCTTTCATCTCGTGTGCTACTACATCCGCAATTTCCATAGACAGTTCTTTGCCCTCTTCTATGGTTTTTTTCAATTCTTTGTAGATCTTCTTCGGAAGTCGTGCCTGCATGACGGAATCATTAAACACGTCACATCCAAAAGTCTCTACTACATTGATATACTCACCCATTTTATTTCTCCTTTTTATTTATTAACGGGGAAATTCCAATTGATCTGGTTTCCTCATTTTTTGTACTTTTCAGATACAGATTCAGTGCTTCGTGGCAGTTTTCAATCTCTATCTGTGTATGACTGCCGCCGTATTCACCGTCCAGAGTCCATGGTACCGGTTCTTCTGAGGTAATGGTCACCCTGGCTGATTTAAAAGAATGGATCAGATCTGTATTGTCCTCTGCTGTCAGCATTGCAGTCATGATCTCCTGCAATTCCAGCGGATTCTTCGGTCTTGTGATCATGGTAACTTCAAAAAGTCCGTCATTCATATCCACGTTCTTACCTGTAAGGTTCTTGAACCCTCCCACTGAACGGGAATTGGTGATCATTCCAAAGATGAAGTCATCCTCCACAGTTAATTCTTCAGATTCAATTCTCATATGGTATGATTTGATATCAAAAAGGCGTTTCACTCCCTCAAGAAGATAGGCTACATGGCCAAGGATATTCTTGAGATCCTGATCTGTCTGATAGGCTACATCTGTGAAAAGACCGAAAGCTGCTATATATGTAAAGCTCTGGTTATTGAATCTGCCGATGTCACAGTGATAAAGTTTCTCTTCCATGATCATGGAAGCGGCATCTGTCATGCTTTTCGGCATAAAGAGACTGTTTGCAAAGTCGTTGGTGCTTCCTGCCGGAATGTATCCGATGGGAATGGAACTCTTCTTTTCCATTACTCCGGTAACCACCTCATCAAGAGTCCCGTCTCCGCCGCTGCATACGATAAGGTCCACTTTGGATTCGTATTCTTTGGCTTTCTCGTAGGCATCTTTTGGTTTCTGTGTGGAATAGATAATGACTTCATAACCGCCTTTGTTGAAAATATCTACTATATCAAGCAGGTTTGTTTTGATCTTGCCTTTGCCTGCCTTGGGATTGAAAACAAAGAGCATTTTTTTGTTCATTTCGAGCAACTCTCCTTTTTTCAGGGTTTAAATGCGTAGTTTTCAGAGTACGCAGATTTCTATTTATATAATATAAGAAAAAAGGGTGGAAAAGTCAATGGGGTTTGGCGGGCAAAAAAATTGGGGACGACAGGAAATATTTTTGGTTTCAGGTGCGGTTTCGCGGGCTAATAACTCTAGGTGTGTGGAAATCTGCTAAAAACATTCAAAAATTACTCAAACTCGCTTCGCTCAGACAGTGAGCAATTTTTGAATAACGCAGATTCCCACGCACCAAGAGTTACTACGCCCA
>OJSL01001914.1_pt1 | contig 14461 bp, 10 predicted proteins | sample 1599451 | NCBI WGS metagenome assembly OJSL01 (sample SAMN04168657, study PRJEB22393) | human gut metagenome | biome: human gut microbiome; feature: stool | host: Homo sapiens | collected 2014-03-20
GGGAACTAGCATAGCAGGTCGGGCTAAGATTGCCGCTGTAGAAATCAATGCATTGTGGTGTAAGACCAGACACGCAAAGGGCATCAACTGCATCTGCAAGGGACATGCCAACAACATTGGGTACCTCAACCTGACCGCTGCTTGCAGCACTATTGTTCGGGAAGAAAGGAGAAGACAGGGTTTCATTGGTTTCGTCAACAAGATGGTCCCACCAGAGATTTGAAGAGTCGGAAGAAGCACCCGAGTCCGGTTGACCCGGACTGTCAGTGGTCTCCGACGATACAGCGGAACCGGCATTACCTTCATCGACCGGGCTGGCGGGTACCTCCGATGCGGCAGAAGATGAGACAGGCTCTGGCTCTTCGGACGGCAAAAAACAAAGTTTGACAGTAGTATACTTCCACTGGTGCGTACCGGCCTTAGGAGACTGGCTCAGTACAGGCTGGTCATCTTCTGGTGATTCGATATCCGATGCATAGCCGAAAGTGCTTTGCTCAAGCATAGAAACAGCGGATACATAGGTCTGGCCGCAGACATCCGGCACTGTAGTGATCCAGAAAGTAGAGAGAAAACCAAAGGCGACAGCAAGACAAAAGATTATAATTTTCAGTTTCTTTTTCTCAGAGCAAATAGACAAAATAAAAGACGCCGTGCCTATGATGCCGGTAATGGACCAGACGATGAAAACTGCTTCACTGATTGTTTCCAAAATCATATGAATCTCCTTATTCGTGAAGTTGAGTCCAAAAGAATATGCTTGTAGTCTGGCATAAAAAACAGCGCAGTCAAGATAGGAAAGATGAGACAAAAGTACGGGGCAAGGCAAAAAACAAACGCAGTATACAACAAGCTAGAAACAGGGCGTCAAACAGCGGGCGTTGTTAGAAAGTATGACTATAAATCTCACGCAAAATCGAGAAACATGAATAAAATGTAAAATTAGAGGCTATACATTTCCAAATTCCGCGGCCCCACTTGAATAGCATCCGATACCATTTGATATTTCTATGTATTGTAATTTGCACGTTAAAGGAGTGTTATAGAATAAAATGCTGTAAGAAACAGTTCAAAACACGAGCCCCAGAATCCCGTTTAAGCCATCATTGCTCTAAAAAGGTTTCGGATTTTGTACAATCTTTTTCAGAAAGTTACTTTGCAACAGCCCTATAATTCAGAGCTCCAGATCACTGGGCAGGATGACATCCAGCTCCGCCGCAGGCTCTGCCACGAGGCGGCGGCTCTGGTTGAAGATGGCTTTTTCCAGCGTATTGCGGGCGAGACGTCCGTTGCCCGCCGTGCGGGCATCCTCTGCCTGGCGGCGCTCATAGTAGCCCCGCAGCGGTTCCGTGCAGCTCTCGGCCAGCCTGTAGCCCTTGCCCCTCGCCAGCACATTCGTGATGTCCAGCAGCTCATCGGCGGTGTAGTCCGGGAACTCTATCTTGTTCGGGAAGCGGCTGGCAAGGCCGCTGTTGGCGGTCAGGAACGTCTCCATCTCCCTGGTGTAGCCCGCAAGGATGACCACCAGCTCGTCGCGGTGGTCTTCCATCCCCTTCACCAGCGTGTCGATGGCCTCGAGGCCGAAGCTGTCCTGCTCGCCCCGGTAGAGGCTGTAGGCCTCGTCGATGAAGAGGACGCCGCCCAGCGCGCTCTGGATGACGCTGTTGGTCAGGGGGGCGGTGTGGCCGGTGTAGCGGCCCACGAGGTCTCCCCGGCTCACCTCCACCAGCTGCCCGCCCTTGAGGGCGCCGATGGCCTTGAGGTACTTTGCCACGAGCCGGGCGATGGTGGTCTTGCCGGTGCCGGGGTTGCCGGTGAAGATCATGTGCATCGAGAGGCTGGCGGTCTTGAGGCCCGCCGCCGCACGGCGCTGCTGCACCTGAATGTTATCGGCGAGGCCGAAGACGTATTCCTTCACCGGTGCAAGACCCACGAGGTCGTTCAGCTCTTTCCTGATTTCTTCCACTGCGCCGGTATAGGCGGCGGGCAGCAGGTCGAAGAGCTTCTGGGGTCCGGCGTCGTTGAGGGCAAAGTCCAGGCCGTCCTCCCGGGCAGTCAGTGTAATCATTCCGGTAAGCGTGGCATCTGTTTGCAGACAGTATTCGCTCAGAGCGCGGAATATCTTATCGCAGCAGGCGGTCAGCCCCTCCGCACCCTGCTTCGGGCTGCACTGGGCCGCCACATAGTCCCGCACATCCGCGCCCGCCGACAGGGTCAGGCCGAGGCGGGTCTTCACTTTTGCGGCCAGCGCGTTGAGCTGTTGGGCCGCCAGCGCGGCGAGGGCTTCCCGCGCAAAGGCGCTGGTCTCACAGACATCGCCCAGCGCCGAGACGAAGGCCGCACCGAACTTGTCAGCCAGCGCCTCCCGGCCCTTCTGGGAGAAGAAGACGAGGTACTTGCCGCAGGGGGTGATGCGGCTCACCGCCCCGGGGGCAAGCGCCGTTCCGGCGTCCACGAGGATGCCCTCCTTGTTGACAAGATACCGGCTGGACAGGGGCGCACTGCCCTTGACGGCCAGGTCTGCCAGCGTCTTCAAAAAGCCCGGGTAGCAGCTCTCGTAGTGCTCAAAGACCAGGATCTCGCCCGGCGCATGGAGGGCGGCGTACAGATCCTGCAAAAAGAGCTTTTCAGCCCCCGGGTTGGGGTAAAGCGCCAGATCCATAACGGCCAGCTTATCGCTCTGCAAAAGACCCCGGGCGGCCATGCAGCGGGCCGTCTCCGTCAGAGCGAAATGCCGCCCCGTGCCGGGCGCACCGCAGAGCAGGATGACGTTCCGGGCCATGGGGGCCTCCGTCCCCAGCACGAAAGGCCGGCGCATCGCCCGCACGACGCCGTCCACAAAGGCGTCCTGCCCCAGCACCGTCTTTTTCACCTCAGCGGCCAGCCCTTCGAAGCTGCCCAGATGCTCCTGTCTGACTTCGGTGGTGCCTTTGGCCAGCAGGCCGTCGGCCTCCATATCCTCGAGCATCTTCCGGCTCTGGGCCAGCGCCTCCTGTGTGGTGTTTCTGCGCAGTTCGGCGTTCTGTTTTTTCAGCATTTCGTCCAGCTTTTTCTGCTGCTCGAGCAGGGCTGCGTTCATATCGGGCAGACCGGGCTTTTCCGGCGGCGTTTTCTGCGGATCAAAGCGCAGTTTTCCTCCCGGGCCGAACACTCCGTTCATCAAGTTCTCCCAATCGTCGGTGTATGCCATCTGCCTGCCTCCGTCCTGCGTTTTTTCCCAGTATAGTGTACTTTGCCCCCTTTTGCAAGAAAAGTCTTGAAAATCCACGGGCAGGCGGGTACACTAATTTTATATTGATTTGATATGCGAAGGGAATGGAACGAAATGAAAACGCCCGCAGAGTGGAAAACGCTGTTCGAGAGCAGCGCCTTTGCACGGCAGACAAACTACAGCGGCCCTCTGGGGCCGGAATATAACCCCTCCGGCACCCGGCTCCGGCTCTGGGCGCCCACGGCGCAGAAGGTATCAGTCAACCTCTACCGCCGGGGCGACGGCGGGGCCTGCATGGGGACCCTGCCGCTGGAACAGCACGGGCAGGGCGTCTGGTCGGTCTATCTGCCCGGCGACCAGCACGGACATTACTATACCTTTACCGTCGAGGTGGACGGCACAGCATACGAGACGGGCGATCCCTACGCCCGGACTGCAGGCGTCAACGGCCTGCGGAGCATGATTTTAGACGCGCCCCGCATCGACCCGCCCGACTGGAACCACGACCACCGGGTCATCGTCCCGGCCTCCCGCCGGACGGTGTGGGAGGTCAGCGTCCGTGACTTCTCGCAAGACCCGGCCTGCGGCGTTCGGAATGCATGGCGGGGCAAATTCATGGCCTTTACCCAGAAGGGAACCACCCTTTCTTCCGCCGGCACCTTCCCCACCTGCCTCGACTATCTCAAGCGGCTGGGAGTGGGCTATGTGCAGCTGATGCCCATCTTCGACTTCGGCAGTGTGGACGAGAGCCGCCCCCTCACCCGGCAGTACAACTGGGGCTACGACCCCACCAACTACAACGTCCCCGAGGGCAGCTACTCCACCGACCCCACGAAAGGCGAAGTCCGGGTGCGGGAGTGCAAGGAGATGATAGCTTCTCTCCACGCGGCGGGCATCGGCGTCATCATGGATGTGGTGTACAATCATATGTACCGCAATGAGAACCCGCTGAACAGCACGGTGCCTTATTATTTCTTCCGGCAGAACCCGGACGGCAGCTTCTCCAACGGCAGCGGCTGCGGCAACGAGTTTGCCAGTGAGCGGCCCATGGCCCGGAAATACCTCATCGACTCGGTGCTCTACTGGGCGCAGGAATATCACATCGACGGCTTCCGCTTCGACCTCATGGGCCTCTATGATGTGGACACCATGAACGAACTGCGGGCCGCGCTGGACGCTCTGCCGTGCGGCAGAAGCATCCTGATGTACGGTGAGCCGTGGCAGGGCGGCGGGAGTCAGCTCCACCGGTACGAGGCCAACAAGGCGAACCTCGCCATGCTGTCCGAGCGCATCGGCATCTTCTGCGACAACACCCGCGACGTCATCAAGGGCGGCTGTTTTGACGCCCGGGAGCCGGGTTACGTCGAGGGCAGACCGGGCAGCTTCTGGGACATCGGCGGGGCCGTGGCCGCGTGGTGCCGCAGCGACAAGCTGCCCGCCCATTCGCCCTCCCAAATCGTCAGCTATGTCTCTGCCCACGACAATTTCACTCTCTGGGATAAACTCATGCTCGTCCGGTACGCCCGTCCCGAGTACACTGCCGCCGACTCGGCGGCGCTGGCCCAGAACCGGCTGGCGGCGGGCATCTATCTCACCTGCATGGGGATGCCCTTCCTGCAGGCCGGCGAGGAGTTCGCCCGCACCAAAAAAGGTCAGGGCAACACCTACCGCTCTTCTCCCTCCCTCAACCGTCTGGACTGGAAGCGGGCCGCGCAGTTCCACGGTCTTGTGGACTATTACCGGGGCCTGCTGGGCCTGCGGGCGCAGTTCCCCCGCCTGAGCGCCTCGGACGCGGCCAGCCCGGCGGCCATCCGATTTTTCTCGCTGGAACAGCCCCTCGTGGGCTGGACCTTGCCCGCCGCACCCGGCGACGGCGCGGCATGGCGGGCGCTCTGCGTCTTTTACAATCCCACGGAAGAAGAAAAGCGGGTCCGCCTGCCCGACGGCCAGTGGAAATTGCTGAGCGACGGCGTATCGTCTGCGCTCTGGAAAGGCCCCAGCCGGGTCTGCGGCGGCGAAGTGACACTGCTGCCATACAGTGCAACGATTTTCGGCCAGGTATAATAAAAAAAGCGGCCCGCCGCTTTGCGCGGCGAGCCACCCAATCATGTCCTGATTTAGCCCTGCGGGTTCTGCTGAGGTGCAGACTCGGCAGACTTCTCCTGACGAGATGCGCCGTTGGTGCCATTGCCGCTGTTGGAGGCGTTCTTTTCGCCCAGCGTCAGGCTGACAGTCTGCATCTGACCGTCGCGGGCGACGGTGATGGACAGGGTGTCACCGGCAGAGTGCTCCTGCATCAGGGTGCCAAGGTCGGTCTTCTGGGCTACCTCGGTGTTGTCGATGCTGATGATGCGGTCGCCGGCCTTGAGGCCCGCCTTATCGGCAGGGCCGCCGGACACGACGTCCATGACGTAGATGCCGTAGGCGTTGACGCCCAGCTGTGCCGCCGTCTGTGCGTCGGTGACAGCCAGATAGGTGATGCCCATGTAGGGACGGCCCGTGACGTAGCCGTTCTCCAGCAGGTCCTGCGCCACCTTGATGGCGTCGTTGATGGGGATGGCGAAGCCCAGACCCTCAGCGTCAGAGCTGGAAGACTTTGCGTTGACGATGCCGATCAGCTCGCCGTTCATGTTGAACAGGCCGCCGCCGGAGTTGCCGGGGCTGACAGAAGCATCCATCTGAATGAGGGACATGGTGTTGACAGAGCTGGAGCTCTGGATGGAGACACTGCGGTTCAGGGCGCTGACGATGCCGCTGGTGACGGTGCCGCCCAGCTCACCCAGCGGGTTGCCCACGGCCAGCACGTTGTCGCCCACGGCCAGCTTGTCGCTGTCGCCCACGATGGCGGGAGTCAGGCCGTCGGCATCGATCTTGATGACGGCGATGTCGCTGGTGGAATCCTCGCCCACGACGGTGGCGGTGTAGTCCTTGTCGCCGATGGTGACGGTGATGTTGGACGCGCCGCTCACGACATGGTCACAGGTGAGGATGTAGCCATCCGAGCTGATGATGACGCCGCTGCCGGCGCCGCTCTCCACCTGGCTCTGGCCGTACCAGGACCACTGGGAGTAGACCACCTGCTCGGTGGTGATGACCACGACGCTGGGGCTGACGGTCTTGGCCACCTGTGCGGTGGTCATGCCGCTGGAAACAGTCGTGCCTTCGGCCGCGCTCTCAGAGTCCGCCGAAGAGCTGTCGGACCGCTCCACCTGCTGGATGATGACCTTGTTATTGCCGCCGAAGCGTGCGCCCACAAAGCCGCCCATAAAGCCCATGGCTGCGGCCAGCACCAGAGCGACGATGCTCTTTACAGCCTTGCCTGCATTCTTCTTAGGCTTCTTCGGTGCAGCAGGGGCTGTGTTCTGCGGGCCTGCGGGGGGCGGCGTTGCGCCGCCGGAAGGCTGGGTGCTCTCGCTGAAGGCAGAAGCAGTGTTTGCGGTGTTCATGCCGCTGGAACCCACATTGGGGTAGCCGGTATCACCGGCAGGATTATTGGAAGAGGAATAGTCATATTCCCATTTGTTTTCATCCATCGTGATTACTTCCTTTCTAAGGGATTAGAAGTTGTTTTCATAACCGTTGCGCACCGTCTGAGCGGTCTTTTTGCCCGCATACTGCGTTGCTTTCCCTTGCAATCCGCCTAGGATTGCTTCGGGAAAGCGCCTTGCCTGCCGGCAAAAATCCTCGCCCATTCGGCACTCTCCGGCTATGAAAACAACTTCGGCCGGGGGAAGAGCTTTTCCGCTCCTCTCCGGCACGGTTTTATTCTATCTGCTAATTGTGAAAATCAATCGTTCCCCCAGTGAAGAATGTGTGAAATAAAGTCTAAGGAGTTTCCATGAAAATCAGCGTCACGCAAACGGGCTTTGCCCTTTATAAAGAGGCCGACGTCATCGGCCGGTGCGACGTCACCCCCACCCCAAAAGGCGCGGACATCACGGCCCTGTCCGTCCTGCCCCAGTGGCGGCGGAAAGGCTACGGCTCCTACCTGTTAAAAGAGATCTTGCGCCGGTTCGGCGGTTATGACCGGGAGGCTGCGACGGTGTTCACCGCACCCCTGCCCGCCGACGAGGGCGAAGGGCTGTTCTGGCAGAAATTCGGCTTTGCGCCTGAGGATGGGCGGCTCGTCCGCCGCCGCACCCCCGATCTGACGGCGGTGCGCTTCGTGCAGGACTATCTTGCCGCCCATCTCCCCCACCCGAAGCTCTGCATCGACGCCACCTGCGGCAACGGCGGCGACACGGCGTTCCTCTGCCGCCTTGCCGGCCCGGAAGGCCGGGTGCTGGGCTTCGACATCCAGCCCGAGGCCATCGCCTCCACCCGCGCCCGGCTCAAAAAGCAGGGCCTCACGGCAGAGCTTATCTGCGACAGCCACGCGAACCTCTTACAGTATGTCCAGCCCGGCACGGCGGACATCGTGATGTTCAACTTCGGCTGGCTGCCCGGGGCCGACCACAGCGTCTTCTCCACAGCAGACAGCAGCATCCCTGCGCTGGAAGCCGCCCTCGCGGCACTGCGCACCGGCGGCGTGCTCAGCGCCATCCTCTACAGCGGGCGCGTCATCGGCACGGACGAAAAGCAGAGCATCCTCGGCTGGCTGCGGGCTCTCCCGCTGGAAAAATATACCGTACTGGTGTGCGATTTTGCCAACTGGGCCGACACCGCGCCCCTGCCCTGCCTTGTTCTGAAAAAATAGCAAAAACTCTTGCATCCATGTGGATTTTCTGTTAAAATAAGCGTTGTATGTAATTTTATAGGAGAGCTTCCCATGTAAACAGACCCTATTGTTTGCTGATACATCCACCCGGCCCTTCGCGGGGCCGCATCTCAGGAGAACGAAACTTTTATGACAAATCGTGAAGAAATCGAGCGCCGCCGGACGTTTGCTATCATCAGCCACCCCGACGCCGGCAAAACGACGCTGACCGAAAAGCTGCTGCTGTACGGCGGAGCCATCAATCAGGCAGGCTCTGTCAAGGGCAAGCAGAGCGCAAAGCACGCCGTGTCCGACTGGATGGACATTGAGAAGCAGCGCGGCATCTCTGTCACCTCTTCGGTGCTGCAGTTCAACTACGCAGGCAAGTGCGTGAACATTCTGGACACCCCGGGCCATCAGGACTTCTCGGAAGATACCTACCGCACCCTGATGGCAGCCGACTCGGCTGTCATGGTCATCGACGCCGCAAAGGGCGTCGAGGCCCAGACCATCAAGCTGTTCAAGGTCTGCACCCTGCGCCATATCCCCATCTTCACCTTCATCAACAAGATGGACCGCGAGGCCCGCGACCCCTTCGAGCTGATGGAGAACATCGAAGAAATTCTGGGCATCAAGACCTACCCCATGAACTGGCCCATCGGCTGCGGCAAGGAGTTCAAGGGCGTGTTCGACCGCAACACCCGCAAGGTGCTTGCTTTCTCCAGCGACGGCCGCGCCAACGGCGTCAAGAAGGTCGAGGAGACCGAGGCCGAGCTGGGCGATGCCGCGCTGGACCAGCTGCTGACCCCCTACCTGCACCAGCAGCTGGTGGACGAGATCGAGCTTCTGGACGGTGCTGCCGAGGAATTCGATCTCGACCGCGTGCTGCGCGGCGAGCTGAGCCCCGTGTTCTTCGGCTCTGCGCTGACCAACTTCGGCGTCGAGCCCTTCCTCGAGAACTTCCTCCGCCTCACCCCCACCCCGCTGGCCCGCGTGGACAGCCTGACCGGCGAGGCCGTTGACCCCTGCCGCGATGAGTTCTCTGCCTTCATCTTCAAAATTCAGGCCAACATGAACAAGGCCCACCGCGACCGTATCGCCTTCATGCGCATCTGCTCAGGCAAGTTCGAGCGCGGCATGGAAGCCTACCACGTGCAGGATGGCAAGAACATCAAGCTGGCCACCGGCACCCAGCTGATGGCGCAGGACCGCGCCATCGTCGATGAAGCCTACGCAGGCGACATCATCGGCCTGTTCGACCCGGGCATCTTCTCCATCGGCGACACCCTGTGTACCGGCAAGAAGAAGATCGAGTTCGCCGGCATCCCCACCTTCTCCCCCGAACACTTTGCCCGCATCGAGCAGAAGGACACCATGAAGCGCAAGCAGTTCGTGAAAGGCATGGAGCAGATCGCTCAGGAGGGCGCTATCCAGATCTTCCGCGAAGTGGGCGGCGGTATGGAAGAAGTCGTGGTCGGCGTCGTCGGCGTGCTGCAGCTGGAAGTGCTGGAGTACCGTCTGAACACCGAGTACAACGTCGAGATCCGGATGCAGCAGCTCCCCTTCGAGCAGCTGCGCTGGATCCAGAACGACCCCGACACTTACGTCCTGCGTGACCTCGACCTCACCAGCGACACCAAGGCCGTCGAGGACATGAAGGGCAACCGCCTGCTCCTGTTTACCTCCGATTGGGCTATCCGCTGGGCTGAAACGCACAATGAGACGTTAAAGCTGAGCGAATTTGGCAATATTTAAGTTACAGGTTCCCAAGAGCTGCTGTGCAGAAGACCTGCATGGCAGCTCTTTTTGGAATAAATCTAAAATACAACAATATGTACCAGTCAGCGACAACACCCCCCTTCGCGGGGCGCTGCCGGAAAAGAAGGTAACGATCTATGGAAAAACGTAACATTGGCAAAAGCGGCCTCTCCGCACCATTTCTGGGTCTTGGCACCTGGGCCATCGGCGGCGGCAGCTGGTGGGGCGACAACGACGACGCCCTGTCGGTAAAAGCCATCGAGACTGCCGTGGAGCAGGGCATCACCTGGATAGACACCGCCCCCATCTACGGCCTTTACCACAGCGAAGAGGTGGTGGGCGAAGCTTTGCGCCACATCGACCGGGACAAGGTCATCCTCTCCACCAAGTGCGGCCTCGAGTGGCGGCACGAAAGCCCCGTTCTCCACAAGGTGGTGGACGGCGTGCAGACCTACCGCGACCTGTCGGCCAAGAGCATCATCGAGGATGTGGAAGACAGCCTGCGCCGTCTCGGCACCGACCATCTGGACGTGCTCTACACCCACTGGCAGACGCCCGACCTTTCCATCTTCCCGCTGGAAGAGACCGTCGAAGCCATGATGAAGCTCAAGGAGCAGGGCAAGATTCGTGCCATCGGCGCGTCCAACACCACCGCTGAGTTCATCCGCGGCTACTGCAAGTACGGCCAGCTGGATGTCATTCAGGAAAAGTACAGCCTGCTGACCCGCCGCATCGAGAAGCAGCTGCTGCCCACCTGCAAGGAGCTGGGCGTGTCCATTCAGGCTTATTCTCCCCTGGAGCAGGGCCTGCTCACCGGCAAGGTGACCATGGACACCACCTACCCCGAGGGCAGCACCCGGAACACGAACCCCTGCTTCCAGCCCGCCCGCCGGATGCAGGCCATCCGGCTGCTGGACAGCTGGTCTGACCTCTGCGAGAAGTACCACTGCACCAAGGCGCAGCTGGTCATCGCCCTGACGGCCCGGATGATCCCCGGCCTGCACGTGTTGTGCGGCGCACGGACGCCGGAGCAGGCCATCGACAACGCCGGTGCGCTCCACATCGCACTGGAAGGTGCCGACGCCGTCCAGATGAAGTGGGACGTGGACGCCATTTCCTGAGCAAAACCGCAGATATGAAACGAGCAGAGCCTCCACCGAAAGGTAGAGGCTCTGCTCGTTTCATATCTGGATTCTTTATGATAAACTGGAATTTATCTAACTTTTCCTTGAAAGCCTAAATTCTTCAAAGCATCTTCTCCAAACTTTGCAAAGTCACCTTCTGCACCAAAAGAAAAGAAAGCTTCTTTACCACCAGTGGCAATAATATCTGCGCTCTGATACCCCTGATACTCGGATAACATAATTACTAAACTGGCATAACTTCCTGTTCGTAAAAACCAGTTTTCAAAAATTAATAGTAGTGTTTTGGTGTCTCCCAATTCACGTATAATTTCGTCTTTGAATTCCACATCGGAGAACTTACGTTTATCAAATTCTTCTTTGATTTTATTTTTGATTTCATCTAATTCATATCGTTTTTTAGCATACATTTCGACTTTCTTGCTTGCCATTGAAAACGCTCCTTTCAAATTCCGATTTGCCGACCTCACCCATTCTCTTTCCAGAACAGCCCGCCGCTGGTCTGGAAGAGCAGCCACGGATCGATGCTCTTGCTGCCGAGTTTGAAGTCCATGGTCAGGTCTTCGCCCAATGCGCCCACGGCCTGCCCCCGCTCCACGCTCTGACCCTCGCTCACCGAGAGAGCATCCAGCCCGTAGAGGTAGCTGCGCATCCCGCAGCCGTGGTCGATGACGACGGTGTTGCCGGTGAGGGCGAGGTCCCGGGCCAGCACCACGACGCCGTTGGCGGGGGCGCGGCAGGGGTCGCCCGGGATGGTGTAGAGTTTCGTGGAGTTCGATCTGCTGCCCTGCTTGCCGCCGGTGACTTTGGTCTGGCCGAAGTCCACCAGAGTCATGTAATTCTCCGCCGGGCAGGCGAAGCCGCCGCTCCACAGCTTTTCGCGGGCGGGCTGCTCATAGAGGGGCCAGACGGCGTTGCGGAACTCGGTGTTGGCAGCTTCGGAGGCCTCCGGTTCGGCTTCGATCTCAACCGTGCCGAAGTCCTTCGGGATGACGGTGATGTTCTTCACCACCGTCTCGCCGCCCACGGTAAAGGTCACTTCGTGCACACCGGCAGCGGCATTGTAGGCCGCCGGGATATAGGCGCGCCACCCGCTGCCCAGACGGACAGCCTGCACATTGCCGAGGTCTGTTTCCACCGTGGGAGCCGTCTCACCCACCATGCCGGTGAAAGCCGCGGCCACCGTGCCGCCCTGCTCCATCCGTTCGGCGGAAAGCTCCACCTCGGCGCTGGCCTGCAGGGTGAACCGGAAGGAGTAATAATACCAACCGGTGGGCCGGGCGGGCTTTTCGAGCCGGACGTTCCGCCGGAGCTGGCCGGTGCTGCCGCCCTCGAACTGGGTGGCCAGCATATTTTCCGGCAGACGCCAGACGGTCAGCTCGGCCTTATAGTCGCCGTTGGCCGGGAACAAAAAGTCGTCGTAGGAGGCCGCGGTCCCCTCGAAGACCACATTGCCCGCGCTGTCGGTGATGGTCAGGGGGCCGTAGCTGTACCACTCGGGCAGGGCGAAGGCCGGGTGGGCGTCGTAGAGGACGCCAAGCTTCTGCACCGTGAGGGTGCGGGGGCTGGCGAAGACTTTATCCACCTGCCCGCCCAGCAGCGGCACCTGCCAGCACCAGCCGTTGGGCTCCAGCTCCTGCCCGGCGAACTGCACCTCAGACACAGGCTTCGCGCCCTCCGAGGTGAACGAATAACTCACGCCCAGCACCGCCGCAAGCAGCACCACGACGCCCAGCGCAACGCCGATGAGCCATAACAAAAGCCGCTTCATATGTACTCTCCTCCTAAAGTTTGGGTGCAAGGCCCGGCTGCTAAAGAGCCGCAGGCGAAAACGCCTTACCTGCCCGGCCTGCCAATGGCTCTCCCCTTGGGAGCAACAATGATGACCGCCGCCAGTGGCGGAAACAGGGAATCATTGTTGGGGCCGCGGCCAGCAAGACGCAAGCGAAGCGCTGCGGATGCTGGGTGCCGCAACCCGTTTCTGGCGCGCAAGCGCCTGAGAGGGTATAAAAAAGGCGCACCGACACAGCCCTGTTACAGACTGCCGGTGCGCCCTTCGTCATTTTGTTCTGTTTCGGCCCGCGTTATTCGGCAGTATCCTCAGCGGGAGCAGCCTCTTCTGCGGCCTCGTCTTCGGTCTCAGCAGGCTCTTCCTCAGCGGGGGCGGCGGTATCCTCGCCGAACAGCAGACGCTCGTACTCGTCCAGCTCCTTCTCACGGCGGCGCAGATAAACAGCCACAGCAGCCAGCGCACCAGCCACAGCAGCCAGCGTTGCGATAACAGCGATCAGACAGGATTTCTTCATAGGTTCAGCACACTCCTTTTTGGTCGAACCAGCGGTCCAGCTATTTTCAGCGGTCGTTCCGCGGCACAGGCTCGGTCTATTCTGAAACTATTATACCCGGACTTCACGAAAATTACAACCAAAAAGGCAAAATTTTGCTTTTTTCAGAGTCCCAGCTTTTTCTTATACGCCTTGAATGCGCCGGGCAGGGTGTATTCGTTCTGCAGCTGTTCGCGGCTGGCCCAGACACAGCCCGCCGGGGCTTCCGCACTGCCGACGCAGGCAGAATAGCCGCTCATCCGCCACTCGATGTGGCTGAAAATATGCTTTGCCGCCGGCAGAGGTTCGATGCTCTCACAGGCAAGGCCCAGCGCTTCCAGCCGGGCGCAGACTTCTTCGGCTCTGAGGGCTTCGCCCTCCCACAGAAGCGGCTGCCACAGACCGGCCAGCAGACCTTTTTGGGGCCGCTGCTGCAGCAGGAAGCGCCCTTCGGCATCTTCGGCCAGCACTACCGTCACCGGCTCGATGCGCCGGGCTTTGGGCGCAGCCTTATGGGGCAGTTCCAGCGCCGTACCGGCCCTGCGGGCTTCACACAGAGAGGCCAGCGGACACTGCTCACAGAGCGGTGCGCCGTTCGGCACACAGACCAGTGCGCCCAGCTCCATCAGAGCCTGATTGTAGTCGCCCGCCTTCTCGGGGGGCTGATGCTCCATGACCCGGGCCGTAAAAGCTCGTTTTACCGCCGGTTCTGTAATAACGCCAGGGTCATTATACAGTCTGGAAAACACCCGCAGCACATTTCCGTCCACGGCAGGCACCGCCAGCCCGAAGCTGATGGACGCGATGGCCCCCGCCGTGTAGTCCCCGATACCGGGCAGAGCGCGGAGGGCGTCGTAGTCGGCTGGCAGCTGCCCGCCGTACTGCTCACAGACGATGCGGGCGGCCTTTTGCAGGTTGCGCACCCGGCTGTAGTAACCCAGCCCCTCCCAGAGCTTGTGGAGCTTTTCTTCTTCGCACGCCGCCAGCGCAGGAATATCCGGCAGGGCGGCGAGGAAGCGCTCATAATAGGGCAGCGCCGCCGAGACGCGGGTCTGCTGCAGCATGATCTCGCTGAGCCAGACGTGGTAGGGGCTGGGGTCGGTGCGGAAGGGCAGGATGCGCTGGTTCTTGTAGAACCATTCCAGCAATGCCGGGGCGATGTTTTCCACTTGTTTTGCTCTCCTTGTTGAAAAATGTAAAGGCGGCTTGCCCTCTCAGGCCGCTTCGCGTCCAGCTCTCCCAAAGGGAGAGCCTTTTGCCTGCCGGGAAGCCTTTTGCCTCTCCCCTTGGGAGCAACAATGATGACCGCCGCCAGTGGCGGAAACAGGGAATC
>OJSL01002003.1_pt1 | contig 13902 bp, 20 predicted proteins | sample 1599451 | NCBI WGS metagenome assembly OJSL01 (sample SAMN04168657, study PRJEB22393) | human gut metagenome | biome: human gut microbiome; feature: stool | host: Homo sapiens | collected 2014-03-20
ATATGTACACGGGATGTGTAAGGAATATTTCTCCTTATACATCCCTTTTTCTTTTTCCTCCACCATGGTCCATGATCCATGATCTTTGAAAATAAAATAGCGAGCACTAAAACAAGAAGTGAGCGACATCTGATGATACGCCAAGACGGTATTTTTGAATTCAGAAAGAAATCAAGAATACAAGAGCGATCCATATCAGGCAGAAAAAGCGGTCTCGAAAGCCGGTTCGCCAGGACCTTCGTATAATGATACTTATAAATAAAATGCTCCGTGGAGGAGTTGGTGTGAATCCAATGAATGCTAGCGATAGCTGTTTAGTGCTGCCCGGCCGAGGGATGCGAAAGATATCGGTGTTTTGATGATTATAGTTTTATAAACGGGTCTTTGACTCGTTGTTACATAGAACTGCTGAGACTTTTTTGTTTTCGGCAGTTTTCTTGTACCAATAAGTCTTTTCGACTTCGTGGATACGACAATGGAAGGAGGTGTGTTCATGCTATCTAAGGATGAAGATCGTTGCGTCCATGGTACCTGTATTTGGTTCAGCGATGAAAAAGGTTATGGTTTCCTATTATCTGATGATGGTGTTTCCAGTATGGTTCATTACACAGATATAAAAGAACCAGGCTTCAAGAGACTTTACAGAGGTCAAAGAGTCACCTATGAAGAATTGGAAACAGAAAAAGGAAGATCAGCCCGTCGAGTAAAATATGTGAAGGATTTTACTTCTATCGCAGATCATTCATCGCTGTGAGCCATTACTTATTTTTGAAGATCTATCGTGTATAGCGGAAGAAACCGCATGGAGGAAAAACTATTATGAAAACGATCGCAATCTATAACATCAAAGGTGGAGATGGAAAAACGACCACCGCAAAACATCTGGCTGTCGGACTGTCCAAAAAAGGTATCCGTATATTACTTGCTGATGCTGACGGCCAAGCCAACTGTTCAAAGTCTTTCATCGACAAAAAATTAAAACGAGACCCTGCGTATTATGAAAGCAGTCTCGATGGAGATAAAGAAGCAGCCTTCATCCGTCGTTATATGAATCAGGATCATGGCGCAACGATCTCTACGATCTTCGAAAGTCCGAAAGCAGTTAGCTCTTGTATCCAACATACATCCTATGCGAATCTGGATATCATCCCCAGTGATCTGACGCTCTATTTGGCTGATACGAAGCTCCGTCTCAGTGATGGTACCAGAGAGAATAAGTTGAAGAGAGCTACGAATTTCATCAAGAACGATTATGACTATATGATCTTCGACTGCTCCCCTGTCAAATCCCTCGTATCGGTCAATGTCCTATATACGGAGCCTTTGGTCATCATCCCAGTCAGTCCTGCAGATGACTCCATGCAAGGTCTGGCATTGACGCTCAATGAAATCAACGCTTTGAAGGATCTGTATGAAGACTTGGATATCGATTACAGGATCTTGATCGTCAAACGGAAGGATAATATCGAATATCGTGAAAATATCGCAGAGATACGCTCTGCTTTCGGAGATAAGGTATTTCAGACGATGATCCGTGATCAAAGCAAGCCGGTAGAAAAAGCAGTCAGAGAAAGAAAGACCGTACTGGATCTCCCATCGTCCTCCATCGCAGATGACTACCGAAACTTTCTTGATGAACTGGAGGTGATGTTACATGACTGATGTCATCGGAGAAATGCTGAACGATACCTCGAAGGATATGCGTTATAAGCGGATCTTTATCTACGACATCGACCCCTGTGAGTATAATATGTATCCGATGCAGGAGATCGAACAGCTCGCACAGAACATAAGCGAATGCGGACTGCTCCACCCTATCACCCTATATCGCAAGGCAGATGGGCGCTATATGATCCTGAGCGGAGAACGACGGTATCGCGCGATGCTGCTAAATTATGAAAAAGGTGATGAACGCTGGGAAGAGATCCCGGCCATCGTCAAAATGCAGGAGCTTACGATGCGTGAGATCCGCAGATTCGTCCGCAGAGGGAATGCAAACCGGGAAACCTTACCAAAAGAGCTGAAATTGCAGATCGTAAGAGAAGCATTGCTGGACTACCAACAAACGAAAGAGGAAGGGCTCATACCTACCGGAACACTCAAAAGAGAGTGGATCGCAATGGATACCGGATTCAGTGCACGTTCCGTTCAGGACTATCTCAATCTATTGGAGGAGCATCCAAATAAGGAGAAAAAAGAATCGCGATCTTTAAAATACGAAGATATACAGAATTCGATGCATGATGTGCTCAGACTTCCAGTGAAGATCACGGACAAGCAGATCAGTATCAAGATAAAGGATGATCTCGATCTTGCGCGCGTCCTCGAGCTGCTGGGAGTAGAGAACTTATAACGAGAAGCGGCTATCTACGCTTATAGAAGGAGGGAGAGAATGACATCCAAAAAGAAAAGAAAGAAGAGAAAAGGACCAAGCCCACAAAAAGGGATAACGAACGAAAGATTAGCCGATAATCTGAAATACATACTGTGGAAGAAGAAGATATCGAAAGAAGAATTTGCCAGAAAGCTGGATGAACCATTACCTTATATCCTGGAGGTATTGAAAGGCAGGAGGAGTATCCAGCTTCCTACCCTGATACGGATGTGTAAGGTATTGGATGTACCTATCTTACATTTTGAAGATTGCATCCGAAAGGATGACGCTGCATGATCTCCGGATCAGAAAAGAAGGTGATGCTCATAGGAGTAGCCTTCTTTCTTGTAATCATGATGTTTGCGGCGGTCGGTATCGGAGGTGGCAGTAGCGAAGATGATATCGATCTTTCGACTTCCCTATTGAGTGAAGCAGTCGAAAGATATCGTCCCTATGTAACGAAAAGAGCAGAGGTCTATGACATGGCGGATCATGTCGAATTGATCCTGTGTGTGATGGAAGTGGAATCCCATGGTGAAGGTATGGATCCTATGCAGGCTGCAGAGGGTCCTTTCAACAAGGAATATCCAAAGGTACCCAATGGCATCCGTGATCCTGAATATTCCATAGATTGCGGGATACAGGAGCTGCGCTCCGTATTGAAGAAAGCAGGAGTGAAATCCGGAGAAGATAAGGAAAGGATAAAGGTGGCTTTGGCCGGATATAATTTTGGAAGTGGCTATATCGAATGGGTCGATGCGAACAAAGGTGGAAAATGGACATTAGAGAATGCGAAAGAATTTTCTGCAATGATGGCAGCCAAAATGGGATGGTCTGTTTATGGCGATCCGAACTATGTCGATAAGGTCATGGAATATTACGAAACAGCTGCTATCGGGATCGAAGGAAAAGATGCTTTTTTAGTACCGATGAAGAGTTATACACTGACGAGCAGTGTAGGACAACGAAGTCTCGGAGATTATCACTATGGAACGGATATCGATGGAGGCTATGGCGCAAATATCTATGCACCTGCCGCAGGGATCGTCTATGAGGTATCTAACGATTGTCCGCCAAGCGATGGTTATTTGGGGAATTCCTGTCCCTATAGCGGAGGCTATATCGGTGGTGGAAATTATGTCATGCTGAAGGTCACCAACAAGAAAGAAGATTATTATGTCTTCTTATGCCATATGAAAAGGACCCTAGTCAGCAAGGGACAGAAAGTAAAGAAAGGCCAAAAGATCGGCGAACAGGGACATAGCGGTAACAGCACGGCATCGCATCTACATATCGAGATCCACAAAGGGACTGCGCATATCGCAACGAAGGATGGACTCGTCGATCCTGAGAAGATCATGAACTTTAAAAAACGATGAGGAAATGGAAGGTGATCCGAATTGATAAAGAAGAAGGATGTCATCCTATCAGCCGTATGCATCTGTCTGGGTGCAGGAATAGGGTTTGGTACGAAAAGTATGCTTATGGAAGAAAAAGAACAGGAGCCTGCAGTTTCAGAGGTCCAAAAGCAGAGGAACTCTACGAAGGATGATAGTGAAGAAAAGACAAAGCTAGTAGATGCAGAGCAGAAGGAAGCTCCTGAGCGTTATACAGAACCGGCAGTACGATATATCAAGGTGATGAAGAGCGGAAGCTCAACAGATATCTATTACGAGCGTCTGGATAAAGTAAAGGATATACTGAGTGACAGCATGTATGAGACATTGTCCCCTGAGATGAGCAAGGAGGAAATACAAGCCGAAAAAGAACAGGCTGCAAAGGTAGATAAGGATTCTATCACGAAAACGAAGATCACAGATACACGATACAGTTATCGATGGAAGAAAGAAGGAAGCTACGAAGTCTCTGTGATCTATACACAGCGCGTCACACGAGGAGATTTCAGCGATCAAGAACGATATCTGTGCCGTATGGAGGTTACGAAAAAAGATAAACGATATATCATCACGAACATATATGAAGACAGCGCTTTGTCTGATGGTCTATATTGAATATGACATTTTGATGAATATCAATATATAGAGTGACAGGAGGTGGTTCAGTTGTTTATCAAGATCTGTGAGTATATCTATGAGAATATCGTAATGATATTTATCATAAATAACGGTATATGGCTTTGCCTTCTCTTTGATGATCAGCCAGAGTGGGATCTCGGCCTCGGTCCCCGAATAAACAATCTATCTTTTAAAATAGAATACGAAACGAGATGTCCGATCACATATATCTATTCATTCATACGTTTTTTCTATATTTTGATCGTTGTAGTTTGGCTTTTGTATATAGTGTTTAGTATTCTAATCTATATCATAGGTTTGATTTTCTTTTTTCAAGTAATGATGTAAAACGACTATACTTTATCTTAGAACTGAGAATAAAGTTTTTAGTATTTTCATCACTTCATAAATTCCACTCTCGAAGAAAAAGTGTCTCAAACGAAAATACTCGCTACAACGACCGGAAAAGCCTTGTAGAAGGCTTTTCTCATTTTTAGATAAAGATTTATATATATCATGACAAAACGATGCTCTGAAGCTTTGAAATAAAGTTTGAAATTAAAATTAAACTATGAATAAAAGTCTATATAAACAAGTCGCGTACGAGCTTGTGTATAGATAAGAGAGCGCTGCTCTGATAGCGTATGGCAATCTATCAGTGCTATCTTCAGACATAAAAAAATAAAGAAAGGAATCATAAAATGGAACTCGACCAGATGATATTCGATGATCTCATCAAATGCTATAAGTCGAAGAACTATCGTTTCGACTTCGTATCAGACGAACTCTTCGTAGATGGATATTCCAAGGGTGTTTATATCCACTTCTCCCCTTTGAACAGGGATGCTTTTCTGAAGTATATAGAGGATACTCCTTTTTTCTTCGACATGGAGCTTCCCATGCAGAAAGACACCTTTCTTGATGCCTACCTGGATTTCATGGATCATGCCTGCACGAAGAAACGCAATACCCGTTATGCGGTCTCCATCACAGTCCTGTATCCGAAGAAGCTCCAGACCATTGAGGAACGGAAACGCTTCATACGTCAGTACGTCCTGCAGCTGTGTGGTCTGAAACAGCCGATCCCTTATTTCGTTGAAAATATCACCATGGGATGCGGCACTTATGCTAGAATAACCATGATAGACAGGATCTATATCGCCAGGACACAATGGATGGTTTACAAGAAGGATGGCTGGTTCGACAGCAGGACCGGAAGATTCGCAAGTGCGGATTGTCCGGAAAGATACAAGGTGTTGAAATATAGAGCCGGTGACTATCGACTGGATAAGGATGGTAACCGTATCCCATCGAAGGCCATCTTCAGCAATTCCCTGCAGAACTTCGTTTACGGGAAAGACATGCAGAGTGGCCGTAATCTGTGGGATGAATTCATTTGGAAGCTGCGTCAAAAGTTCCTGGACACAGTATTGCGAGTGTGTGGTAAGACGGATCATGTCAAGAAAGGAAAACGGCTCCATAAGACGGAATGCAAGCCGGAGTATCATCGCTATGTACGCAGACGCATCGCTGCATTGAATTTCGCAAAACAGACCATCGAATATACGACGAATTATCTATTGAAGAAGTTTTGCGCAGAGGATATCGTATTCACACACTACAATGAAGCGAAAGGCGGACGGACAGAGCATAGCCGGGCTTATAAACAGGTCTTGTCGATCTTTCACAAATACAGGACCAGGTTTCGTAACGGAGTCTTCCATGATGAGACAGGGAATGAACATCAGCTGGACTATTATCACCAGAACGTCTATGAATTAGATCGCAGTATCCAATGCCTGCTGGATCAGTTCTTTACTGATATACAGGCATTGTAAGAAGATGAGGAAAGAATACATGAAACAAGCGAAACTATTATTTTTACTACGGAATGACCTGGCATCCACTTCACAAAGGATCATCATCGAGATCAGCGAGGAAGATCATGAATACTGTATCGGACATGGAGATGATGACAGGGAATATGTCCTAAAACAAAACGAGCGATACAGAGTCCTTGAGGATCCGCGTGGAATCCTGGTATTCGGAACGGATGAGGATATCTGTCACTATCTGCTGTTCAAATACTGCAGAGATGTTGCAGCGGATGTAGCATATCCTACAGGATGGCTGAAAGAACTGGAAAAACGATTCGAACAGATCCGCTGTGATGACCTTTCCGTATTCTACAATAAAACAAACGAATAGATATACCTTAACACTGCTTCTCATGCGGTGTTTTATTTTCCTCTCTCAGCTTGATCTTTGCTGGGAAAAGGACAAAAACGACCTTTAGCTGGCCCAACAAATACAAAAAGCTGAATCAAAAGACTCTGCCGGCATGAGCGCCGGCGGCTACATGGCAACTTGCCATGTAGCTATGGAATACCGCATGCGCCTACACCGTCAATGACCGGGTCGTATTTTCCTATCGGAAAATCTCCACCCTACGTTCCGTTCCTTGACTGCTCCGGTTCATCGCGGTTCGTAGAAAGTGTAAGGTACGTAGCTTCACGATAGAAGGAAAATATAAGGAGGACAGAAACTATGTTGACGTTTCATTTCAAAAACAAGGAAGAGTTTTATGAGCAGATCGCAGATGGATCCCTGCAGAAGATCATGATGGAATATTTTAATAGATCGGCAGACATGGGGCTTCCGGTCGAGGAGGATACCCTGTTCTATAACTTTGAAGTAGAATTTGAATGTGTATTAGAAAATGGAAAGCGTTGTATCACGGATGAGGAAGTAGCACATCTACATGGGGAGATTGCCGTAAGACTCTATAATGTGATCCGCAGTGTCTGGAGGAGATATCAGAAAAGTGTCCCTATATCGGGAAAAGGTTTCACTCTTACAGAGCTCAGCACGGATATGTGGCGGTTGGTCTGGATAGATTCGGAGATCCCGGAAAAGAAAGCAGAATACCTCTTTTGGAGGCATCAGATCTTCGTATGCAGTGCATTGGGGAATGCCGTCTTCACCTTCCCTCAGAGAGTGAGCTGGAAGGATGTTTGGACCAAGATGGAGACTTCTCAGTTTGCTGATACCCTATCTATTGGGGATTTCAAAAGTCATATATGGCTTGGAAGTGCTGCATATGATGACATCATAGAACGTTACCGACAGCGATACCGGAAGGCAGATAAGGAGGGACCGATCTCCCTAATAGAATATGAGCGATATCTGCAGTATGCACAAGAGTCCTCGTGCCATGAAGAATTCCTCCTGAGGATCGAGCTGGATGAGGACCTGCCCTACCGTCATGACCGGGAGGAGCGATGGCTGCGGACAGAATGCGGGATGCGCCTGAACCCAATCGTTGCGTTTTACTTACATGGGCTTCAAGTCTTCTACAAACGTCAGATCGAGGGCAGATATCCGCTAAACGAAGGGAGCTGAATGATATGAAGAAAATATATAACGATGACACACTACTGAAACGAATCAAAAAACAGATCCGTATATGGGAAGCGTATTACAATGAGACCGGTCATTATCGGGAGGAAACGATTTTTCTGGATTACGGAGAAGAAGCATACCAAGCATGGCTGGAGAACATGGGATCCTATCTAGGCGGTGATGAACTTGGCAAAGAGAATACTTGATGTTTGTTGTGGATCAAAATTATTTTGGTTTCAAAAACACCATCCCGATGTCGTTTATATGGATATCAGGCAAGAACATGGAGATATCCATGGAAAGCATGTCCATGTCGATCCTGATGTGATCGGAGACTTTCGAAATATCCCATATGATGATGGACGATTCGATATGGTCGTATTCGATCCTCCACATCTTCGCTGGGCCGGGCCGAATTCTATCATGAAGGCTCAGTATGGTCAGCTCAGTGAGACATGGTCGCAGGATATCGCTCAAGGGTTCAAAGAATGTATGAGAGTGTTGAAATCAGGAGGCTTCTTGATTTTCAAATGGAACGAATGTCAGATCAGAGTCAATGAGGTCTTGAAGCTCATGGATACGACGCCTTTATTCGGAAACAGACGTGGTGATACCCATTGGCTCGTATTCACAAAAGAGGAATGTCAAAATGAAGAGATATCATAAGTGGAATATATACAAAAACGTCATCATGCTGAGATACCTGTTCCGTGGATGTGATGGTCTCCGGCAGCACGTCCAAATGATGAGATGGATCCATAACAAAGGACTTACCGAGGTCTTCGATTTCATAGAGGAACACTTCGAAGAGACCTGGACGATGCCGGTCCAAGAATTTATTACGGAGAAGAAACATACCAGGTATGATCGAAGAAGATAAAAGACTATCCAGTCGCGAAATACGATGCCATATCTGCAAGGCGGATCTGAACGCCCTCAGACCGGTGACGGCCGGAGATAAAAGCATAGGAGAATACTTGGGATATATACCATATGAATGTGTAGACGGGAGGAACTATCATGATCAATAGAGTTGTATTAGTGGGAAGATTGACGAAGGACCCTGTATTACGGAAGACGACGAATGGCGCATCGGTCGTGTCTTTTACGGTCGCATGCAACCGGCTTTTCAAACAGGAGGGACAGCCGGAAGCTGACTTCATCAACACTGTCGTCTGGAACAAGACCGCAGACAGTGTAGAGAAGTATACGCACAAGGGCTCTCTGGTAGGTGTAGAGGGCCGTATCCAGACGCGCAGCTATGATGACAAGGATTGCAAGCGTGTATATGTAACAGAGGTGGTCGCGGATAATGTGCGCTTTCTGGACAGCCGGAAAGCAGGAGGTACGGATCATGCTTACGTACCCGGACAGGAAAGCACACAGAGCATCACCACTATGAGCAACAGCACTCCGTCCTTCTCCAGTGAGTTCACAAGCACTGCAGCATTGGATATCTCCGATGACGATCTGCCATTTTAATGAAGGAAACGATACGGATGATCACGCAGAAAGAGATCGATGTGGAGGTGTGGGAACTGGTCGATACGACGAAAAATCTTTATATCTCCAATATGGGAAGAGTCAAGCGTATCTATAAAAACAAAAGAGAGCGGATGCTGAAGCCGTATCTGCGTAAAGGCGTCCCTCCCTACTTCATCAAGATAAACAAGAAAGAAGTCAAGGTCGCGCAGCTCGTATGGAGAGCTTTTCATGGGAATTATGATACGAAGCGCTACAGTTTGATCCACACGGGCCTGAAGACAGATGACAGGCTGATGAATCTGACTCTTTTGTCGAAACAGGAGGCAGGAAGCATGTTCGCAAGCCGCAGCCGACGAAGAGGAATCTATAAGGTAGATCCAGAGAACAGGAACATTCTCGCATTTTATAAAAGCTCCAGAGAAGCAGCGGCAAAGGAATACTGCAGCTACCAGACAATCCTGGACAGCTGTAATGGAAAGACGAGAAGGAATGCGACCGGCTATAGCTTCGTATGGTCTGAGGTCGTAGATGATTCTTCCGGCTGGATATAAGGGACATATCGATACATAGGGAAAGAGGATGAAGGAGGATATAGAAATGGAAGAATATGAAATCAAGCTAAGACTTACAGAAACAGAAGCAGAGCAGCTCGTAAAGGCTGCAGCACAGCACGATCAGAAGGTTTCCGAGCTGCTGGAATCCTTTGTATATGATCTAGTCGCATCTGATGAGCATCGCGGAGGTGATGATGAGACAGAATTGGCCCATCAGTGGTATCAGCGGCGCAATGAAGCACTCTATCCGCATCATGCGACCCCGTTGACAGAGAGCGAATCTCTGAAGCTGGCAGAGACAGATATACAGAAGCACTGTATACAGGAGGCATTCCGGTATACTCCCCTTTACTTCGAATGGATAAAAGCAACAATGGTAGAGAATGGCGTGATCATGGAAGACCAGGATCATGAGTGCGTATACTTTTCTATCGATGAGGATGGTGGTATCGAATTTGATGGTGGATACGGAAACAGCTGTAATGACCTGCAGCGCGTTTGTACATATGAAAAGATCTCGTGGAAGGAAGTGGAAACTCGCCTACGCAGCTATACGAAAGAACATCAACAGGAATTACAGTATCACCTGCGAGAATGTTTCAAACAACTGCCAAAACAAGACGACAGTATCGACTATGTGCAGATAAAGATGACGAGGGATATATATCGTCTGGAAGCTATGCTGCGTGAGATCCTTGGAAATTTCTGTTATGAGTGAGTCACTGTTCGAACTGGATGAAACAGGAGAAGGAGGTAGTGTGACATGAAGAAATCAAAAACAGGAAGGGTCCCTGCATGGGTACTATCACATCTGAAAAGATACGGTAATTGTGCCATCGGAAGGAAGATCGCAAAAGAACTCGGAGATGAATTATTGCCCCTCCTACAGGAAGAGGGTTACGTTTGTGAGTTCCTCACGATCGATCATAGCGGGGAAGGAAAAAGCGGAACGACCTATCTCGTCAGATGCCTATGCAGAAACATAAGATAACAGCCGTACTTCATATGTTGGGCTACTTACATCAAGGCTGTGTCGGATATGCACAGCATATCGAAATGCAGAAATGGATCCGACAAAAAGGATTGCATAATGTCTATCACTTCATGTGGGAAACCTTCCAAGATGCTTGGAAGAGGTGAAAGCGTCATGAATAGAACGGAACGGAAACATATGTCATGAAGCTCATTGATAAAGGATAAGACGAAAACGGAAGAAAGGAAAAACAGAAATGAAGAAACATATCAGACGTATCATCATCGCATCGGCAATCATACTATCAGCCGCATTACCTGGATTGAAGAAACTGCAGCCGTTGGAACAGGAAGGCGTGAAGCTGACAAAATGCATAGATGGCGATACCGCCCATTTCATGATCGATGGGCAAGATACGACGGTGCGATTTCTAGCCATCGATACACCGGAGACGAAAAAGCCAAACACGCCGGTACAACCCTATGGCAAAGAAGCAAGCCGATATACATGTGATGCCCTCAGCAGCGCAAAAGAGATCCGTTTGGAATATGAAAAAGAAAAGGACGATAAGTATGGAAGGTGTCTGGCGTGGGTGTTCGTAGATGATGAATTATTGCAGGAACAGCTGATACAAAAAGGTTATGCAAAGGTCGCATACCTATATGGTGACTATAAATATACAGGTAGATTGCAAGAAGCAGAAAAGAAAGCTAAGGCTGAGAGACTTGGCATCTGGAGCTTGAAATAAGGAAGGAATATTATGATCTTACGTATTGAATACATACATGAAAAAGAAAGATTGGATCTTATAAAAAACATCAAAGAGAATTATCTCATCGTGGAGGAAAGCAAGATATCTCCTTCAAAAAAGCAAAATAGCAAAAAGAAGATCCAATTCATAGAAATAGAAAAACGGATCTAATTGTACCACTCACTGGTACAAAGAAAACGAAAACAGAAACGTAAAGGAGAAACTGACATGAATAAAATCATCGCTATAACAAACAGAAAAGGCGGCAGTGGAAAGACGACGACCGCCAAGAATCTAGCATACGATCTCACACTGAACGGGAAACATGTGCTGCTCATCGATCTGGATCCACAGTGCAATGCGACCGAAGGGCTGACGAGTAGAAAGTATAGCCGGACTGTCATCGGGATGCTGGAATGGATGCCGGTACGAAAGTGTATCTACAAAACAAGGTTCAAAGATCTGGATATCCTGCCGGGTAATGATTATCTTGCCAGTACAGAGGTACAGGACGATATCTTGATAAAACAGGTATTACCAATCCGAGAGGATTATGATCACATCATCATCGACACATCGCCCTATTTCAATAAGCTCACCGCAGAAATACTTAAAATCAGTGACCTGGTCATCATCCCAACCCTGCTGGAAGACGATTCTATGAGAGGCGTCATGACGACAATCCAGGAGCTGATGGCATTGTTTGGTGAAAGCATCCGCTGCAGGGTCCTGGCAACGATGGTGGACAGAAGCAAATATGCAGAGAATCTATTCACAGCTTTGAAAGAGGATATCGGAACATTATGCTTCGACACCTATATCCGGGAGAATCGGATACCGGTTCGAAGAGCAAGGCAGCATCATGCGCCGCTCTCTTATCGCTACCGGTATACATCGAAGGCTGCCAGAGACTACGAAAGGCTCACAAAAGAAATACTGGAGGTAATATGATATGGCGAAGAAAAGCATCCTCGGGGAGTTCATGCAAAGCTCTGCAGGAAAAAAACTGGGCTTTGACAATCACATCATGAATATCCATTACACGAAGATAAAGCGACCGCAACGGAATCGCGAATTAAGAAGAATCGATGAATTGGCTGAAGATATCCAGGAGGACGGTCTGGAAAACAACCTTCTGGTGCGAAAGATAGAAAATGACAGATACGAAGTAGAACTGATCGGAGGGGAACGCCGATATTCTGCGATCCTGCGGAATATCGAACATGGAGATATGACCTACGAATATATCCCCTGTAAGGTCTTGACGATGAGTGATATAGACGCACGGAAACGGCTGATCCTCAATAATATTGAAAATGATCCGTTGACGAATGCCGAAAAACTGGAAGCTGTCGAGGAACTGAAAGAGATATACAAAGCAAAGAAGGAGGCCGGTGAAAACATCCCGGGGCGTATCCAGACGATCATCGCAAGTGAGATGGGGCTGAAGAAATCCCAGGTAGCCAATTATGAAAAGATCCTGAATCATGCATCAGAGGAAGTCAGAGAGAGCATCCGGAAAGAAGAACTGCCTCTTGATGCCGCTGCGACACTGGTGGATCTGGATGAAGAGGAACAACGCCGATTTCTAAACGAACATGATACCTACAGTAAGAAAGCGGTGGAATCCTACAAAGAAGCAAAGCATGCGCAAGAGCAGCCGATCGAAAAGCAACTCTATTATGATGAACACGATGAGATTCAAGAAATCGATATAGAGGATGTAGATCAAAGGAAGGATACAGAGGATGAGGAAGCCTTAGAAAGTGAAGCATGGGACAGCATAACAGATACGCCCCCTGTAGAAACGATCGAGGATATCATGACGGATATCGTCAATAGCATGGATAAACTGGAGCCGAAACTCCATGGCGTCGAATTCCGTAATGAATATGCACAGTATCTCAAGGTCAGCGATGAAATCAATACATTGATGGAATTACTTGGACTTGAATGCGAGGAAAATCAGATCAAAGATGATCATTAAGAAATGGCAATGATGCGAATATATAAATCGATATTTGAGGTTAAAAAAATCATATATGGCTTTTTATTCCTTTTATCCATTGTCGTATTTATGATTTCTGCCTGTAAGCTGATCAGTATTTACTTTCTGAATTATCAGGAGCGAAAGGAAAAGGATGCGGTACAGGAGGTTGCCAAGGTTCCGAAGAATCTGGAAAAGGAAAATTTTACAATCGACTGGAAGGCGTTGAAGAAGAAAAACCCGGATGTTGTCGGCTGGATTTTGATTCCCGATACAGATATATCTTATCCAATCGTACAGGGGAGCGATAATTCCTATTATCTGAATCACACCTTTGAAAAAAAGGAAAATTATGCCGGTG
>OJSL01002014.1_pt1 | contig 13840 bp, 10 predicted proteins | sample 1599451 | NCBI WGS metagenome assembly OJSL01 (sample SAMN04168657, study PRJEB22393) | human gut metagenome | biome: human gut microbiome; feature: stool | host: Homo sapiens | collected 2014-03-20
TCATAGTTTTATAAATACTTACGATTTCTGCTTTTTGCTAAAGTTAATGACATTGTGATTTATCAAGGTTTTTGAGCCTTTTTCTGTATTTTGGTACTTTGGTACTCTATTTTTTATAAAGTAGTATATAAAAAAATAAAAAAATAATAAAAAAAATTGAATATATAGAGAGAGAAGTTTAAAAATCAGAGTACCAAAGTACCAAACTTGTTTTTGTGCCTTCAAACCCTGTAAAATAAAGGGTTTCGGGCTTTGGTACTCTGGTACTTTGGTACTTTGCCTAGAGTACCAAAATGATTTTTGTTACTCTGTTACTTTACGCAAAAGCAAAGTAACAAGTAAAGTAACAAGCTGAAACGCTGTAAAATAAAGGGTTTCCGGGTTTGTTACTTTGTTACTCTGTTACTTTGCCTAGAGTAACAAAACTTCCGGTAGTGATAGTTTTGTGAGTTTGTGAGTTTACAGAAAAGAAAACTCACAAGCACGCTCACAAAAAAAGTATTGATTTATCAACGTTTTTAGCCTGTTTTTTCAATTTTGTGAGTTTGTGAGTGTAATTTTATAAAAGTTACTTGAAAAATATTAAAAAAAATAATAAAAAATGAAATATATATAGAGAGCTTTTCAAAAAGTTTACTCACAAACTCACAAAGTGCCTTTTCTTGCCTTCAAACCCTGTAAATATGCGGGTTTGCGGACTCTGTGAGTTTGTGACTTTGTGAGTTGCGTAAACTCACAAAAATGATTTTGGCACTGTTTCAACCATGTATCAAGCATAAAACAGAACACCAGTTCAACCATGCAAAATCCGACACATTAAGAAAACGCTTTTTCACTTTAGTGAAATGCAGTGAAATGATAACCATTAAGAGAGGACTTTTACACTTTGCCATGACAGAGTAGAAGCATTGAACAGTTACAATATACAGAAATGACAAAATGAATTTTGTTGTTTCTGCATATTCCACCCGCCCCGGCGGGTACTTCACCGAACACTTACCCGTAAAATATAACGTGACATTAGAAAAATACCCCTGAGAATCATTTTTATACGTTTCCCGCAACAATACTCCATACAGACCAAAACAACGAAATTTCACAAAAAATAATGGTATTAGACCACCTGCAACGCCTGTTGATTTCGTACGTTGCTTGTGAATCTAATACCACGTTATAAAAAATGGTTCAAAAATCCATTTTACCTTGTCACTGGTATATTTTATCATGTAATTAATAAAAATGGATTTTAGACCGTATTATTATAGTGTTAGACTATGCTTTGCTTCTTTACAGAGAAAAAAGGCAGCAGGAGCCATATTGTTCCAATGTTTTTGGAACATGTTCCAAACCTATATAAAAGATTGGAACACAAAAAAGCCCGTAAAATCAATGTTTTTTATATTTCAAAACGCTGTTTGTTCCAATGTTCCAATATTTTTTTATATTTTAGATAGAAAGAAATAAAAAAGTATATAAAAAGTAACATATAATATATAAATAACTTTAAAAAAAATTGGAACGTTGGAACATTGAAACAAAATATGTTTAAAAACCTTGAAAAATCAACGTTTTTTTCATGTTCCAATTTTTTTTAAAGGATAGGAACAACGTTCCGAAAGATTGGAACAATTGGAACAAACGCCCGCGCCTGCTTCTGCTGTAAAACACTTGTGCGTAACACCCCGTACGATCAAATATTGATTCCCCGCCCGGAACGGGGCGGGTACTGTTTGCTGATAAATCTAATACTACGTTATAAAAAATGACCCTAAAATCCATTTTGTGTTATTCTGCGTATAAATACAGGGGCAGTATAACACGGGCGAAATCCTCGGAAAAATATGGCGAAACAGTGTCCCGGTGCGATGCCTTAACTGCTTATTTTGTGTAAATTATAATATTACATTAGAATTTTTCGGCTAAAATGGATTTTAGGCATGTTCTGGTGTATTTCTTCGCGTAAATAATAAAAATGGATTTTAGAGTGTATGATTATAAAAGAACGGAAAGGGCTATTATTTATAATCTATATACGGCTCTGTTACGGTAATATCTGCAATATCAACGCCACATAATAAACAGCGTCCGCCCTGTTGCCGGACTTCTTTCACGTATAGAGTGCTACTTTCATCTGTATCTATCTGTAATTCATCTATGTTTTGGCTTGGCACTCTGTAAATGTACGGGATTAATAACGTGTAAATAGTATTGTATAGACTCCTTGCTCCTGTATCTTTCTGTATGGCTTCATTTGCTATTGCTTGCGTTGCGCTGTCTGTAATGCTTATTTTCACGTTTTGGGTTGTATTAATCAGGCGATTGAGCGATTTTATAGGAGAATTATGTGATTGTGTTATGATTTCCTGTAATGTTTCTTGTGTTAGACTATTCAATACACAAATTGTATTCATTCTTCCGACAATTTGAGAACTTGCCCCGTAATTGATTAAATCTTCTTCCGTAACCTGTTTCAGTATATTGTTGTTATCTGCTGTTTCTTCCTGTTCTGTTGTACAAAATCCAATCACATTATCCGGCTGTATTCTTTTCTTTATAATATCTTCCAGTCCGTCAAATGCTCCCATACAAAGAAATAGCATATTTTCAGTGTATATTGTGTAATCTTTGTTGTCTTTCGTCTTTACTGTAACTGTTACGCCTTCAATGAACTTTAATAAGTTAGAGATTACAGAAAACGAACTATCTTCTGTAATCTGGCTGTGAAATAACTTGTCAAATTCATCTAGTGCAACAATAGAATAGCTTGTTTTCTCTGTATCGTAGTTGTTTAATACAAGTAATTCTTCAATCATTTCGTTTAAATCGCGACCTTTCCAACCTGTCCCCGTATAGCTTGTAATATCTGCAACAAATACGGACAATTTAACATATTCTGAAACTGCTTTTACTGTTGCTGTTTTACCTGTGCCGGATGCACCAATTACAAGTGCGTTGATTTTCCCGTCTGCCCGGTTGTTTACTTTTCTGTTCTTGTAACGTAACATTTGCAACCATGCAAGCGTTGCCAACGTCTTCACATATTCATCCTGTCCCTTTATTGTTTGCGCTACGGCTTCGTATATCCTATCCGGTGTTATGTTCATCATGTTAATTCTCCCTTATACAAAATACCCCCGCCGGGATGTTGGCGGGGGATGCTGCTATGGTCTATTTGCTTCTGCTGTTGCTTCGCTGTCTGGTCTGCTTCTTCCCGCCTGTATTTGCGGCGGTGTTGGCGTGTGTGCTACTTTTTGTTTCGTCCAATCGGATATTTTCTATCTGTAATACAAGACTGTATACTTTTCTGTTCTCTGTGTCTGTGTATTGTACATTCTTTAGAGTGTACTGTATCGTTACTTTATCGCCTTTATACATGTAATTAAACACCTGTAAATCGTCACGATCAGCGGGAGTGAAATACTCTAAAGGCAAAAATTGCGCTTCTTTTTCTCCTGTTTGGCTATTCCTGTAATTATTCTGTGTTGCTATTGTTATCTTTGTTTTCCTGCTGCCGTCTGCGTTTGTGTATACTGCCGGGTCTTTCACCAATCTTCCCGTTACGATTCCGTAATTGCTGAGATTCATCATGTTTCATATCCTCACTTTCTTTTGTATTTACTCCCGATTTTGCGACAGCAAAACTTTTTTTACGTTCATAGTTTGTTCATTGATTCACATGTTAAAAAATGATAAAATATAAACAGATAGGGAAGGAACAGGACACATAAAATGAGATTATGAAAGGGAGTATTAACATGAATGAAAATGAAAAAATTGTGACTGTTCCGTATTTGTTAACAGTAAAACAGGCATCAGATTATTTTAATATTGGTGCAAGAGTAATCAGAGCGTTGGCAGATGCTGACGTTGATTATAGCTTTCACATGTATAACGGTAACAGGCTGATGATTAAACGTGAGGCTTTCGAGAATTTCTTAAAAACAGCTCAAACAGTGTAACAGTGTAGATTTATGTATATTTATGTTGTCTTAATGTAGCAAGAAGGCGCGTAACGTGTTATAATTCATTATGATTTATAGCATTCTACGGGCTTTCTTTTTTTAAGGAAAGAGGAAAGCTGAATGGGAAAATGTAGAAGGAAATTAAAAGATGGGGAATATTTTAATAGTTCCAACAATCGCTATGAATATCATTATACGGATAGGTTAGACAAGAAACGCGTTATCACATCTGCACGACTTGAACCAAACGACCCGTTACCAAAAAGCAAGCGGGGCGGGAAGTCTCTGAGGGAAAAAGAAGCTGAAATCTTAAAGCTGTTACAGAATAATATTGACGTAGACGGTGGCAAAATAACAGTATACGAGACAACGCTGAAATTTTTAGAGGTGTTATATGCAAAGAAAAACATTACATACAACACAAAACAGAGCTATTCACGTATCTGCCGGACGTTAAACAATACGACGCTCGGTCATATGGCAATTTGCGACGTAAAGCCGGAGCATTGTGACGAATGGTTCGTAACCATGAAGGCGAAATACAGAGGTTCAGCAATGCAAACGGACTTGTCTTTAATCAAACGGACGTTTGAATTTGCGGTTGATCGTGATTGGATAGTCAAAAATCCAATGAAGAACTTAACAGTATCGCATGATGATGGCACGTCACGCAACCCGGTGAGTGTTGAAAAGAGGCAGTCTTTCCTTGACTTTGTGAAAACAGAAAAGCATAGTCACCATTGTTGGGAATTGATTCATGTGTTATTCTGGACGGGGATGAGAGCGTCTGAAATCTGTGGTTTGACGTTGGATGACCTTGATTTTGAGAATCGTGTCATCTATGTAAACAAACAGGTACAGAAGCAGGACGGCGTACGTGTGGTAACAAAGGTAAAAAGCAAAAACGGAATACGTGTTATCCCAATGACACACGAAGTAGAAGAAGCACTAAAGGCAGAAATTGAAAAACGTCACTTAATAGAGGAGCCTGTCCTCTATGGTGAAGATGGCGTAACTGCCTATTCTGGCTTTGTGTTTCTGTCTACACGCCGACGTATGCCGATGATGCGGGAGAACGTTGAGGAATACATGAAAAATTGTATCAAACGCTATAATGAGCGTTATTCAGACGACCCTATGCCTTACTGCGTCCCACACGTTGCCCGCCATACATTCTGTACAAATCTTCAACAGAATGGAATCAACCCGGTGACATTGCAACATATTATGGGACACGGCAGTATTAAGACGACGTTAAGTTGGTATACAGGCGTGAAGGCTGTGCCGGAGCAGGTGGCAGAGATGGATGGAATTGTTACAAAAATATTAACCCCGTAACATTTTAGTATTTCGCTTCTGAAATACTAAAGAAATACTAAAAATTACACTAAAAGATATACTAAATTATAAATATTTATGTTAAGATATGCAAAGTAACAACAAGTGAGAAACAGCATAATTACAGCAAAGGGCACGACATAATGAGGAGTAAAAAATTATGATAGCAATAATTGACTATGATGCCGGAAATATTAAAAGTGTAGAAAAAGCACTTCATTATCTTGGGGAAGAAACAACAGTAACCCGCGATCCGCAGACTTTGTTAAATGCGGATAAAGTAATCCTGCCGGGCGTGGGAAGCTTTGGACGGGCGATGGAGAATCTTCATACATACGGACTTGTACCTGTGATCCATGAGATTGTAGAGAAGAAGACGCCATTTCTTGGAATCTGCCTGGGACTTCAGCTCCTTTTTGAAAGCAGCGAGGAGACACCGGGGGTGGAAGGCCTTGGAATCCTGAAAGGGAAAATTGTTAAGATTCCGCCTGCGCCGGGGCTTAAGATTCCACATATGGGATGGAATTCCCTGCATTTTCAGAATAATGGCAGACTGTTTCAGGGAATCCCGGAACAGACCTATGTATATTTTGTGCATTCCTATTATCTGCAGGCAGAGGAGCCTGAGATTGTAAAGGCTACTACAGAATACAGCACCTGTATTCATGCTTCCGTAGAAAAGGACAATGTATTTGCCTGCCAGTTCCATCCGGAAAAGAGCAGCAAATGGGGACTGAAGATACTTGAAAATTTTGCTGCTGTGGGAAAAGACGGCAATACTGAGAAGGAGGGAAAATAAGATGTTTACAAAGAGAATTATTCCCTGCCTGGATGTAAATAACGGACGTGTGGTAAAGGGCGTAAATTTTGTGCAGCTTCGCGATGCGGGTGATCCGGTGGAGATTGCCAAAGCCTATGATGCAGCAGGAGCAGATGAACTGGTGTTTCTCGATATTACAGCATCCTGCGAACAGAGAGATACGGTAGTTGACATGGTAAGACGGGTTGCTGCCAATGTATTTATCCCGTTTACAGTAGGCGGTGGTATCCGTACTGTAGATGATTTCAAGAAACTGCTGAGAGAAGGAGCAGATAAGATTTCCGTAAATTCTGCAGCAATTGACAGACCGGAACTGATCAGTGAGGCGGCTGACAAGTTTGGAAGCCAGTGCGTAGTTGTGGCTATTGATGCCAAGCGCAGAGAAGACGGCGGATGGAATATTTACAAACATGGCGGAAGATTAGATACAGGGATTGATGCCATAGAGTGGGCAAAGAAAGTGGAAGCTCTGGGTGCAGGGGAAATCCTTCTTACCAGTATGGACTGTGACGGTACAAAAGCAGGATATGATCTGGCTCTTACCAGAGCAATTGCTGATGCTGTCTCCATTCCTGTGATCGCATCAGGCGGTGCAGGTACACTGGAGCATTTTTATGATGCACTGACCGAAGGGGGAGCAGATGCTGCACTGGCTGCGTCTTTGTTCCATTATAAAGAACTGGAGATTTCTCAGGTGAAGGATTATCTGTCTGACAGGGGAATTTCTGTCAGACGATGACCACGAAAAATATAAGAGGTGAAGGATAAGGTATGTCAGCAATTTCAGGTGACTGGCTGGAAGCCCTGAAGGGGGAGTTTCACCAGCCGTATTATGCAAAATTATATAAAACGGTGATGACAGAATATCAGACCAGGAAGATTTTTCCTCCTGCGGATGATCTGTTTAATGCATTTCATTTTACACCGTTGAATGAAGTGAAGGTAGTGATTCTGGGTCAGGATCCCTATCATAATGACGGGCAGGCTCATGGGCTTTGTTTTTCCGTAAAGAGAGGAGTGGAGACGCCACCGTCCCTGGTGAATATTTATCAGGAGCTTCATGATGACTGTGGATGCTATATCCCCAATAACGGCTATCTGGAGAAGTGGGCGAAGCAGGGAGTGCTTCTTCTGAACACAGTTCTGACTGTACGCGCTCATCAGGCAAATTCACACAGGGGGATCGGCTGGGAGCAGTTTACGGATGCTGCGATCCAGGTTCTGAATGAGCAGGACCGTCCTATTGTATTTCTGCTATGGGGACGTCCGGCGCAGATGAAAAAATCCATGCTGAATAATCCGAAGCATCTGATTCTGGAGGCACCTCATCCAAGTCCTCTGTCTGCTTACAGGGGATTTTTCGGATGTAAACATTTCAGTAAAACAAACGAATTTCTTGTTGCCAATGGTCTGGAACCAATCGACTGGCAGATAGAAAATATATAAGAATATATAAGAAAAGAGGTAATGTGTAGTCAGGTAAAAGACACACAGTGATAACATGAATCAGAAAAACAATTTAGTAAAAAATGCATCCTTTCTGATGATTGCAGCTATGATCTCCAAGGTGATCGGTCTTCTGTACAAGAGTCCCCTTTCCAATATTATCGGAAGCCTTGGAATGGGCTATACAAGTCTTGCACAGAATGCCTATATGATCCTTCTGATGATCGCATCCTTTAGTATTCCACAGGCGGTATCCAAGCTGATCTCCGAGCGTATTGCTCTGAAGGATTACAGAAATGCACATAAGTTCTTTAAGGGTGCCATGATCTATGCCATGGTGATTGGCGGAGTGGTCGGTTTATTCTGTCTCTTTGGAGCAGGGCTGATCATCCCTCAGAATCAGAAGGATGCAATTCCGGCACTTCAGATCCTGGCTCCGACGATTTTTTTGTCCGGTATTCTTGGGGTATTCAGAGGATATTTTCAGGCATACAGAAATATGATGCCAACATCTATCTCCCAGATCATTGAGCAGGTATTTAATGCGGCAGTCAGTCTTCTGGCAGCCTGGGGATTCATCAATGCATTCTCAGATGGAACAGAGAACAGCATTGCAAAATGGGGGGCAGCAGGTTCCACAGTAGGAACCGGAGCCGGAGTGGTGACTGCATTGGCATTCATGCTTCTGGTATATGGTGTGAACCGCAGAAAAATCCTGCACCGGGTAGAGAAGGACCACAGACATCAGGAAGAGTCCTACAAAGAGATTTTTCGTGTGATTATCCTGGTTGTTTCGCCGATCATTCTCAGCGCCTTTGTTTATAATGTAAATGCTTATATCAATGGGTATCTTTTCTCGGATATTCTGGGAAGAAGAGGTGGAGATGCGGCACAGATTGGTATTTTATATGCAGAGTATGCCACTTACTTTATGACAATTATTAATATTCCTCTGACGCTGTCCAGTACGGCACCTACTTCCATGATTCCGGAGGTTTCCGCCCTGTATGCCACCGGAGACATTGAAGCGACCAGAGAGTGCATTGACCAGACCGTACAGCTTTCTATGGTAGTTTCTGCCCCATGTGCCATGGGACTGGCAGTGCTTGCACAGCCGATTGTATTTTTGCTTTACGGAAATTCCACAGGACTGGCAGCCAACCTGCTGATCCTTGGTTCTTTTTCGATCCTGCTCAATGGAATGTCAAATATTTCCAATGGAGTTCTGCAGGCAATCGGACAGCAGAGGATTCCGGTGATTACGGCTGCAATCGCACTGGTTGTGGATATTGTGGTAGTGGTAGTGCTGCTGTTTACTACAAACCTTGGAGTTTATGCACTGCTGATCGCAATGGTGATCTATTCTGTGGTTGTATGTGTGTTAAATGACAGAGCCATGAAGAAATATCTGCAGTATAAGAATCCATGGAAAGAAGGATATCTGTATCCTGTTCTTGCATCTGTTCCCATGGGAATTGTTGCAGGCTGTATCTGCTATGGACTGAACATTTTTGTAAAATCCAATTTCATTTGTCTGATCGTTTCCATTCCTGTTGCTGCGGTTGTTTATCTGTTTGCTTACCTGATCATCAGCAAGCCGTCAGAATCACAGCTTAGAAGAATTCCGGGTGGAAGCTATCTGATAAGGATTGCAGAGAAACTTCCGTTCTGGCAGAATAATTAAAAAACAGAAGTTATAAAAACAGAAGTTATAAAAAATAAAAGAGTTATATTTCATGGTTTAAATGTATTTCTGAAATAGAAACACATTTAAAATTTCTGAAATATAACTCTTTTTTGAGCGCGTTTGAAAAATGCTTTTCGCAAAGCAGGATATGTAGATTGCGGGAATGATTTTTCAAATACGCTCTAAGGCGGATATATTGCAAGGTAAAATACATTGCAATATATCCATTACGGTATTATTTATGCATTTTTTCTTCTGCTTTTTTCAGGTTTTTCTGAGCTGTGGAGAGCATCAGTTTGATTCGGTTGAGCTGGTTAACTTCACTTGCACCCGGATCATAGTCGATGGCTACAATATTGGCTGTCGGATATTCTCTGCGGATCTCTTTGATAACACCCTTACCTACAATGTGGTTCGGCAGACATCCGAAAGGCTGGATACAAACAATATTCGGAACATCTCCATGGATCAGTTCCATCATCTCACCTGTCAGGAACCATCCCTCACCTGTCTGGTTTCCGGTGGAAACGATCGGAGATGCCATTTTTGCCAGATTTCTGATATCAGCAGGCGGTGCAAAATGGCGGCTCTGTGCAAGAGCTTCGCTTGCAGGCTTTCTCACCCATTCGATTGCTTTGATTCCCCAGTTTGCCATGGTTGCCTTGGACTTCTTGAATCCAAGATTTTCTACCTTGAAGTTCTGATTATAGAAGCAGTAGCACATGAAATCGATCAGATCCGGTACAACTGCCTCAGCGCCTTCAGATTCCAGAAGCTCTGCCAGATGATTATTTGCAGCAGGCAGGAACTTGACAAGGATCTCACCTACGATGCCGACACGAGGCTTTTTCACATCACTGATCGGAATGGTATCAAATTCGTGAACCATTTCGCGGCACATTTTCTTAAACTGGCTGTGGCTGATACTGCTTCCGCTTAAGAAAGAGATCACACGCTGTTCCCAGATTTTATGTTTCCTGTTTACGATTCCCTCTTCCAGTTCATAAGGACGCATACGATATACGCATTTCATCAGGATATCTCCGAATACGGCACCATAAGCAACTTTCTTCACTAATGGAAGCGTAAGTTTGAATCCGGGATTGCTTTCCAGACCGCTTAAGTTAACAGAGATAACCGGAATCTGTTCCATACCGGCTTTCTTTAATGCGCGTCGTATAAATGCAATATAGTTGGAAGCACGACATCCGCCACCTGTCTGTGACATGACAACGGCCGTTTTGTTCAGGTCATATTTACCGGAAAGCAGAGCATCCATGATCTGTCCCACAACGATCAGAGACGGATAGCAGGCGTCATTGTTTACATACTTCAGACCAACATCCACTGCATGCTTATTGTCATTCGGAAGCACCTCCAGGTTGTATCCGCAGGAATTGAATGCTGCCTGCAGGAGGCTGAAATGGAACGGTGACATCTGCGGGCAGAGGATGGTATAGTCCTTTCTCATTTCCTTTGTAAAGGATACTTTATCAATAGAAGCAGGTTTGACAGTACGTTTCTGTCCCTGTGCCTTCTTCGCACGGATCGCTGCGATCAGGGAACGGATACGGATTCTTGCAGCACCAAGGTTATTTACCTCGTCAATCTTTAAGCAGGTATAGATTTTGTCACTTCCGTCAAGGATTTCATAAACCTCGTCAGTAGTAACTGCATCCAGACCACATCCAAAAGAGTTGAGCTGGATCAGATCCAGGTCATCGCGTGTCTTTACATAGTTTGCAGCAGCATACAGTCTGGAGTGGTACATCCACTGGTCATTAACGCGGATCGGGCGTTCCACAGGTGCCAGATGAGAGATGGAATCCTCGGTAAGTACGGCAATACCATAGCTGTTGATCAGATCCGGGATACCATGATGGATTTCCGGGTCAATATGGTATGGGCGTCCTGCAAGGACAATACCATGGCGTCCTGTATCTTCCAGATATTTCAGGGTTTCTTCCCCTTTTTTCTGTACATCGCGGCGTGCAGCAGCCATTTCCTCCCAGCCCTTATGCACAGCAGCTTTGACTTCTTCTGCCGGGATATCCTTAAATTCCTCTACCAGACGATTTGCCAGAATTTCCTCAGAAGTAAATGCAAGGAACGGATTGCGGAAGGTAATGGACGGATCATTTAATTCGTCTACGTTATTTTTGATATTTTCGGCATAAGAGGTAACGATCGGGCAGTTATAGTGATTGACTGCATCCGGGAACTCGTTACGTTCATATGGAATACAAGGGTAGAAAATAAATTTCACACCATTGCGGATCAGCCAGGTTACATGGCCATGTGCGAGCTTGGCAGGGTAGCATTCGGATTCACTTGGAATGGATTCAATACCCAACTCATAAATCTTTCTGGTGGAAGTAGGAGAGAGCACAACCTCATACTTCAGTTCTGTAAAGAAAGTATACCAGAAAGGATAATTCTCAAACATATTCAGAACACGCGGGATACCTACTTTACCTCGCGTTGCCTTATCAGCAGTAAGCGGTGTGTAGGAGAAAATACGTTTATATTTGTATTCATAAAGATTCGGAATATGATCTTTGTTCTTTTCCTTACCGATACCGCGTTCACAGCGGTTACCGCTTACATACTGGCGGCCGCCGGAGAATTTGTTGATAGTCAGACGGCAGTTATTGGTACATCCACGACAGTTTGCCATAGAAGTTGTATATTTCAGCTCGTTGATCTTATCAATGGAGAGCATAGTCGTTTCTGCGCCTTCCTGATGGCGTTCACGGGCAATCAGTGCAGCACCGAAGGCACCCATGATTCCGGCGATATCCGGACGGATGGCTTCGCAGCCTGCAATCTTTTCGAAGCTTCGAAGAACCGCATCATTGTAGAAGGTACCACCCTGTACAACGATGTGCTTGCCAAGTTCGGAAGCGTCAGAAACCTTGATAACCTTATACAGAGCATTTTTGATAACAGAGTAAGCAAGACCTGCGGAAATATCGGAAACCTCAGCTCCCTCTTTCTGCGCCTGCTTTACCTTGGAATTCATGAAAACAGTACATCTGGTACCAAGATCTATAGGATGCTGTGCAAAAACAGCAGCTTTTGCGAAATCCTGTACTGTATAATTCAGGGATTTGGCAAAGGTTTCAATAAAGGAACCGCATCCGGAGGAGCATGCTTCATTTAACTGTACGCTGTCAACGGTCTTGTTGCGGATCTTGATACATTTCATATCCTGTCCGCCGATATCCAGGATACAGTCTACCTCTGGGTCAAAGAATGCAGCTGCATAGTAATGGGATACGGTCTCAACCTCGCCCTCATCCAGGAGCAGGGCCGCTTTGAGCAGAGCCTCGCCGTAACCTGTAGAACAGGAATAAGCGATCTTTGCGTCTTTGGGAAGCAGTTCATAGATTTCTTTAATAGAACGGATGGTAGTTTTTAACGGGTTTCCGTTGTTGCTACTGTAAAAGGAATAGAGAAGTGTTCCATCTTCGCCTACCAGTGCAGTTTTGGTTGTGGTGGAACCTGCATCAATACCCAGATAGCAGTTTCCTTTATATGTAGCCAGATCTCCTGTTTTTACTTTGTAGGAACTCTGACGTTTTGCAAATGCATCGTATTCTTCCTGAGAAGCGAAAAGTGGTTCCATACGTTCTACTTCAAAATCCAGCTTAATGGAATTGCGGAGTCTGTCTTTCATTTCTGTCAGGGAAATGGAGTTGTCTTCTTTGGCATTTAATGCAGAACCGATGGCTGCAAAAAGATGGGAGTTCTCCGGAATGATGGTGTGTTCCCCATCCAGCTTCAAAGTACGGATAAAGGATTCTCTCAGTTCGGACAGGAAGTGAAGCGGACCACCCAGGAATGCAACATGTCCACGGATGGGTTTTCCGCAGGCAAGACCGGAGATGGTCTGGTTTACAACTGCCTGGAAAATAGAAGCTGACAGATCTGGTTTGGTTGCACCGTCATTGATCAGCGGCTGGATATCCGTTTTGGCGAAAACACCGCAGCGTGCAGCAATCGGGTAGAGCGCTTTGTAATCTTTGGCATATTCATTCAGACCTGTGGCATCTGTCTGGAGAAGAGAAGCCATCTGGTCGATGAAAGAACCGGTGCCACCTGCACAGATACCGTTCATACGCTGTTCTACGTTTCCGTTTTCGAAATAAATGATCTTGGCATCCTCACCGCCAAGCTCGATGGCAACATCTGTCTTAGGTGCCAGCTTCTGCAGAGAAGTAGAAACTGCAATAACCTCCTGGGTAAAAGGAACGCCCAGATGGTTGGCAAGGGTCAGACCGCCGGAACCTGTGATCACAGGATGGAGAGTCATCTCGCCATACTGGTCAAAGGCCTCCTGAAGAAGGTCTGCAAGGGTTTCCTGAATGTTCGCAAAATGACGCTTGTAATCCGCGAAAATGAGATTTTCATTCTCATCTAAGATCGCGATCTTTACAGTAGTGGAACCAATGTCAATTCCAAGTGTTTTGTAATTCATAAAGTAAATTCAAGCCTCCTCGTATTGTATATAAACAAAATTGAAATTTTCCTGTTACTGTTCACACACCACTATCCCGCGAGGTGTTTTGGCATGAATATGCCAAA
>OJSL01002019.1_pt1 | contig 13795 bp, 9 predicted proteins | sample 1599451 | NCBI WGS metagenome assembly OJSL01 (sample SAMN04168657, study PRJEB22393) | human gut metagenome | biome: human gut microbiome; feature: stool | host: Homo sapiens | collected 2014-03-20
GCGAAGCTTGCAAGGCAGGTAACATCATCGTTCGTCAAAGAGGTACTGAATTCCACCCGGGTAACAACATCGGTATGGGTAAAGACCACACTCTTTTCGCTTTAGTAGACGGAACTGTACAGTTCAAAGTAACCAAGGAAGACAGACGTTATGTATCTGTAATCCCCGCTGAAAGCGCAGAAGCGTAAGTTTCAGAATAAAAAATAAAGAAAAGGGATGTAATCCAATGGATTGCATCCCTTTCTTTTTATAGCAAAAACAACACCTTATTTGTTTTTTACTTATCTTTGTGCTCTCAAATCAAGATTTTAATCAAAACAAAGTATCAAGATATGCTTACCATCAAACAAATTACAGAAAACACCGACGCGGTGATCCGCGGACTGGAAAAGAAGCATTTCAAAAATGCTAAAGAGACAATAGACCAAGTAATTGCCTTTAACGACAAAAGACGTAGCACACAGTCTGTATTAGATAATAACCTCTCTGAAGTGAACTCTATTTCCAAATCTATCGGACAACTGATGAAGGAAGGGAAAAAAGAGGAAGCTGAAACTGCCAAAAGTCGTGTAGCCGAGCTAAAAGAAACTAACAAGACTCTGCAAGCCGAAATGGACCAGGCTGCTGAAGATATGCAGAATCTGCTCTACACCATTCCTAATATACCTTATGATGAAGTACCCGAAGGTGTGGGCGCCGAGGATAATGTAGTAGAGAAAATGGGTGGCATGGAAACCGAACTTCCCAAAGATGCACTACCTCATTGGGAACTGACGAAGAAATATGATTTGATTGACTTCGACTTAGGCGTAAAGATCACAGGAGCCGGATTCCCGGTTTACAAAGGAAAAGGTGCACAGTTGCAACGCGCACTGATCAACTTCTTCCTGGACGAAGCCCGCAAGGCTGGCTATCTGGAAATCATGCCTCCGACAGTGGTAAATGCAGCTTCCGGTTACGGAACAGGCCAGTTGCCCGATAAGGAAGGACAGATGTACCATTGCGAAGTAGACGATTTATATCTCATTCCAACAGCTGAAGTACCTGTAACAAATATCTATCGCGACGTGATTCTGGAAGAGAAACAACTTCCTATCAAAAACTGCGCTTACACGCAGTGTTTCCGTCGCGAAGCCGGATCTTACGGTAAAGATGTGCGCGGTTTGAATCGTCTGCACGAATTTTCCAAAGTAGAATTGGTACGCATTGACAAGCCGGAACATTCCAAACAGTCTCACAAAGAGATGCTGGATCATGTAGAAGGATTGCTGCAGAAACTGGAATTACCCTATCGTATCCTTCGCCTGTGTGGCGGTGATATGAGCTTTACCGCTGCTCTCTGCTTCGACTTCGAAGTTTATTCAGAGGCACAGAAACGTTGGCTGGAAGTAAGTTCCGTTTCTAACTTCGATACTTATCAGGCTAATCGCTTGAAATGCCGTTACCGCAGTGGAGAAAAGAAAACAGAGCTTTGCCATACATTGAACGGATCTGCATTGGCATTACCACGCATCGTTGCCGCTTTACTGGAAAATAATCAGACACCGGAAGGCATCCGTATTCCAAAGGCACTGGTGCCGTATACGGGTTTTGAAATGATTGACTAAAAATAACTGCGTTATTCTGGCGGGTAAATCATAATTCGCTCTTACACAGGTAACCTCAGACGTTTATACCATTACGTCGATATGGCCTGGTAGGGGCGAATTATCGTTCGCCCACATCAGTTACACAGCTTTTTAGAAGAAACTTTCTTTGTTTTTACCAAATAACCCGTATCTTTGTAATCCGTAACAATCTGAAAGTAATTACGTAATTATACCAACAAAATTTATAGATAATGAACAAAATCATTAGCAAAGAACATTTTTCTGAAAAGGTTTTTAAATTAGAGATTGAGGCACCTTTAATAGCCCGTTCACGTAAGGCAGGACACTTCGTCATTGTACGTGTAGGCGAAAAAGGTGAACGTATGCCATTGACAATTGCGGCGGCTGACGCCGTACGCGGTACTATCACTTTGGTAGTACAGGAAGTAGGCCTCTCCTCTACCCGCCTTTGCGAACTGAATGAGGGCGATTATATCACTGATGTGGTAGGTCCGTTGGGACAAGCTACTCATATTGAAAACTTCGGAACAGTGGTTTGTGCAGGTGGTGGTGTAGGCGTAGCTCCCATGCTCCCTATTGTACAGGCTTTGAAAGCTGCCGGTAACCGCGTTATTGCCGTACTTGCCGGACGTAGTAAAGAGCTGATTATCCTTGAAAAAGAAATGCGTGAAAGTGCAGACGAGGTCATCATTATGACCGACGACGGCTCTTATGGACGCAAAGGATTGGTAACCGAAGGCGTTGAAGAAGTCATTAAACGGGAGAAAGTGGACAAATGTTTTGCCATCGGCCCCGCCATCATGATGAAATTTGTTTGCTTGCTGACTAAAAAATATGAAATACCGACCGATGTCTCGCTGAATACAATCATGGTGGATGGTACAGGTATGTGCGGTGCTTGCCGCATCACCATCGGCGGAAAGACCAAATTCGTTTGTGTAGACGGACCGGAATTTGATGGTCATCAGGTAGACTTCGACGAGATGTTGAAGCGTATGGGTGCCTTCAAGAGCATCGAACGTGAGGAGATGCACAAACTTGAAGAAGGTGAATCCTGTAAAGTTATGCCGGAACCTGCACAGGAAGTAGACGAGAAAAGTCGTAATGCCGCATGGCGTCTGGAGCTTCGCAAGGCAATGAAACCCAAAGAACGCACCGCTATTCCGCGTGTTGAAATGAACGAACTCGATCCAGAATACCGTTCGCATAGTCGCAAAGAGGAAGTAAACCAGGGGCTGACAGAGGAACAAGCCCTGACGGAAGCCAAGCGTTGCCTCGATTGCGCAAATCCTGGTTGCATGGAAGGTTGTCCCGTAGGTATTGATATTCCTCGTTTCATCAAAAACATTGAACGCGGAGAAATACTCGAAGCTGCCAAGACACTGAAAGAAACCAGTGCTCTGCCTGCTGTTTGCGGTCGTGTTTGCCCGCAGGAAAAACAGTGCGAGTCAAAATGTATCCACCTGAAAATGAAAGAAAAGCCGGTAGCTATCGGCTATCTGGAACGATTTGCCGCTGACTATGAACGTGAAAGCGGGCAAATCTCCGTACCGGAAATCAAAGAAAAGAATGGTATTAAGATTGCCGTCATTGGCTCCGGACCTGCCGGACTTTCTTTTGCCGGAGATATGGCTAAATATGGTTACGATGTTACTGTCTTTGAAGCTCTTCACGAGATAGGCGGTGTACTGAAGTATGGTATCCCCGAATTCCGCCTGCCGAACAAAGTGGTGGATGTGGAGATTGACAATCTTGCCAAGATGGGGGTTAACTTTATTAAAGACTGTATCATAGGTAAGACTATCAGTGTGGAACAGTTGGAAGAAGAAGGTTTCAAAGGTGTATTCGTGGCATCCGGTGCCGGATTGCCTAACTTTATGAATATTCCGGGAGAAAATTCCATCAATATTCTGTCATCCAATGAATACCTGACGCGTGTCAACCTGATGGATGCAGCAAGCGAAGACTCTGATACTCCGGTTCCTTTCGGTAAAAACGTAGCCGTTATCGGTGGCGGAAACACAGCTATGGACTCAGTACGTACTGCACGTCGTTTGGGGGCCGAACGTGCTATGATTATTTATCGTCGCTCCGAAGAGGAAATGCCTGCGCGTATCGAAGAGGTAAAACATGCCAAAGAAGAAGGTGTGGAGTTCCTCACGCTGCATAATCCGATAGAATACATTGCCGACGAACAAGGAAAGGTGAAACAAGTTATTCTGCAAAAAATGGAGCTTGGCGAACCCGATGCATCCGGACGCCGTAGTCCTGTCCCCATCCCGGAAGCAACGGAAACGATTGACATAGACTTGGCCATCGTCAGCGTAGGTGTATCTCCCAACCCGATTGTACCTTCATCTATCAAAGGCTTGGAACTGGGACGTAAGGGAACAATTGCCGTGAATGACAGTATGCAATCGTCCATCCCGATGATTTACGCCGGAGGAGATATCGTTCGTGGCGGTGCCACCGTTATCCTTGCCATGGGCGACGGACGAAAAGCTGCCGCTGCTATGAACGAACAGTTGAAAAGATAGAACAGAAGATAATTTTATGAATAAAATTCTTAAAAAACAGGCAGTTCAGCTAATGAACTGTCTGTTCTTTATTTTTCTTTGCGGGAATTGCCTGGCACAAAAAGCATACCCCGAGATCAGAGTATCCTACATCAGTGAGTTACAAAAAGGGATACAAGATTCACACTGGATACTGGATTCTGACTTGGTATCAAGCCCGGGAATGATACCTTTCGGCAACGGCAATTACACCGATTCACTCATCAATCATCTTGATACCATCCAACCCGCTGATTGGCGGACGCCAAAAGGCAACTACCCTGTTTTTCTGGCAATATGGGGTAATGACACTTTAAGTTATGCCCGGCTTCCCGACACACGATTCTACTACAGAAACGATAATAAACAAAAAAAGAAAATCCGTGTTCTGGAAGTGGAAAGCCAACTTCCTCCCTATACTCGCTTTGCCGCCGATGTCGAGGGGCTGTCCGAAAAGAAAATTTCTGCACTTACCGACTCCATGAAACGGATGAAGAGCCCTCAAGATACTTTAATGAACTGTCCGCAAGCATGCTTTTTCTATGCCCTGGATGCATTCTTCCGCACCCATGGCATTTGCCCGGATCCTGTCATTACCCGCAACACGAATTTCAGCAAAAAAGAAGAGTTGGCCGCTTTCTTCGAACACTTTCTTAAACATACAGCCGATTATCCCTGCCATTATAAGAAAGTGAAAGACGTGAGCTTTCCGGACAACAGCGTAATCGTTATCGTCAACGGGTACAATGAAATCATCCATGCCGTCTTTTATCATGACGGGCTGTTTCATACTAAAAACGGTCTCTTGTCTCCCTTTGTCTACTCAACGATACGCCCTATACTGAAAGGATACGGAAGTAAAGATAATCCGGGTAAAGACTTAAGCAAAACAGGGAAACTAATGCTGGGACAAACCCTGAAAGTATATACACTGAACGACTCCCTCTACCACCTGCATCAATAAAACAAGCTATGTTATGCTCGAAGACAAGCAATGTTATCACCCAAAGCATTGCTTGTCTTCGAGCAAAACAAGCAATATCATTTCAAATCGGAAGCCCCTTGAGTAACGGTTTCTCATACACTCCAGAATAAAACGGAAGCCCCGCTTGCACATTCAAGTTGCAAGCGGGGCTTCCGTTTTTGTTTTTTATAAAAATTTATTTCACCACTTTGTTCGTTGCCGGATCAGGAAAAATCACCGACGGCTTGAACGACTTGGCTTCTTCAAAGTCCATCAAGGCATACGACATAATAATGATGATATCATCCGGCTGCACCTTGCGGGCTGCCGCACCATTCAGGCATATTTTGCCCGAACCACGTTCACCTTTAATAATATAGGTTTCAAAACGTTCACCATTATTGTTGTCGGCAATGTACACTTTTTCACCGGCAATCATATTGGCCGCATCCAGCAAGTCCTCGTCAATCGTAATGCTTCCCATATAATTGAGGTTAGCTTCTGTGACACGAGCGCAATGGATTTTCGACTTCAGCACTTCAATCATCATAAGGTCTGATCTCTCTTTTTAGGTTTATTACTCTTTATACTTAATGTTGTCAATCAGGCGAACCTCACCACAGAATACTGTAATACAACCTACAGCATACGCCGTATCTTCCCAATTGGCTATTTTCTGCAACGTGTTGCCATCTACCAGTTCGAAGTATTCCAGACGCAAACCGGGAGCGGCTGCAATGGCATCTTCCACAAACTTCTGAGTCTCAGCAACTGTACGAGAAGCCGCAAAGGTACGACTTTCAAATAATGTTTGCGATATTTTTAAAGCATTTTTACGTTCTTCGGCAGATAAACGCGCATTACGACTACTCAGGGCCAGCCCATCCTCTTCACGCATAATGGGACATCCCACAATTTCCAACGAATAATTCATCTGGCGCACCATCTCACGAATGATAGCCAACTGCTGGAAATCTTTCTCTCCGAAGTAAGCACGATCCGGCTTCACTGCATCAAACAGCTTGCTCACAATCTGACAAACACCATTGAAGTGTCCCGGACGAAACGCACCTTCCATCACTGTATCCAACGGCGCATAGCTAAACTGGCGCATATCTGGTTCGGGATACATCTCCGCAACCGAAGGAGCGAATACAAACGCAGCACCGCAAGCTTCCAACAAAACACAATCGGCATCCAGCGTACGGGGATATTTCTCTAAATCGTTCTTGTCGTTAAACTGTGTCGGGTTTACAAAAACACTCACTACCGCAGCATCATTCTCTGCAACACAACGTTTCACCAATGACGCATGACCGGCATGTAGGGCACCCATTGTAGGCACCAATCCTACCTTTTTACCTTGGGCCCGTAAAGCCGAAAGTTCGGCCTGCAAGTCCTTGATAGTATGTACTATTTCCATTTTTATAGGTTATATAATAACTTAGTTGTTCGCAAAAGCGGTGCAAAATAAACTATTATTTAGCATATAAAGAAGAAATATCGCAAATTAATGCAAAAGTTCTGCTTGAGCAGCACTCCTCTTTGAGACAAAGCATCACTGATTAACAAGCAGTTAACAATTCATAAGGAATTATAGAGTCGCCTTATTTGCTCAAGTGCCCGATTTTTTTTATATCTTTGCAGAATAATTGAGAACATTGTTATTATGACAAAGGCGAATAAGGTTTTATTTATTACCCAAGAGATTACTCCTTACGTACCAGAATCCGAAATGTCCCTTGTAGGCAGAAACCTACCTCAAGCAATCCAGGAAAAAGGCAGAGAAATTAGAACATTCATGCCTAAATGGGGGAATATCAACGAGCGCAGAAACCAATTGCACGAAGTGATACGCCTCTCCGGTATGAATCTGATTATTGACGATACCGACCACCCTCTTATTATTAAAGTTGCTTCCATTCAATCTGCCCGCATGCAGGTATATTTCATCGACAACGATGATTATTTCCAGAATCGCTTGCAGGCTGCTGATGAGAATGGCGTGGAATATGGAGATAATGACAGCCGTGCTATATTCTATGCACGCGGTGTACTGGAGACGGTAAAGAAGTTACGCTGGTGCCCGGATATCATCCATTGTCATGGCTGGATGACTGCCTTAGCTCCTTTGTATATCAAGAAAGCATATAAGGACGAGCCTTCATTCCGTGACGCTAAAGTAGTATTTTCTGTTTTTGAAGATGACTTCAAAGAATCATTCAATGCTGATTTTGTAAACAGATTGGTATTGAAAGGCGTTACAAAAAAAGATATGGCTCATCTGAAAGCTCCTGTAGACTATGCTACGCTGTGTAAACTGGCTATCGATTATTCGGATGGAGTAATTCAGCAAAGTGAAAATGTTAACGAAGAGGTTATGGAATATGCCCGCCAGGCAGGAAAACCGATTTTAGAATATCAAACTCCCGAAACATTTGCCGAGGCTTGTAATGAGTTCTACGATAAAGTGTGGGAAACAGAACAAAAATAAACAAGATAACAAAGAAAACTATGAAAGTTAAGTACTTAGGAGCATTGCTTTTAGCAGCAACCCTTACTTTCTTTGGTTGCGATGATAATACCGGAACGTTAGGAATAGGAATGTTACCCGGATCTGACGGTATTAGCGCACATACGACAACATTCGATGTGACTACACGTTCTGTGGTTGCTGATTCTGTATTTGCAAAAACCAGTACCGGATATGTAGGCCGTTTTACAGATCCTCAATTCGGGTATTACGAAGCCAGCTTCCTGACGGAATTGAACTGTATAGATGACTTCAGTTTTCCTGAGAAGTATGATTTTGATAAGAAAACCGGTATTTTGACTGATGATACAGTAGCAGGCGTACGTTTAGTTGTTTTCTACTCTACATGGTTCGGTGACTCTCTGAATGCCTGCCGTATGAGTGCATATGAATTGGACAAAAAATTAGAGCGTAACCGTTATACCAATATCAAGCCGACAGATTATTATGACTGGCTGAATCCTATAAAGTCATTATTGGGTCGCAGAGCCTATACAGCTTATGATACAAGCGTAACGGATGAAGAAAGGAACGAAACCGATAGTAATGGTAACAAAACATACTATCCAAGTGTTATTTTCACACTCGACAAGGACAAATTTGGAAATGATTGGATTGATCTTTGCCAGAGTCATCCCGAATATTTCAAGAACTCCGATGCTTTCATTGAAAATGTATTCAAAGGTGTATATATAAAAAGCGATTATGGAGACGGAACCGTACTTTACGTAGACCGTGTAGACTTACAAATGAAATATCAGTACTATGTATTGAATGATACTACCAAAGTACCTTATAAACGTAAACAGGAAGGTTTCGAAGGTCAGGATTCTACAGCTTATAGATGGCAAACTGAATTTGCTTCTACAAAAGAAGTTATTCAAGCTAATCAATTCCTCAATTCTGATAAAATTGCAGAGCTTGCCAAGATAGAAGATTGGACATACATCAAATCTCCTGCCGGAATTTTCACAGAAGCAATTTTGCCATATGACGAAATCTATGAAAAGTTATCTAATGATACGCTTAATGCCGTAAAACTGACTTTCACTAATTACAATGAAAAAAGTGATTATGAATTCAGTATGAGTGCTCCAAGTGAGGTTTTATTGTTACGTAAAGTAGATTTCAAGAGTTTCTTTGAAGAAAACAAGTTACCGGACAATGTCACTTCCTTTACAGTGGCACATAATAATGTAACAACTAACCAATATACATTTAATAATATTGCCCGTTTGGTTACAACCTGCATCAAAGGAAAGGATGCTGCAAAGAAAAAAGCAAAAGAAGAAGCTGGCAGTGCTTGGACTGATGAGAAAGATAAACAATGGGAAGAAGACTGGAAAACAGTATACCTGATCCCTGTTACAATCAGTTACGATACAAGTAACAACACTAAAACAATGACTGGCATCCAGAATGACTTGAGACCAGGATATGCTAAACTGAAAGGTGGCCCGGCTAAAGCTTCGAACGGTGAACTAAATAATCCACTAAAGTTAGAAGTAACTTATACCACATTTAATAAGTAAGCTTTTTCCCAAAAGTATATCAATAAAAAAGCCTTTCGCTCATTTGAACGGAAGGCTTTTTTATTGATATACTTCTAAAAGAAGTGACTACTTAGTAACTTCTTTCTTGATCGCTTTCTTTGCAGCCGATTTCTTTGCTGCCGGGGCTTTAGTTTTAGCAGTTGTTGCTTTGACAGCCTTTGCCGGAACGGCTTTTCCTTTTTCCAGTTTAGTCTGTAATTGTTCTAATTCCTTATGCAATTCATCAATTTCATCACCTTGGTTCTTAATAGTCGTCAACAAGGCATTCAGTTCCTCATTGTCTATATCCATTGGATAAAGCGACTCTACCCGTTTGATGAAATCACCCAAAACATTCATATAGTTGGTGAAAGCATCATACGGAGATTCATAAATACCCCTATTCAAGCCTACACCACTATTTTTCGTAGTCATAAAGCGAAAGTTATTACTTGCCTGCAAATAATCCCAATCCTGCTTGATACGACGGTCATCAGACAAATGGATACGTTCAGCAATGCTATATAGTTTATTGAAAGCCTCGCGTTGCATGCTGTTACCCAACCAGCAACTGGTATCTCTTTCCTCATCGACCCAAGACATAGGATATGGCACATCCAGTTGGGATACCGATTTCAATTTACTGATAATCTCTGTTGGCGTAGAGAATGTAATACCTTTATCTTTTGCACAAGCAGGCAACGCCTTCAGGAATTCCAAAATATTGGATGAAAGTGGCTGGGACATTCCCAAAGCACTCAGTTCCATAAAGATATTGATAACCTGTTCTTCCTGTGGCAAAGCATCAATCCAGCCAATATATTTATCTGCAAACAACGGATACTCACTCCATTCCGAATTAGAAAAACGCAAACTTATATCATCTGAAAGTTTAAAATCACGCAGCAACAATTTCAGGTTGGGATTATGACTGCAATGATATACATAGTGCGGGCTCTTCCAGCCCAAAACATGTTTGGCACCTTCAGTCAACATGCCTTTAAAGCCCATACTTGCTACCAGTCCTCCTATTTCATCAGAATAAATCAAGCTGGAATTACGGAATACCTTCGGTGACTTACCGAACATTTGCTTCATCTTAGCGCACTGACGCTTTACTTCTTCTTTAAAACAATCCTCGTTTGCCAAAGAAGAAAGCCCATGGGAATAAGGCTCGGCAAGGAATTCACAACATCCTGTGTCATTCAACTGATGTAGCAGATCAATGACAGCCGGCGCATGAATTTCCAACTGTTCCAAAGCCACACCGGAAATGGATAAAGCTACCTTAAATGCACCTCCGGAATTCTTTACCATGTCAATGAGCGCACTCAATGCAGGAATATAGGAACGTTCGGCAACTTCGTTGATACTATATTCGTTGGCATAATCATCATAGTAATAATGATTCGTACCTATATCAAAGAAACGATAGCGTTTCAGGTGAATGATTTGATGAATCTCAAAATAAAGACAGATGGTTCTCATATCTATATTGTTTTATTGTTATCTATTATATTGTTTAATGACCTCTTCGTAGATGCGACGCACTTTCAATCCCACATCTTCCCACTTAATGGCATCCACTTCCTTCTTACCTTCATCACGTAAGTATTCATAAAGGGCAGGATAAGTACAGATAGCATAAATCGCATCTGCCATAGCGTGGATATCCCAATAATCGGTCTTAATACATTTCTCCAAAATCTCGGCACAACCGGATTGTTTAGAGATAATGGTAGGTACACTACACTGCATAGCTTCCAAAGGAGAAATACCAAATGGTTCCGAAACAGAGGGCATGATATACACATCACTTGCCTTCAGCATTTCATACACTTGACTTCCTTTCATGAAACCGGGGAAATGGAAGCGGTCGGCAATACCGCGTTCAGCTACCAAACGAATCATCTGGTTCATCATATCGCCATTACCCGCCATTACGAAACGGATATTACGAGTACGGTGCAATACCATTGCAGCAGCTTCTACAAAATACTCAGGTCCTTTTTGCATAGTGATACGACCTAAGAAAGTTACCACCTTTTCATTCGGCTTCTTCTGCGGTACAATATCCTGTATTTCCTGCGGAAGCGGAGAAACTGCATTATGTACGGTAGATACCTTGCGTGGATCCTGGAAATACTTATGAATAACCGTTTGGCGAGTCAGCTCGCTCACACACATAATGTGATCGGCATGATCCATTCCATTCTTTTCAATGGCATATACAGTGGGATTCACATTACCACGGCTACGGTCGAAGTCAGTGGCATGCACATGGATTACTAACGGTTTGCCTGATACTTGTTTGGCATGAATACCTGCAGGATACGTCAACCAGTCGTGTGAGTGGATGATCTCAAACTCCTGTTGACGTGCCACCACACCGGCCACAATAGAATAGTTATTGATCTCTTCGTGTAAGTTGGCCGGATAACGGCCGGAAAATTCGATACAACCGAGATCATTGGTATGCAAATAATTAAAATCGGCATAAATATGATCACGTAAATCATAATAGAGCTGGGGATTCATATAAGAACCTACACGTCCCTGAACATAATCCCAGTTTACATCACGCCACACTACCGGAGTGCTATTCATGCCTATGATACGCAAGAAGCTCTGGTCTTCATCGCCCCACGGCCTTGGAATACAGAAAGTAATTTCCATATCTTCCTGCTGGGACATTCCCTTCGTCAGACCGTAGCTGGCAGTTCCCAAGCCACCTAAGATATGCGGGGGGAACTCCCATCCAAACATTAAAACTTTCATTTTCGTTCCTCCTCTTATAAATTATACTTAGACAACAATTTCAAGATGCGCAGTATTTCAGCCACATTCATGGCAAAAGATACTGCACCACGACCTCTGAACGGTGGATTACCATCAAAGAGTTCGGGGAGCGAACCAATACAATGACTCGTCATCTCATCTTCAAAACCAATCAGATAACGCTCTACGAATGATACACCGCTCATCTTGTAAATACGCAGGTATGCCTCCATATAGAAACCCATAAGCCAAGGCCAGGCTGTACCCTGGTGATAAGCATAATCTCTCTGAATCTGAGGACCGACATAATTAGGATTGTATCCCCCACTCTTCGGACTGAGAGTACGCAGACCTTTCGGAGTAAGCAACTCTTTCGTCACAATATCAAGCACTTGTTTTTTCTGTGCCCGGTCCAGCGGAGAATAATCAAAAGCAACGGTAAATATCATATTGGGACGGACGCTCCAGTCCATCATAAATCCATCTACATAATCGAACAGATAACCGCTTTCATTACGGAATATTTCAATAAAGGACTTCCCGGTTATTTCAGCCTGAGCATCCAATTCATCTGCCAGATGGACATTGCCAGCTTCACGAACCAGATCGGCTATGAAGCGAAGTGCATTATACCACAAAGAGTTCACTTCCACAATGTATCCCGTACGTGGTGTTACCGGACGACCATTTACCGTAGAATTCATCCAGGTAATAGCTTTCTCTGTTCCATTGGCATATAGCAGACCATTTTCATGCAGGAAAAGATTATCATGCTTACGGCTACGGATGTAATCCATGATATCCTCCAGCAAACGGCCATATTTCTGGCGACATTGTTCACGAGAAGTTTCTTTGGCATATTGTTGCAATGCCCATATAGCCCATAACAACACATCGGGATCTTCCATTTCGTAGATCTTATAGCTGGCGGGCTCACCGTTGATAAACTCACGTATAGCCTTTTCAGCAGTTAGCATAACATCTTCGAACTCATTCTGTTCATCTACTGCCAGAGTCAGCCCGGGCAAAGATATGAACAGGTCGCGGGCACGGCACTTGAACCAGGGATAGCCGGCCAGTACATAGTGGTCATTCCCCTGCTTGTTATGGAACTGATGTGCCGAATTCTGCAGACAGTGATAGAAACTGTCGCGCGGCGTACGATCTTCCACTTCCGCTTCAAATGTCTGTTTCAATTTACGTGGGGAAATTTCAGATATACCGGCAGAGAAAACAATACTCTCGCCTTTCTTTATATCCACTTCAAAATATCCGGGAACATACAGGTCTTCGTTGAAGTCATAACCACGTTCTTGTTCTTTAGGATACTCGATGCCACGATACCAGTCCGGCTGATAGTGAAACTCATTCTTCTTATTCAGTTGCATGAAGAGCTCGGGATAGCCGGGATACATACAAGTTTTTATACCATTTTCTATCAACTGGTAGTCGCGGTTTGCCTGTGGATTTTCGTGCGTATATTCACGCACACTACGAAACGCCAGAAAAGGGCGGAAACGAAGTGCGGTTGCCGAATGGGCATCTACCAAGGTATAACGAATCAAAATTCTGTTTTCGTGGTGTACAAAGATCTTTTCTTTGCGGAGAATAACTCCGCCTACACGGTAAGTTGTCGCCGGGATATGTTCGCAATCAAATTCGCGGATATACTTATGTCCATTCGGACTAAAGTGGTTTCCTTGATATTTATGCAGCCCCAAGTTAAACTCCGCACCGTGCTGAATTACAGTTTCATCCAAAGAAGACAGCAGCACATGATTTTCATCGTCGAGATTGGGGACGGGAATCACCAATAGTCCGTG
>OJSL01002040.1_pt1 | contig 13666 bp, 22 predicted proteins | sample 1599451 | NCBI WGS metagenome assembly OJSL01 (sample SAMN04168657, study PRJEB22393) | human gut metagenome | biome: human gut microbiome; feature: stool | host: Homo sapiens | collected 2014-03-20
GCCCTTGCCGGCAGTTTTGCCCTGGCCTGAGCCATGCCCTCTACCGATGCGCTTGCTCTCTTTGGTGGAGCCTTCCGCCGGTGAAAGTTCATGCAGTTTCATTGGATTCGCACCTCCTTGCTTACGCTTCTGTTACCTCGATGAGGTGGATGATCTTTGCCACCTTGCCCTTTGTCTGCGGGTTATCCGGCTGAACGGTCTCGTCGCCGATCTTACGCAGACCCAAAGCCTGGGCGGTTGCAATCTGGTCCTTTTTGCTGCCGATCAGACTCTTGACCAGCTTTACCTTTAGCTGTGCCATATTGCTACCCCCTTACTTATAAGATTTCTTTTACGGACTTGCCGCGGATCACCGCGACTTCCTCTGCGGTGCGCAGGCTCTTCAGGCCTTCCATCGTCGCCGTAACGACGTTCTGCGGGTTGTTGGAGCGCAGGCACTTGGTACGGATGTCCTTGATGCCGGCAGCCTCAACGACCGCACGGACCGCGCCGCCGGCGATAACGCCGGTACCGGGGGCAGCGGGCTTGAGCAGAACGCGGCCCGCCCCGAACTCGCCGATAACCTCGTGCGGGATGGTGGTACCCTTCAGGGAAATCTTGACGAGGTTCTTCTTGGCGTCCTCGATGCCCTTGCGGATCGCGTCCGGAACTTCGGATGCCTTGCCCAAGCCGAAGCCGACCGTACCCTTGCCGTCGCCAACGACGACCAGCGCCGCAAACTTGAAGATACGGCCGCCCTTTACGGTCTTGGCAACGCGGTTGAGTGCTACGACGTTCTCGGAGAACTCGTCCTCGCGCTTATCGTTTCTATTAAACTGAGCCATGTTTTACCTCCTCCCGACTTAAAACTGCAGGCCGCCCTCACGGGCGCCCTCCGCGAGCTCCTTCACGCGGCCGTGGTACAGATAGCCGCCGCGGTCAAACACGACAGTCTCGATACCCTTGGCCTTGGCGCGCTCGGCCACCAGCTTGCCAACGGCAGTGGCAGCGGCGATATTGCCGCCGTAACCTTCGATGGCCTTGTCCAGGGAGGAAGCGGAAGCCAGGGTCACGCCGTTGACATCATCGATGACCTGGGCGTAGATGTTGGCCTCGCTGCGGAACACATTCAGACGCGGCATCTCAGGGGTGCCGGAGATCTTGGCGCGCACTCTCTTGTGGCGCTTCAGGCGCTGGGCGTTGGTATTCGGTCTCTTAATCATATCGGCACACCTCCTTACTTCTTGGCGCCGGTCTTACCGACCTTGCGGCGGATGACTTCATCGGCGTACTTGATGCCCTTGCCCTTATAAGGCTCGGGAGGACGCTTCTCGCGGACCTCGGCCGCAAACTGGCCGACAGCCTGCTTGTCGCATCCGTTGATGACGATTTTATTGGGAGCGGGGACATCGATGGTGATGCCCTCGATCTCAGAAACGATCACCTGGTGAGAGAAGCCCAGGTTCATGACCAGGTTCTTACCCTCCTTGGCCACACGGTAGCCGACGCCGTTAACCTCCAGCTCCTTCTTGTAGCCGTCGGTCACACCGACGATCATGTTATGGAGCAGAGTGCGGGTCAGGCCGTGGAGGCTGCGGTGCAGCTTGTCGTCGGAAGGACGCTCCACGGTGATCGTGCTGCCTTCCTGTTTAAGAATCATCTCAGGGCGCAGAGCCTTCGTCAGCTCGCCCTTGGGTCCCTTAACGGTCACCACATTACCCTCGGCGACATTGACGGTGACGCCGGCGGGAACGGTAATGGGCATTCTGCCAATTCTAGACATGGTCCAATACCCTCCTTACCAAACGAATGCCAGGACCTCGCCGCCGACATGGAGCTCGCGGGCCTTCTTGTCGGTCATGACGCCCTTGGACGTAGAGATGATAGCGATGCCCAGGCCGCGGAGCACGCGGGGCAGCTCGTCGGCGCCCACATAGACGCGCAGGCCGGGCTTGGAGACGCGGCGCAGGCCGGTGATAACCTTTTCCTTGCCCGCGTTGTACTTCAGGGAGATGTGGATGACACCCTGGGTTCCGTCCTCCACCACCTGGAAGTTCTTGATATAGCCCTCATCCAGCAGAATCTGAGCGATGCTCTTCTTCATGTTGGAGGCGGGAACATCAACGGTGTCGTGCTTGGCGTTGTTGGCGTTGCGGATGCGGGTCAGCATATCCGCAACCGGATCGGTGATATGCATAATAAATCCTCCTATTTTAGAGTTGCGGCTCTCTCGAGACCGCTGCGGCAGCGAGGTATCATGGCGAATGGAGCAGTCCGCTCGCGCGTGGTGCCCAATTCGTCATGACCTTTCGCCATCCGATCTGCCAAAGGCTCCATATCAAAAGCCCGTGGTCACAAAATTTGGTTGCGCGGGGCGCCTCTCAGAAGGAGGCCTTCCGCACGCCGGGGATCTCGCCCTTGTAGGCCAGTTCCCGGAAGCAGATACGGCAGACGCCGTAGTCACGCAGATAGGCGTGGGGGCGGCCGCACAGCTTGCAGCGGTTGTATCTCCGGGAGGAGAACTTGGGAGCCCGCTGCTGCTTGAGAATCATGGATTTCTTTGCCATCGTTTCTTCCTCCTTAGCGGGCGAAGGGAGCGCCGACCTGCTCCAGCAGGGCGCGGGCCTCTTCATCGGTGTGCGCGGTGGTGCAGATGACCACATCCATGCCGCGGATCTTGTCGATCTTGTCGTACTCGATCTCGGGGAAGATCAGCTGCTCCTTGATGCCCAGGGCATAGTTGCCGCGGCCGTCGAAGGAGTTGGGGTTGATGCCCTGGAAATCACGGACGCGGGGCAGGGCCACGTTGAACAGGCGGTCCAGGAACTCCCACATCTTGTCGCCCCGCAGGGTGACCTTGGCGCCGATGGGCATATCCTCACGCAGCTTGAAGTTTGCGATGGACTTGCGGGCCCGGGTAATGACGGGCTTCTGGCCGGTAATCTGGCTCAGATCGCCCACCACGTTCTCCAGAACCTTGGAGTTTTCACGCGCCTCACCGCAGCCCACGTTCACGACCACCTTGTCGATCTTGGGGATCTGCATGACGCTCTTGTAGCCGAACTGCTTCATCAGGGCGGGAGCGACTTCGGCAGTGTATTTTTCTTTCAGTCTGGCCATTTGTCAGCTCTCCTTTCTCACAGCTCAGCGCCGCAGTGCTTGCACACGCGGGTCTTCTTGCCGCCCTCGATCTTGTGGGCGACGCGGGTGCCCTTGCTGCACTTGGGGCACACCACCTGCACCTTGCAGGCGGCAATGGCGGCCTCGCGCTTCATGATGCCGCCCTCTTCGCCCTGCTTGCGGGGCTTGACGTGGCAGGTCACCATGTTGATGCCCTCCACGACGACCTTCAGGGAGCCGGGAACGGTGCCCAGCACCTTGCCCTGCTTGCCCTTGTCCTTGCCGGACAGGACGACAACGGTATCGCCCTTCTTAATGTTCATAGCCATTTCGCTGCCCTCCTCAAATCACTTCGGGAGCGAGGGACAGGATCTTCATGTAATCCTTGTCGCGCAGCTCACGAGCAACCGGCCCGAAGATACGGGTGCCTCTGGGGTTCTTGTCATCCTTGATCAGGACGGCGGCATTGTCGTCGAAACGGACATAGGTGCCGTCCGCCCGGCGGACGCCCTTGGCGCTGCGGACGATCACGGCCTTGACAACCTCGCCCTTCTTCACCGTGCCGCCGGGGGTGGACTTGCGGACGGACGCGACGATCACATCGCCGATGTTGCCGAACTTCCGCTTGGAGCCGCCCAGGACACGGATGCACTTGATCTCCTTGGCGCCGGTATTATCGGCCACCTTCAGAAATGTTTCCTGCTGAATCATAACGGCACCTCCTTACTTCGCTTTTTCAATGATCTCGACCACGCGCCACCGCTTGTCCTTGGACAGGGGGCGGGTCTCCATCACTTTGACCCGGTCGCCGATGCCGCAGGCATTCTCCTCGTCATGGGCCTTCAGCTTGTAAGTGCGGCCGACGATCTTCTTGTACAGGGGATGGGCCACACGGTCTTCAATGGCGACGACCACGGTCTTGTCCATCTTGTCGGATACGACTCTGCCGACCCGGGTCTTGCGGGAGGAAGTTCTCTTCTCTTCGTTCATGTTCGATTCCCTCCTTCTTACTGCTTGTCAGAAGCTCCGGAGAGCTCCTTTTGACGCAACATGGTCTTGACTCGGGCAATGTCATGCTTGGTCTCCCGGATCTTCAGGGGATTATCCAGCTGATTGGTGGCGTGCTGCATACGCAGATAGAAAAGATCCTTCTTCAGGCCCACCAGCTTCTCGTTGAGCTGCTCGGGGGTCATGCTACGAATTTCACTTGCCTTCATCTTCACTCACCTGCTTCCTCGGTGCGGGCGACGATCTTCGTCTTGATGGGCAGCTTGTGGCTGGCCAGACGAAGCGCCTCGCGGGCAACTTCTTCAGACACGCCGGCGATCTCGAACATGATGCGGCCGGGCTTCACGACGGCAACCCAGAACTCGGGGGAACCCTTACCGGAACCCATGCGGGTCTCAGCGGGCTTCTTGGTCACGGGCTTGTCGGGGAAAATCTTGATCCAAACCTGACCGCCACGCTTGGTGTAGCGGGTCATGGCGATACGGGCCGCCTCGATCTGATTGCTGGTGATCCAGGCGGGCTCCAGGGCCTGCAGGCCGAACTCACCGTAGGCAATGGTGTTGCCGCGGGTGGCCTTGCCGGTCATACGGCCGCGGTGTACGCGGCGATACTTGACTCTCTTCGGCAGAAGCATTACTGGGCTCCTCCTTCCTTAGCGGGTGCCGCGGGCGCCGCGGGGGCAGCCGGACGGCTGGGATTGGTGGCACGGTTGAAACCGCCCTGGGGACGGCCCTGGCCGCGGTTGAAACCGCCCTGACGGTCACGGTTGAACCCGCCGCCCTGGCGCCGGTCGCCGAAACCGCCGCGGCGGTCGCCATCCCGGCGGGGATGACGCTCACGACGCTCCTGGTAGGGCTTGGAGGTGTCCATGGTGCGGGGGGTGGTGCGCAGGGTCTGAGAGAGGACCTCTCCCTTGTAGATCCAGACCTTCACGCCGATGCGGCCGAAGGTGGTGGCAGCCTCCGCGAAGCCGTACTCAATGTCGGCGCGGATGGTCTGCAGGGGGATGGTGCCCTCGTGATAGTGCTCCACGCCGGCGATCTCACGTCCGCCCAGACGGCCGGAGCAGCAAACCTTGATGCCCTTGGCGCCGGCGCGCATGGCGCGGGCCATGGCGTTCTTCATGGCGCGGCGGTGAGAGATACGCTTCTCCAACTGCTGGGCGATGTTCTCCGCCACCAGCTGGGCGTTCATGTCGGGATTGCGGACCTCGACGATGTTCAGGCGCACCTTCTTGCCGATCAGCTTCTCCACAGCGAGACGATACTGCTCGATCTGCTCGCCGCCCTTGCCGATGACCATGCCCGGCCGGGCGCAGTGGAGGAAGATGGTGACGACTTCGTTGCTCCGCTCGATCTCGATCTTGGGAACACCGGCGCCGTACAGGGTCTTCTTCAGGTACTTGCGGATCTTCTGATCCTCGACGATCAGATCGCCGACCTTCTCATCACTGGCATACCAACGGGAATCCCAGTCTTTGATGACGCCCACGCGCAGGCCGTGGGGATTTACTTTCTGTCCCATAAAACTGTTCTCCTCCCTCTTATGCCTTTTCCGTCACAGCCAGGGTGACGTGAGAAGTCTTCTTATTGATCCGATAGGCGCGGCCCTGAGCCCGGGGCATCATCCGCTTCAGGATGGGGCCGGGAGTGGCGAACACCTCGGACACCACCAGCTTGGCGGGGTCCATGCCGAAGTTGTTCTCGGCATTGGCACAGGCGGACTTCAGGAGCTTCATCAGAGGCTCGGAAGCGGCCTTGGGGGTCTGCATCAGGATCGCCATGGCGGTGCCGGCGTCCTTGCCGCGGATCAGATCACACACGATCTGGACCTTGCGGGGAGCGATGCGGACATAGCGCAGATACGCTTTGGCAATCTTCATCTCTTCCATGTTCTGCATCCTCCTTCATTAAGAATCTTTCCGATGGCCGCGGAAGGTGCGGGTGGGCGCGAACTCACCCAGCTTGTGGCCGACCATATCCTCCTGGATATAGACGGGCACGTGCTTGCGGCCGTCGTGAACGGCAATGGTGTGGCCCACGAAGGCGGGGAAGATGGTAGAGCTCCGGCTCCAGGTCTTGAGGACCTTCTTCTCGTTCTTCGCGTTCATTTCCTCGACCCGCTTCAGAAGCTCCGGGGCAACATACGGGCCTTTTTTAATGGATCTGCTCATATTGACTTGCCTCCTTACTTCTCGTTGCGGCGCTTGACGATGAATTTATTGGTGGGGTTCTTGCCCTTGCGGGTCTTGTAACCCATGGCGGGCTTGCCCCAGGGAGTCACAGGGCCGGGACGGCCGACGGGCGCGCGGCCCTCGCCGCCGCCGTGGGGGTGGTCATTGGGGTTCATGACGGAGCCGCGGACGGTGGGACGCCAGCCCATGTGACGCTTGCGGCCGGCCTTGCCGATGTTGATGTTCTCGTGCTCGATGTTGCCAACCTGACCGATGGTGGCGTAGCAGTTGGTGCGCACGATGCGGACCTCGCCGGAAGGCAGACGGATCTGGGCGTCGCCGCCCTCCTTGGCCATCAGCTGAGCGGCAGTACCGGCAGAACGTACCAGCTGGGCGCCGTTGCCGGGATGCAGCTCGATGTTATGGATCACGGTACCAACGGGGATGTTGGCGATGGGCAGGGCGTTGCCGGGCAGAATGTCCGCCTCGGGGCCGGTCATGATCTTGTGGCCGGCCTTCAGGCCCAGGGGCGCCAGGATATAGCGCTTCTCGCCGTCCTCATACTGGATCAGAGCGATGTTGGCGCTGCGGTTGGGATCGTACTCCAGGCGCAGCACGGTGGCGGAGCCGATCTTGTCCCGCTTGAAGTCAATGATACGGTACTTGCGCTTGTTGCCGCCGCCGCGGTGGCGGACGGTGATGCGGCCGTAGCTGTTGCGGCCGGAGCTCTTCTTCAGGGGCTCAGTAAGGCTGGGCTCGGGCTTCGCCTTCTTGTCGATGCCGTCGAACCCGGAGACCGTCATCTGCCGTCTGGAGGGAGTCGTCGGCTTAAAAGTTTTGATAGACATGTCGCGTTACACTCCTTCCGTTTATCAGACCATACCTTCGAAGAACTCGATGGTCTTGGAATCCGCCGCCAGCTGGACATAGGCCTTTTTCCAGGTCTTGGTCATGCCGGGACGGCCGGCACCCATGCGCTTCTCCTTGCCGGGCACCGTCAGGGTGTTGACAGAGGCAACCTTCACACCGAAGATCTCCTCCACCGCCTTCTTGATCTCGATCTTGCCGGCGTCCTTGGCCACCTCGAAGACGTACTTCTTGTCGGCGGCACCGGACATGGCGCGCTCGGTGATGATGGGGCGGATGATAATATCGTAAGCGGTAGCCATTACGCGTACACCTCCTCGATTTTTGCGAGGGCGTCCTTGTCCACGACCAGATACTTGGCGTTCAGGATGTCATAGACGCTCAGGATGGAAGCGGGAGTGGTCACAACGCCGGGGATGTTCCGCGCGCTCTTGACGATGGTCTGATCCACGGCGGGGGTGACCACCATGGCCTTGCCGTCCACACCGACGGCGGTGAGGAACTTGCGGAAGTCAGCGGTCTTGATGGCGTCCATCTTGATGGAGTCGATGACCACCATCTGGCCCTCGGCCACCTTGGCGGAGAGGACGGACTTCAGCGCCAGGCGCTTGACCTTCTTATTCAGCACATAGCTGTAATCCCGGGGCTTGGGGGCAAACACGATGCCGCCGTGGGTCCACTGGGGAGCACGGGTGCTGCCCTGCCGGGCGTGGCCGGTGCCCTTCTGACGCCAGGGCTTTCTGCCGCCGCCGGAGACTTCGGCGCGGGTGAGGGCGCTCTGGGTACCCTGTCTGCAGTTGGCGAGGTGGTTCTTGACAACCTCGTGCACGACGGTCTGGTTGGGCTCGATGCCGAAGATCGCGTCGTTCAGTTCCACAGTGCCGACTTCTGCGCCGGCCATGTTCAACACTTTCATAGTAGACATTGATCAAGCACCCCTTTCTTACTTGTTTCTGGCGGAGGCCTTCTGCGGGTTGCGGCCGGAGGCCTTCTGCGGGTTCTTGCTGATGTCAGCGCCGGCCTGCTTGACCTTGTGGACCTTGACCGTGGACTTGATGGTCACGAGGCCGCCCTTGGGGCCGGGGATCGCACCGCAGACCACCAGCATGTTCAGCTCGGGGTCGACCTTGACGACGCTCAGGTTCTGGACAGTCACCTGCTCCACGCCCATGTGGCCGGCGCCGATGGTGCCCTTGATGATCTTGGACATGTGGCTGGTGGCGCCCAGAGAACCGATCTGACGGGCCACAGGGCCGGAGCCGTGGGTCTCCTTCAGGCGGTGGGCACCGTGGCGCTTGATGACGCCCTGATAGCCGTGGCCCTTGCTGATGCCGGTGACATCCACGAAGTCGCCCGCCTGGAAGGCATCAGCCTTCACGATGTCGCCCACGTTCAGCTCGGCGGCATTCTCCAGGTCGAACTCCCGCAGGTACTTCTTGGGAGCCACGCCGGCCTTGTCCAGGTGGCCCTTCTCGGGCTTGGTGAGCTTGCGCTCAGAGATGTCCTCAAAGCCCAGCTGGACCGCCTCATAGCCTTCCTTTTCGGAAGTCTTCTTCTGCACGACCACGCAGGGACCCGCCTCGATCACGGTGACGGGGATCACATGGCCGTTCTCGTCAAAAATCTGGGACATGCCCACTTTTTTGCCGATGATCGCTTTCATGGTTGTTCCTCCTTAAAGGTTATTGGTCGGCTTAGATACGTGCGGGTTGGGTCCCGCCGCATTGCTCTGCCGACATGACCCGTCTGCCTCGCAAGACGGCAGACATGGACAGCAAACAATTTTCAATCTATTTTCGCCGCGGCGTGTACGTGGCGAAAATACCTTGACTCAGCCGCCCTGGGCGGCGCCGCCAGTGCGCACACTGGCGAGGGGGAATCTAAAGGGGGGATTTCATCCCCTCTTTAATTGGTTACAGCTTGATCTCGATCTCCACGCCGGCAGGCAGCTCCAGGGCCATCAGGGCCTCCACCGTCTTGGGGGTGGACTTGGTGATGTCGATGAGGCGCTTGTGGGTGCGGCGCTCAAACTGCTCGCGGCTGTCCTTGTACTTGTGGACGGCCCGCAGGATGGTGACGACTTCCTTCTTGGTGGGCAGAGGGATGGGGCCGGACACGGAAGCGCCGGTGCGCTTGGCGGTCTCCACGATCTTCTCTGCGCTCTGGTCGATGACCTGATGGTCATAGGCCTTCAGCCGGATGCGGATCATTTCTTTCTGAGCCATGGTTGTTTCCTCCTGATTTCGTAGGTAGTTTCACGAGTCTCGACGACCTACGGCGAGAGAATTTTTCTATACGCTTAACCGTGCGTATCATTCCAGCTCATGAAAAATACCGGCGCATGATACGGCCGGTATCCTGTCATGGCGCAGCGATCTACGCAACGTACAGATCCTTCTCAGCCGCCCGATTATCGGACATACTCCCCGGAAGTTACCTCTTTCGAGCAATCTCCCGGTTCATCGCAGTACTCGCCGGGCGCAGTTCTGCCCTCCACGCGAGCTTTATTATCATAAAAGAAAATCTTGCTAATGTCAAGCCTATTTTCTCTGTTTTTTATGAAAATATGAAGATTTTTTTGGAGGGCTGGATCTTTTTCCAATTCTTCCGAAATTTTGGAGGAAAACCGTCGGTTTCAGCCCTTCCGGACTGCTGAAAAAGAGAGGAGGGGGCGTTCCCCTCCTCCCTTTTCGTTCTCAATAAGCCACACCCCAGTAGATGTCGGTGGTGCATTTCCTGCCGCACACGGGGCAGGTGCCCTCCGTGCCGGTCTGGACCAGGGGCATACAGCGGGAGCTGACACCGGCCCGCTCCTTCATGGCCAGCTCACACTCCAGACTGCCGCACCACTTGGACCGGAGGAAGCCGCCCTTCCCCTCCACAATGGCCTTGGCCTCCTCGGGAGTTTGGATGTCGAAGGTGTTGTCCTCCCGGTTCTTCAGGGCCATGGCATACAGATTGTCATGGATGTGATCCAGCAGGGCCTTCACGGCGCTCTCCAGCTCCGCCAGGGCCACGGTGATCTTCTCGCCGGTGTCCCGCCGGGCAATGACGCACTGCTCCTTCTCCATGTCTTTGGGGCCGATCTCCACCCGGACGGGCACACCCTTCATCTCATACTCTGCGAACTTCCAGCCGGGGGAGTTATCAGAGTCGTCCATCTTGCTCCGCACGCCGGCCGCGTTCAGCCGGTCCCGCAGAGAGGCCGCCGCCTCCAGCACACCGGGCTTGTGGGCCGCCACAGGGATCACCACCGCCTGGGTGGGAGCGATCCGGGGCGGCAGCACCAAGCCGTTGTCGTCGCCGTGGGTCATGATGATGCCGCCGATCATCCGGGTGCTGACGCCCCAGCTGGTCTGGTGAGGATAGTGGGGCTGGTTATCCTTGCCAGTGAACGTGATGTCAAATGCCTTGGCAAAGCCGTCACCGAAGTAGTGGCTGGTGCCCGCCTGGAGGGCCTTGTGGTCGTGCATCATACACTCCACCGTGTAGGTCTCCTCTGCGCCGTTGAACTTCTCCTTGTCGGTCTTGCGGCCCTTGATGACAGGCATAGCCAGCACGTTCTCCATGAAGTCCGCGTAGATGTTCAGCATCTGCATGGTCTCTTCCCGGGCCTCTTCGGCGGTGGCGTGCATGGTGTGGCCCTCCTGCCACAGGAATTCCCGATGGCGCAGGAAGGGGCGGGAGGTCTTTTCCCACCGCAGCACGCTGCACCACTGGTTGTACAGCTTGGGCAGGTCCCGGTGGGAGTGGATGATGTTGGCGTAGTGCTCGCAGAACAGGGTCTCGGAGGTGGGGCGGATGCAGTAGCGCTCCTCCAGCTTCTCCGAGCCGCCCATGGTCACCCAGGCGCACTCGGGGGCGAAGCCCTCCACGTGGTCCTTCTCCTTCTGGAGCAGGCTCTCGGGGATCAGCATGGGCAGATACACGTTCTCATGCCCGGTTTCCTTGAACTTCTCGTCCAGGATCTTCTGGAAATTCTCCCAAATGGCGTAGCCATAGGGACGGAGGATGAACATGCCCTTGATGGAGGAGTAGTCAATCAGCTCCGCCTTTTTGCACACGTCGGTGAACCACTTGGCAAAGTCCACCTCCATATCGGTAATCTGTTCCACCTGTTTCTTGTCCTGTGCCATCTCTATCTCAATCCTTTATTCTAAAGTTATCGGTTCGTATTATTTTACGCATTCAGGCCGCAAAAGTCAAGGCCCGTGCCGCGTTCCGGGACAAAGGGCGCATAAAATCCCATAATTTCCGCACACTACAGCAAAGCGGGAGGTGGCGGAGCTTGCGTGTGGGAATCTGGGAGCGGGACGAGGGGATTCGGACGGCCGTGGAGGCCGGGTTGGGAGAGCTGGCGGCGGAGGTGCGCGCCGGGCGGCACCCGGCGGAGCTGGCCGGGGCGCGGCTGGAGCTGCTGACGGTGTCACCGGCGGCACGGGGCTGGGCCGGCGCGGGGGCCGTCCCCTGCGGGACGGTGCTGCTGCCCGGCACGGCAGGGCCGCTGGCCCGGGCCCTCAACGCCCGCCAGGCCGTGAGCTACGGCACCTCCCCCCGGGATACCCTCACCTTTTCCAGCCTGGAGGGGGACAGGCTGTGCCTGGCCGTCCAGCGGGAGCTGGTCACCCTGGGCGGGGCGGTGGTGGAGCAGCAGGAGCTGGTGCTCCCCTTCTCTACCGGCGCCTCCCCCCTGCCCTTTCTGGCCGCCGCGGGCACTCTGCTGCTCCTGGGTGTGCCGCCGGAGGAGCTGCCGGCGCGGTTCCGCCTCCCGGCGTGAGGCCTGCAAAACGGCCCCAGAACCGAGCGGTTCCGGGGCCGTTTTCATGTCATTACATTTAATACTTACAGCTTTAGCACCAGAGTGGCTACAAACTGGGCTCCCTTGTAATCGCCGAAGAGCTGCACCCGGTCCCCCGCCTCCAACTGGCGCAGGCTGGTGGAGGAGCCGCTGGCGGACATAAAGCTGGCGTCGGACACGTCCGCCGTGAGCACGTTGCCGTCGGTGAGCTGTACCATCAGGGTCTTGTCCTTGGTGTTGGGCACCAGGACCGTGCCCTCAAGCTGGCTGCTGGAGCCGGAGCCCCTGTCCACCTCGATGGACACCACATCTCCGCCGCTGACCACCATGGCCACTGCATCGTTGGGCTTGAGGGTGTAGAGGGAGACGGCGGTGCCGTCCTGGGTGACAGAAACGCCCTCGGACACGGTGTAGGAGGCGGTGGAGCCGTCGGTGAGCTTCACATCAAACGTGATCCCGGCGGCATCCTGCACCACCCGGGTGATAGTGCCGGTGACGTTGGCGCTCTGAGGCGTTGTCTCCAGGGTGGTGACCTTGTTGTAGCGCACGGTGACCACCACAGTGTCGCCGCTCTTGATCTTGTCCAGAGAGCTGCTCTTACCGTCCCGGTAGATGGCGGGCAGGTCGGTGAGATCCAGTTCAAAGGTCATTACGCTGTCATTGGCGGTCTTGACCGCCAGGGTAGTGGGGGTACCGTAGGTGATGCTCTCAATGACGCCCTCGGTGGTGGTGGAGCCAGGATAGGCGTCCAGCAGCGTCACCACATCCCCGCCGGAGAGCTGAAGGGTGGCGAAGGAGTTCCGCTCCAGCTCCTTGAGTGCGATGTCCTCGCCATTGAAGCGGATGGCTGCCTTGGAGGAGATGTCGTAGGTGGTGGATTTGCCGGTACTCAGGTTGGTCAGGGTGATGTCGTTTTGATCCTTGGCATAGGTAAAGCTCTTGACGGAGCCCTGGACGTAATCGGTTACGGTGTCCACCGCCATGCTGACCAGCTCGTTGGCCTCGTCGTTGGATACCCGCAGGCTCACGTAGTCGCCCTCATAGCGGTCGGACACGGTGCCCACCACGCCGTTGACGGTGACGCCCGCCCCGGCGGGCAGGGTGTAGCGCCTGGTTTCGCCGTTAAAGGCCGACACCTGGAGCCGCTGGCCGCCGGTGCCGTTTTCCACCTTCACCAGTATGCCCTCCTCGGCGCGGGTGCCGCCGGAGAGCTGCACCGCGTCCAGATGGCCCATGGCGTCCACATAGCAGGTGGCCGTGGTGTATCCGGCCTGGGGATCCAGCAGGGTGTAGTCGCCGGCGGTCTTGCCCACCTGCACCTCGGTAAAGCGGTCGATATCCAGCCGTTTGGAAGCGCCGTTGACCGTCACGGTCAGGCTGTCCTGCTCCACGCCGGTGACGGAGCCGGTATAGGAGGTGACCGCGCCGCCCAGGCGCACGGACTCGGCAGTACCCTTCCTGTCCAGGTTCACCCGGGCGTAACTGCCCACCTTCAGGGCATCGGCGGAGGAGAGCATGTTATTCTCGTAGATCTCCGCGTCGGCGGGCAGGGAGATGCTGCGGGTGCCGCTGACCACGCTGGTCACGGACGCGACCGAAGACCTGCACGCGCTCGATCCGGGCCGTGAGATTCGCCGCGGCACGCTGACATTCCAGCCGCGCAACGGGGATGAGCCGGCAGATCGGAAGAGCGTCGTGTAGGGAAAGAGTGTAGATCTCGG
>OJSL01002053.1_pt1 | contig 13581 bp, 7 predicted proteins | sample 1599451 | NCBI WGS metagenome assembly OJSL01 (sample SAMN04168657, study PRJEB22393) | human gut metagenome | biome: human gut microbiome; feature: stool | host: Homo sapiens | collected 2014-03-20
TCGGACGCCCGACAACGACAGATCCCAGAGTCCACAGGTATAATTTCAAACTCACGACGGAAGAGAATATCCGCTTTAAGCAGATGCTTTGTAAGGCTGGACTGGAGCATAATCGGAGCCAATTTATCGTCAAAAGAATCTTCAACGAGGAGTTCGTCGTTATCAAACGCGACCGAAGATATAGTTCAAATTATTCAATTTCCCTGTTTTGAGTTCTTCAATCTTTGGTCATACATTGTTAAACAATTGAATTGATTTTGGAGTATCAAGCATGAAGTAAGACAGAGCTTTTATTGGTTTTAGAAACCGTTTATGACGTTCCGTCCCCATGCATTGCATCTTAAAGCTGAACTGTTCGTGAAGTCGAGTAGAGTCCATGTCCGCGACGATGGTTTTACAAGATGTAATTTTCACTTAAAGTTTTTTATTATGGTTTCCAGAGGTATCGATATCAGCAAGAGCAGTTTCGTAGCGGCTTATCCATCAACGAACGGCAACCCTACTAAGACTTTCCCTAACACAACCGCGGGAATGCGTGAGCTCATCGGTACGCTTGCTGTCGCTGAGCATCATTGCGTTATGGAAGCTACCAGCAATTACGGCTGCTGCTGTACCTGCTACATCAGAACGGTATTGCCGTCAGTTTTGCCCCCCCAAAAAGCAGATCAAGCATTTTTCCCGAATGATGATGCCCGTTACCAAAACCGACGAAAAAGACGCCTACATGATCGCCATGTACGGGGAGAAGATGAATCCTCCCATCTACAAAATGCCCTCGCAGGCTACAATACGGATCCTTACCACCGAAGGGTTTACCTACTTTGACAATGCAAAGCAACTATCCCGCTTCATCGGAATATGTCCAACCTATCAACAATCAAGAACATCCGTAAATATCAGAGAACATATCAACCGGAATGACGATGAACGTCTGCGATCTTTACTCTATATTGCCTTTTGGACTGCCTTGCGTTACAATAGTCGGGAGTGTTATATCCGATTAAAGGCAAATGAAAAACCATTCAAAGTAGCTCTGATTGCTGTGACTAACAAACTCGTCAGGCCTGTTCTTACCATTACTACAATCAACTCAATATATCGATGGATTTGTCCCGGCTAAAAAATAATCTTCGGTTCTTTTTTTATCTTTTTACTTAATTATTTGCTTTTTAATACATTTCCTCATAAATATTCGTTGGCTTTGCCTGCTTCCACTTGGAAAATACGAATTTTGAAGAATTGAAGATTTATCTTAACTTTCGAAAAAATTTCATGCGACGTGCGATTTATTCCCTCCATCCTCCGGTCGTTTCCGTTCAATGTCATGTTGTACTTCGTCGGATTCTTATCTCCGCCGCTCCCCGCCGCTGCCGCCTCCTATGACCGAATCCAGACCCTCTCGATGGACGAAGGACTCCCGCACAGCGACGTAAATGCGATTACGCAAGATCGTGACGGCTATCTTTGGTTCGCGACATTCAGCGGGCTGAGTAAATACGACGGATACAGACTCCAAACCTTTCGGACCGACAATTCCGACCTCACCAGCGACCGGATACTCTGCCTATTCGTCGCCCGGGATTCGTCCCTTTATATCGGAACCGAATCCGGAGGGCTGAACCGTTACGATCCGGTGTCCGAAACGATATTTCCGGTCGCCGAAGAGCCGACAACCTCTGCAGACCAGGTGATCAACAACATTTTCGAAGATCGAAAAGGTACCGTATGGGTCTGTCGAAACGACGGATTGGGATACCTCACACTCCGAGGAGCAACCACTTATCTGCATGTCAAGAACCGATGGAGAGGATTCTACATACAGTGCGGAACCGCCTTGGATTCTTGCAGACTGCTACTGTCAACCGATGCCGGCCCCGTCATCTATAACCCCGAAACCGAGGAGATACAAAATATCCTCCGGGATGAAATCAAAACCCGCTGTTTCTCGATGCAGTCTTTCGCAGACGGCAAAATCGCGCTTTCCGGAGGATGGGGCGTTCGGATCTATGATCCGAAAACCGACGACCTACAGAGAATCTGTGACTTCTCATCCCGGGTCACGACGCAGGACAATCACGGAAACATCTGGGTCGGAAGTTTCAACCGGGGACTGTACAAATACGACCGGAATGGTATTAAGATTGTTCACTACCACCCCAAACTCCCCATTCCTCATGCCGTCAACTCCTTTGAGATCAGCGCACTGTTCGAGGATCGTTCCGGGGTGCTTTGGATCGGAACGATCGGCGGCGGCTTGAGTAGGCTCAATGTCGTCGAAAAACATATCGAATGCTATACCGAAGCGCAGGGCTTGTGTGAAAATCGGATCATCACGTTCCTCGAAGCCCGCGACGGAATACTTTGGGTCAGCACACATGGCGGCATCAATCTGTTTAATCGAAGTTCCGCATCTTTCCGGGAGCTGCGCATAAATGGATTGCCGAGCATCCAATTTGCAACCGTATCAGCCTTCTTTACGGCCGAAAACGGCGACATCTGGCTCGGAACGTGGGACAAAGGATTGTGGGTCATCGACAGCCGGGATATCGACCGGGCGATACAGACCGGTCAGGTCCGGGCCCGACAACTCAAACATCCGGTCATCGACGGGGAATTGTCCGTGTTCCGAATCGTTGAAGATCGCGACAGACACCTGTGGATCAGCTCGAACCGGGGATGTTTCGAATACATTCCATCCCACGGGGATTTCAAAACCGGGCAGTGGATCAACTATACCCACAACGGAGATGATCCCAATTCGTTATGCTCCAATTTCACGACGGACATCTACCCCGATACCGTCACCGACAATAAGACCATCTGGATCGGAACCCGCTCGGGGCTGAACCGAATCGTATTCGATGCCGACGGCAAGGCGAACTGCCAGCGAATCGAACTCGCCGCTACGAACGCCCGTGAACGGAAGGTGTGTAGTTCCGATGCCTTCATCTCGACGATTCACTGTGACCGGAAGGAGGGGGGTCTTTGGATCGCAACGATCGGCGAAGGTCTCTTCCTTATGACCGAAGGTCGTTGCGGCGGGAAAACGCCCCGTTTCAGCTGTTTCGACACATCCAACTCCCGGTTCTTCAATAACGAACTGGAGAGCCTGCAGGAGGACGACCACGGAGCCTTCTGGATCGGCGGCTACGGAATCACCCGCTTCGATCCCCGGGATCACTCGATCCGGCATTTTACGGTAAAGGACCAATTGCAAAGCAACTCCTTCAAAATCTGGGCATCGTGCAGACTCCGCAACGGCGAGATGGTTTTCGGAGGCGTAAAGGGGTTCAACATTTTCCATCCGGACAGCATCACCGACAACGACATCCGCCCGCGCACGGCCATCTCCCGGCTTAAGATTCGGAATCAGACCGTCTCGGCCGGAGATTCCGTTTGCGGACGCGTCGTCCTGCCGCGCGCCATCAACCGGCTCAACAAACTCGACCTCTCCTACAACTGCAACAACCTCACCTTCGAATTTTCGGCCTTCGCCTACGTCGATCCCAAGTACAATACCTATAAATATAGAATGGAGAATTTCGACACCGACTGGAACTACACCAGCGGACTGTCGCCTCAAGCCGTCTATACCAACTTGCGCCCGGGCAGCTACCGGCTGGTCGTATATGCCTCGAACGAAGACGGATACTGGTCTCAGGCCCCTGCGGTGCTCGAAATCACGATACGTCCGCCCGTCTATGCCACACGCTTGGCCTGGCTTTGCTACATTGCGCTAACCATCCTTTTTCTCTACAGATGGCACCGCCGTTCACTGCGAAAACTACAGGAGCGCCACCAGATAGAGCTCGAACGCAACAAATACTATGAAGAGCAGAAGAGCAGCGCCAACATGCTACAGTTCTATACCGATATCGCCCATGAGCTCAAGACGCCGCTCTCGCTGATTACAGCCCCGGTCGAAGAGCTGCTCTTGAATCCGCATATCGGGAAAACGACGCGCAACAGACTGGAACTCGTCAACCGCAATGCGGGGGCATTGAAGACCCTGCTGGAACAAATCCTCGACTTGCGCAAATACGAAAGCCACAAAATGGAACTCGCGGCTGTGCAAACCGATGCGTCGGAATTCCTCCGCGGTATAGCCGAACTGTTCAAGCCGTTGGCCGACCAACTTCAGATACAGTTCTCGCAGGAGATTCCGAACGATCCGCTCATACTCTGGATCGATCGTCGGAAAATGGAGATCGTTATTGCTAATTTGCTCTACAACGCATTCAAATACAGTCGGAAAAGTTCAGGGAAAGTGAATCTCGTCTGTGAAGAGCAACAGCTGTCGGTAACCATTTCGGTGGAAGATAATGGAATCGGAATAGCCCGGGATGAACAGTCCCGGATCTTCGAACGTTTTTACCAGGCTCGAAACAACAACTCGCCGCAAAAAAGCATCGGCATCGGACTCTCCCTGGTCAAGCATATCGTTACTCTGCATCATGGAGAAATTGAAGTCGCATCCGAATTGAACGTCGGTTCGCTCTTCCGGGTCCGGATCCCGAAGGGATGTGCGCACCTCGCTCCCGAACAGATCAAAGATTCCGACAAGGTCCCGGGTCGGCCATTTCAGAATCTCCCGATAGGGATGGATTCCGCGCTGTCGGACTTCGGTGACGATCAATTCGAATCGGAGATGGCGGCGGAAACCGCAATCGGGAACGATCGTGGAATGCAGTGCGGGCTCCTGGAAGAAAATACGCGCCACGGAGCAGCTGCATCTGATGGAAAAAGAGTTTCGATTCTCGTGGCCGAGGACAATACCGCCTTGCGGGATTATCTTCGAAGCGCGCTGGAGAACCGATACAACGTCTCGACGGCACGAAATGGAGAGGAGGCTTATTGTCAGGCAATCAATGAACAGCCCGATCTGGTGCTTACAGACATCGTCATGCCGGGAATGTCGGGAATCGAACTTTGCCGCAAAATCAAGGAGAATTCCCGGACTTCGGCAATCGGGGTCATTCTACTTACGGCCCACAATCTGCAGAACTACGAAGTATCCGGATACCGTGTCGGAGCCGACGCTTATGTAGCAAAACCGTTCTCCCTTGAAGTGCTCTTCTCCCGTATCGACAACCTTGTTGCCCGACAGAATAAAATCCACAAAAACAGTCAACCTATAAAGGAGATTCCCATTTCAGAAGTCGCTGTGGAGAAATCCGAAGATCTCTTCCTTGTCAAATGTACCGAAACCATCGAGACCGAAATAGCCGATCCGCGATTTGACGTCCTACAGCTTTGCCGCAAAATCGGCGTGTCACGATCGCAGCTCTACCGGCGTATTCTTGCCCTCACGGGGTTGACGCCCATACAATTCATTCGCAGCATCCGGCTAAAGCACGCTGCATCATTCCTTGCCCAAGACGGAACACTTCCTGTCAATGAGGTAATGTATCGCGTAGGGTACACCAATCTCAGCCACTTCGCCAAAATCTTCCATGAGGAATTCGGACTCTACCCCAAGGAGTTCGCCCTCCGGAACCGGAGCAAAACGGGAAAAGTGGACTCCGCGTCGGAAATCTTCTCCAAAAACGAGCCCGAGACGCAGAAATGACCCCGGACGATTTTCTCAAATAAATTAAAAAATACTTTTCCCGTCATCCGTGTATTTTGAGACATTTGCGTTGATTTTTTAGGTTTTTAATAGTTTCCTTTGCATCAGCCGCACCAAATGCGGCAATTTGAAAACCTAAACTAAATCAACGCAAATGAATCATTTTCTCTCTCCATGCTCTATCCGCCGGGGTCGGATCATCCGATCCGCCTCCTTTGGGCCCGGAAGTCTCACCGGGCAGAATCCGAATATTCCGAGGAATACATATCTTGAGAATATGATTCCATGATTCGGACAGGGATGCCGGAATTCTTCATGCAAGAAAGCACTCCGGATTCCCTGACCGAAAAAATACCTATATTCCAAAAACTGCGAACCATGAAACAGCTATTCTTTCATCTCGTGCCGGTTCTTGCCTTTGGGTTGGTACTGGCTGCTTGTGACAACGATTCGGACGAGTGGACACAACCTTACGAATTCGCTTGGAGCTACGGCGCGGAATCACAATTCAGCGTCGGGAAACCCGCTACATTTACGGACCTTTCGCTCGGGGTCGAAACCCGCGAGTGGAGTTTCGAAGACGCAACACCTGCGACCTCCACGGATCCCGAACCGAGCGTCGTATTCAATTCGAAAGGCATAAAGACGGTAACCCTTACAATCCATTTTCTCAACGGTCAGGTGCAGTCCGAATCGTTCGACATTGAGGTATTTTACCCGCTTTCGGCTCGGATCAAAGCCTTGGAACTTACACCGAAAGGCTGTATTCGGCTCGATACCCCCGTCTCGTTCGGCCTTACCGAAGTCGAGGGTAATCCGACATCCTACCAATGGACATTCGAAGGCGGTACGCCTTCCTCGTCGACTGATCCCGCCCCAGTGGTCACCTGGACTTCGGCCAACAAAAACGGAGCCCGAATCTCCTGCAGACTCACTCGGGCCGACGACGGAATGACAACTACCGTCGAACAGACTTTTATTGTCGGAAACTATCCAATGCTGCACCCCATTCCCGAGAAGGATTATGATCCCTGGCGGTTCGAACTTTCGTCCATTGGAAAATGGACGCTCTGGAACACGACCACTTCCGCGGATGATCTGACGACTAACACCTCCATCGTCAGCGGCGGGGCCGATGGCTCGAAGCAGGCCCTCAAGGTAACGCTCAAACCGGGAGTCATCTATCAGTTGTTCACGCGAGACAACTGGGTTTGCAACGCCCAACTCGTTGCCGGACAAAAATATGAAGTCTCCTTCTGGCAGAAAACGGATGCCGCGGAGGGTTCGCTTATCGTCTTGACGGGCATCTATAACAATCTGCCCTCCTGGTCTTGGAATGAATACCTCCAGGTACTTGCGAGTGACCACTGGAGCATCTACTTCCCCGATATTCCTTTCGAGGAACAGGTGGAAGAGATGTTCGGAATTTGGAGTAATATCGAATATCCGCTTACCGAAACGATCACACTCCCGGCATCTCCGGAGCTGATGCCTTCCGCAGAGTGGAAACAGGTCCGGTTCGAATTCACGGCCACAAGCGCCAAATACGAATCGTTGCTGAACACCTATCCCCAATTCGCTCTTCTGTCAGCCGGCTCCGCTGATGTAAACTGGTATTTGGACGACATACAAATCAATCTTATCGAAGAATAACCCGAATAAACTATTCGCTATGAAACGATTCGTTTTCTTACTGGCCGGCTTGCTGCTCATTGCTTCGAGTCTCCGGGCCCAGACCTCCGTCAGCGGTACGATTACCTCCCCGGACGGAAAGCCTGTCGCCGGCGCGTCGATAATCATCGAAGGCAGCACCGTCGGTGCCACGTCCGATGCCAAGGGTTTCTATCGGATCAAAGTCCGTTCATCCAAAGATATTCTCGTCTTCAACTTCCTCGGGTACCGGGAGGTTCGCGAATCCGTCGGGCAGCGATCCCTGATCGATGTCGTACTCTCACCCTCCGACCTTCAGATAGACGACGTCGTTGTAGTCGGTTACGGTGCCCTACGGAAAAAGGACATGACCGGAGCTGTTGCCTCGATCAAGGCCGATGCCTTCGAAAACCGGGTACTTTTCTCCGTTGACGACGCTTTAGCCGGCGGAGTGGCCGGTCTGATGGTCAACTCCTCATCCGGAAAACCCGGCTCGGAGTCGAGCATGCTTATCCGCGGTGCAAACTCCCTGACCGGCTCCACTGCCCCGCTGATTGTCCTTGACGGATTCCCGCTCTTCGATGTCAGCACCTCCACCGGGGGGGGCATAGACGGATATGACACCGGCATGTCCTCGCTCTCGATGATAAACCCCGACGATATCGCTTCGATCGAAGTGCTAAAAGACGCCTCGGCAACGGCAATATATGGTAACCGCGGAGCCAACGGAGTCATTCTCATTACCACCAAACGAGGCCGGGGCGACAGCGGAAAGATCCAATACAACACCTACTTCGGATTTCAACAGATGAATAAGCGGTATGACATGATGGATTTTCGCCAGTACGCCGCCTATCAGGTTGATCGAAACTCCTCGAACAACCACCTGTTCACGGACCCTATCACCATGCAACCCCGCACAATCGGAGACGTACAGTCGCGGGACTGGCAGGATGAAATCTTTCGTACCGGATTTATTCAAAACCATTCGCTATCTATTTCACACTCTACTGAAAAAACGAGTATGTTCGTCTCCGGTTCCTACATGCAGAACAAATCGGTCCTCATCGCCACGAATTGGCAGAAACTCACGGCTAAAGCTACGATCGACCACCGATTCACGGATTTTATACGCACGGGTGTCGATATCGGCTATAACCGAATCGTCGACGACGGAGTGCCGACCGGCGGCGAAGGCACGTCCCAGGTTGCAGGCGTCATCACTTCGGCCCTGACGGCTCTTCCTTTCGAATTCGACGAAACGACTCAGGCCTATTTCCGCCGTGCAGGCGTCTCGCAGTCCTCGCTCGACTCTTATATCGACAACTATCACGGGAATCCGGTCAACATCGCCAATGAGACCGAACTCACCAAACGCATCAACCGAATGATGCTCAATGCCTATGTCGAGGCCGACATCCTTAAGAATCTGACCTTGCGCATCACGGCAGGATATGACAGTTATTCGCTCAAAGACCGCCAGTTCTATCCCACCTCGACGCCCCGCGGCTACTTTTACAAGGGGCAGGGTATCATCGGCAGTTCTGAATCCGGAAGTTGGATCAACGAAAACACGCTCACCTGGAAGCCCGTATTCGGGAAACACCGTCTCAATGTCCTCGTCGGCATGACTGAACAAGGATACACGAACTTCTACGATCGCAGCGAAACCACTCAATACGAATACGAGGATCTCGGATCGAATAATGCCCAGATGGCTAAAGTTTTCAACGTCTACTCCAGCAAGGAGCAGGTCCGGTATGTCTCGCTCATCGGTCGAATTAACTACTCATACGACAACCGTTACATTGCCACTTTCACCCTCCGCCGCGATGCTACCTCGCGCTTCATCAACGACAAGTGGGGTACGTTTCTCTCCGGTGCATTAGCCTGGAACATCGACAGCGAAAGATTCATGCAGAATCAAAATACCGTCAGCGCCCTCAAACTGCGTCTGAGTCTGGGCGAGGTTGGCAACTCAAATGTCCCCACCTCGGGCTCCTACTCGCAGCTCTACGGAACGAACTACTCCTTCGGAACCATTGAGACCATCGGGCAGTCTTCTTTGTCTATTGCTAATGAAAACCTCTCCTGGGAGACCACTCGCGAAGTGAACGCAGGATTGGAGGTCGGGTTATGGAACGACCGGCTGAAATTCACGGCAGACTTCTATGACAAGGTTACCCGGGACCTGTTGCTTGAGGCTCCCGTTGTTAACATCGTCGGATTCGACAAGGCATGGCAGAATATCGGCAAAATGCGCAACCGCGGTATCGAGTTGAGCCTGAACGCCCAGTTGATCAACCACAAGAATTTCAAATGGAATTTCTTCGCCAACTTCGCCCGCAACAAGACCAAAATTCTTGAACTCGGCCAGGGCGGAGCCCCGATCCTGCTGGGTGTCACTTGTCTGAGCGGTCAGAATGCCGTCATCCTGCAAGAGGGCGGAGAGATCGGAGACATATACGGATACGTCACCAAAGGTGTCTATGGACTAAATGATTTCGAAATCGACGGAATAACGCCGAAGCCTGATGTCGCCGTCGAAACCGGAGCCGAAAAACCCGGGGCCATGCGCTTCGCCGACCTGTACAAGGACGAAAAGATTACATCCGACGACCGGACCGTAATCGGAAACTCGACACCCGATTTCTTCGGAGCCTTCGGCACGAACTTCACCTGGAAGAACCTCGACCTCAACCTCTCGTTCCAATATTCATACGGAGGCAACGTCTACAACGCAAACTACAATCAGCTCGCAGCGTTCACCGGAACCACGAACAACCAAATGGCATTCTTCGAGGAGCGTTGGTCGCCCCGGAACCTTGCAAGCACGCAATACTCCACGATGACGAACGGAGCGGTCTGCTCGGCATTCGTCGAAGATGCCTCGTTTCTGCGGCTCCGCTCTGCACGGATCAGCTACACCTGTCCGCGCAAATGGTTCGGCCCTAACAGCCACATCGGCTCGATCAAGTTCTATATCGCCGGAGAAAACCTCTTCGTCCTCACTCGATACTCGGGCTACGACCCCGAGGTGTACTCCAACCAAGGTTCCAGCAGCATGAGCAATATCCTCACGTCGGGCTTCGACTACGGCTGCTTCCCCCGCCCGCGCACCTTCACCGCAGGTATTAACATTCTGTTCCAGTAAAACGATCTCCATCATGAAAAAGTTCATCACCTCCGCATACTCGCGACTCGGCCGCTTTGTCGTTATCGCGGTTGCAGGCTGTATCTTCTCGGCGTGCAGCGACTTCCTCGATGTCCCCCTCGAAAGTACCGTGGCGACCTCCAACTTTTACAAGACTGCCGAAGAGTTCGACATGGGACTCACGGGCGTTTATAACATGCTGCTCTCGGCCGAATGGGCCAATGGCGACCGATACGGGTCCTATTTTCAGGGTTTCCTCATCCTTGGGCGCGTCGGAACCGATGAGATGATCATTCCGACCAACATCGACGGAAACGAGACAGAACTCTGCAACTACACCTACACCCCTTCGCATCGCTACATCTCCCGAACATGGTATGTCCAGTATCGCGGGATACAACGCGCCTGCGTTATCATAGACCGTCTGACTGACACCGATATCGGCAATGAAAGCGAGAAGAAACGGATTCTCGGCGAAGCCTATTTCCTGCGGGCCTTCTACTACTTCCATCTGGTAAGGCTTTTCGGTGAGGTGCCGATCATCAACCACGAAGTTACCGATCTCACAATGGTGCAGACTGAAAAGTCTTCCGTGGCCCAAGTCTACGAACAAATCGTCAGTGATCTGAAACTAGCCATCGGGAACCTTCCGGTGTCGAATGCGAACGGCCGGGCTCACTACTACGCAGCCAAAGCCCTGCTCGGCAAGGTCTATTTGCAAATGGCCGGCGAACCTTTGGAAGACTCCAAAGCTGCGGCTTTAGCCGAAGTCGAACTCAACGAGGTTATCCAGAGCGGTCGTTTTGAGCTCGTGAAGGATTATTTCAGTCTGTTCGATGCGTCGAACGAATACAGTTCCGAATACCTATTCGATGTCGAGTTTGCCAACAACGGTACAACCACCTACGGAGGCCAGGTCGGAACTATCGATGGTGTTCAGACCCCCAATAACCTCTACTGGTCTGCGGTATGGAGTACCCAGGAGTTCTATGAAACGTACGATCCCGCCGACCTGCGCCGCGACAACATCGCTCGCTTCAAATATGTTTACGACGACAATCAGAATCTCGTCAAGGAGGATCTCAGTTCCGAACCGATCTACTACGCCTACAAGTTCCGCCATGCCCTGACTGAGGAGGGACGGGGGCCGGGATGGGCAAACTGGGCAAATCCGATCAACTTTCCGATCATCCGTTATGCCGACGTGTTGCTGATGTATGCCGAAGCCGTTTGGCGGGCTCACGAAGTTCCTTCGCCCGAAGCGCTCGAATATGTCAACCAGGTGCGACGCCGTGGTTTCGGAGTCGATATCAAGACTCCGAATGAAGCGGTTGATCTGAAGATGATGGACGGCGACAAGTTCGCCGAGGCCCTGCTCGCCGAGCGTAGTTTCGAACTCTGCTTCGAGGGACAGCGCTGGTACGATCTGGTCCGCTTCGGAAAACTTGAGGAAGGCGTGAAGAAACTGGCCAAGTATTCGAGCGTGGCGACCTCCCAGGCGCAGAACTTCCAACCCAAACACGTAATCTTCCCCATTCCGCAGGATGTTATCGACGCCTCGAATGGGAAGATCGAACAGAATCCGCTTTGGAAATAAAACCCGATCCTCCATTCAAATTACGAAACCATGAAAACACATGCATTATACGTCGCTGGTGCCGCTCTGATGATCGCACTGTCGTCCTGTGACCGCGATCTTGACCTCGCGCATGCCTACAACAACGGTTCCAGTTCGAAACCCTACGAATTCGATGCGGATTTCAATCCGGATGATTACACCGATTTTGGAACGTTCGTCGTCGGTGACCGCAACATCTGTTGGCAGGATCCCCACATTCCCCGGTATATGCTCTGGCTTGACGGAAAGATCTCCGTCGGGAAATACGATGATTCGGGACTGTTTACGACCTACTGGTCTGCGGACAATTCCCTGCGACAGGTATCCGCCAGTCCCTGGCTCGATGAGAACGTCAATGCCTTGACCTCCGATATGGAGGTCTTTGGCAAGTGCATCGAACCCGTATCCGGATTTTACGACGGCGGCGCATGGTTCATCGGCGTGCATAAACTCATGGACGGTCGGTTGGCCGGATTCTTCCATGCCGAGAGCCATTGGCCCGGAGTCTCCGCCGCCTATAAGTCCATTGGCGTCACCTATTCCTCGGACAACGGACTGACCTGGGAAACGGGCAGACGGATCCTTTCCGGAACCGACCCCAAACCCGAAAATCCCGCCGGGCAGGGTGAGTCCTACGGCTTGGGAGACGGGTGCGTAGTTTGGAACGACGCGCGCAAAGTCTGGATATGCTACTACTCGGGCTATTGCGATGACCCCGGAAACTACATGATCACGATGGCCTGTTCGGAGGATCCGGCCGGAGCTGCCGGAACCTGGAAAAAATGGGATGGCAAAGCATTCACCGTCGAAGGCTGCAACGGGCAGACACAACTCGGCGGCGCAAACATCAAGATCGCCAATCTCGATACCTATGCCGGCGGAAATCCGTCGGTCATGTGGAACCACTACATAGGCAAATGGGTGATGGTCTATCATTCGTGGAGCCGACGCATTTGTCTTTCGACGAGTGCCGACGGTATTGCGTGGGAGGCCCCTATATCCCTCAATCTGGGTGAGGAGGAGGCCATGTATCCCAACCTGATCAGTGAAGAGGGAGATCAAACCGGGGGACAGGCTGTCCGCATGTATTATGCTGCAGACATGAATGATCTCGGACAACGCAGTCTCGCATGGAGAAAGGTCGTATTTTATTGATGTTTGGAATGTCGATCCGAAAATTCATCATTCTTTCCGCGCTGATCGTTTCCGGATGCATTTCGCATCCGGAAACGATTGCCATCGACTTCGATTCCGGAACGGAGGACTATACGCCTCTTGTACGCAAGATCCTTGCGGAGCATCCAGCCGGTGAGGTCACAATCCGATTCGGAGCGGGGACGTTCGACTTCTATCCCGAACAGGCGGCCGGCAGCTATCTCTGCGTTTCGAACAACGACAACGGCTATAAACGCTGCGCTTTTCTGCTCGAGGAGATGCGACGTGTACGGATCGAAGGGGCTGGAGAAAAAACCCAGTTGAGATTTCACGGCGCAATCGTTCCGTTCCGCGTCGCTCGATGCGAACAGATCGTTTTCGAGGCTTAGATCGGAAGAGCGTCGTGTAGGGAAAGAGTGTAGATCTCGGTGGTCG
>OJSL01002072.1_pt1 | contig 13466 bp, 5 predicted proteins | sample 1599451 | NCBI WGS metagenome assembly OJSL01 (sample SAMN04168657, study PRJEB22393) | human gut metagenome | biome: human gut microbiome; feature: stool | host: Homo sapiens | collected 2014-03-20
GATCCGAAGAAATATAAATATGCATTGAATGCTTTTCCGGCAGGTAAAGGAGATCGGTTTGTAACAGGTAAGCATGAGCTATTCCCGATACCATTGATGGAAATACAACGGAATAAGGCATTGGGCTCATTGAATAATCCGGGTTATTAAAGTTTGTTTTTGGGATAAATTGGATTTGGTTTTACCACCGGTATCGCAGGATTTGCAGAGATATTACATTGTCTATTGAATGTATAAAGCTGTATGAACTGTGCAACCGGTGGTGAATAATTAGTAAATTAAAAGATGAAAATAAAAAATTGGGTTTTGATTGTTTGTCTCTTATGCTTCATTACAGAGGTGATGAAAGCACAGGTCTATTCTTTTGAGAATAAAAAAGTGCCGAAAGAATGGAGTATCGATGGTGGAAAACTTGAAGTATCCCGGTTAAAGTATAAAGAAGGCAAACAATCACTTAAAGTAGTATGGGATAAAAATGCCATTGTGCGTTTTACAGGAAAGGAGTCTCTGGATGCTGCAAGCCGATCGGTTAATGGTGGGATTACAGCATGGATATATAATAAGGTACCGGTCACAGAATATATGTATTTCTCGTTTGCTGATGAATCCGGAGCAGAGGTGTGTCGGTTACCTTTTAGAATGGATTTTAAAGGATGGCGTTGTGTGTGGGCTAAGTTCAGAGAAGATATGCTGATGAAGCCGGGAACTATAATTACCTCCTGTGCTATGATAATGCCTGAAAACGTAGAAACCGGGACTATATATCTGGACTATGTAGAGTTTACTCCTACAGTTTCGTGGCAGAAGATGTCAGACGCACAATATAAGGTGAATCAAAAGGATTATAGTTTGATTCACGATTTTATAGGATATCGGAATACATTTCCCGATCTTTCGGACGTGATTGTCAGAGATGAGAATAGAAAGGGAGTTGAGACAATTAAAAATAGATTGATGAAGTGGTATTTAGGAGATCAGTCTGCTGATAATCATCCGATGGTAGAAATCAGAAAAAGAGGTGAGAGGGATTTTATAAAGAAGGGTTTGAAAGCTGCGGAAAAAGTTCAGATCAGATATGATGCTGATGGAGTGGCGATGGGAGAAGGATTATTCCCATTATACTTTTCTAAAGCAGGTGTAACAAATGTAGCTACCTTCCCGGATATCAATAAGTATATTCTATTACCTCTGGCATTAGACTATCGGAAAAACAAATCAGAAAATAGCCTGAAGAAAGCACTCTATATTTATGATTGGTTTCATGACCAGGGATGGGCTGATGGTAGCGGAATGGGAACATTATGTTTTGAGAAATTACGCAGTGCAGGATATTTTCATTCGTTGTTTCTGCTAAAAGACAATTTATCTGAAGCTCAGTTGAACCGGGAATTGAAAGCTTTGAAATGGTTCACTATGTTCGGAGCATGCTACCAGAAACCTGAACATGCGGGAGAAGTAGCAGATAATCTTCGTGCATTGGCTTTACCTAAATTGATATATGCACTTTCGTTGACTGATTTGACAGAACAGCAAGCAGCTATGACAGCTTTTTCTTCTTATATGAATAATGCACTTGATTTTGGTCCGGGCTTCTTTGGGACTATCAAAGCCGATTATTCAGGCTATCACCATCGGGGACCTTATAACAGCGCATATTATCCTCATGCACTTTATGCTGCATCTTTAGTAGCTTATCTTTTGCACGATACCCCCTATGCTCTTTCAGAATCTTCATTGACGCACCTGAAACAAGCATTACTTACTTTCAGATTTTTTTCGGCCAATCTGAATATACCGTCAGGTACGGTAGGACGTTTCCCTCGTGGACAACAAGTATTGCAGGAGTTGTTGCCGGCTTTTGCCTATGTTGCTCAGTCGTTTCCCGAAACAGATACTGAACTGACTGCTGCCTTTAAACGCTTGGTTCGCAAAAATCCGGATGTAGTAAAATCGTTTATGGCAGAGGTGAATTCTGATCTTACTTATACTAACAGTGTGGGCGAAGCAGAAGCTATGATCAAGCTGTTACAAATGGATATAGAAGAGGAATCAGCGCCGGAAGGTTCTCTGTTTATGCCTTATTCCGGTTTGTTGGTAGTCAAAAATAAAGATTATCATATTAATGTAAAAGGGTTTAGCAAATATATATGGGATTATGAATCGTCTGTATCCGAAAATTTATATGGGCGCTATTTGTCTTACGGGCAGATTGAGTATTTCCATTTTGGGAAAAATACCCATAGCTTCTATCCGGCTAATCAGGCTTTTGACTGGAATTATTTGTCGGGAACTACTTCTATTGTATTACCTGTTACAGAATTGGGAGCGAAGAAAAATAAGCACCGCAATTTCTCGGATGAAACCTTTTTGTGTGGTGTCAGTACTACCGGTCAACGGTCTATGTTTTCGATGAGGCTGCATGATTTGAAATATGATGATAGTTTTCGTGCTAACAAATCGGTTTTTGTAATAGATGATATTATTCTATGTCTTGGATCTGATATCCGTAATGGCGATAAGCAACATAAAACTGTAACGACTCTGTTTCAGTCTCCTGTGAAACAAAAAGTGAAGATGGAGAAACGTAAAACAGGAGTATTACTCAATGATCATTCAGGTATGTTGTATGCTATGAAAGATTGTGATCCGGTAGTTCAGAAAAATGATTCGTTTACAATTGCATACATTGATCATGACGTAGCTCCCGACCGGGCAGGGTATCAATATTACGTAGTTACTAACGGAGATAAACAACTGGCTGCACACCTGTTGTCAGAAAATACACCCATACAGATTCTGCGTCAGGATGATAAAGCTCATATAGTGAGAGTAAAAGACAGGGATATCACCTATGGAGCAGTTTTTAATAAGGATCAGACGTTTGATTCATTGTTAGTGAAGCGTGTTAATATTCCTCTTTCCTATATAATAGAAAGTGAGGATAAAGATAAAATGAAAGTTTTCTTTTCAGAGCCGGATATGCGGAGAGTTTCGAGAACCAGTATGGACGGTTTATCAGAAGAAGACGTGATAGAGGAAGAAAGAGCTATTGAAACAGAGTTGGTTCTTAATGGTATGTATGACGTTTATAGTCCTGTTACTCCGTTGAAAGTTCAATATGAAGATGGAAATACATTAGTACGTGTTTTGACGATACGTGGTAATAACTATATGTTTAATCTCCGAAAGAAAAGCTTATGAAAAAGATTTGGTTAATAGTGATCTGTTGTTTGCCGATTTTTTGTGTAAATGCACAGAATGATCTGACGTTATGGTATACAACTCCCGCCCGTGTATGGGAAGAGGCTTTACCTCTCGGAAACGGGCGGTTGGGAGCTATGGTGTTTGGAGATACCCAAAAAGAGCGGATACAATTTAACGAAAACACATTGTATAGTGGTGAACCTGCTGCATTAAACCGCTCTACTTGTATCCTGCCTCAATATGAAAAGGTACGGGATTTACTGAAGCAGGGTAAGAATGCTGAGGCCGAAAAGATCATGCAATATGAATGGATAGGCAGGCTTAATGAAGTTTATCAGCCTTTTGGAGATGTCTGTTTTGATTTCAAAATGAAAGGCGAGGTGACGGAGTATGTTCATTCGCTGGATATGGAACAGGCAGTGGTTACTACCCGGTATAAACAGGGAGGAACAGAGATTTTACGAGAGGTCTTTGCTTCATTTCCGGGACAGGCTATCGTAATACATTTAAAAGCTGAAAAGCCGGTATTACACTTTGAAATGCAACTTGCATCATTGCATCCGGTTCATCTGTCCTGTGAAGGAGAAAGATTACAGATGGAAGGCCGGGCTCCTGCGCATGTACAACGAAGAACAATTGAGGGGATGAGGAAATATAATACGGAACGTTTGCATCCTGAATATTTTGATGAAAAGGGAAAAGTGATCCGTACGGAACAAGTGATTTATGCAGAAGATGCAGGAATGGCATTTGAAGCTTACGTTGTACCGCTGAAGAAGGATGGAGTAATCACCTTCAAAGATAATAGACTTGTCGTGAAAGATGCATCGGAAATAACATTTTTGCTTTATGCAGCAACTTCTTACAATGGTTTTGATAAGAGTCCGTCAAAGGCAGGGAAGAATATAGCAAAAGAACTGCAAGCACAACGGAAAAAGCTTGCCGGCAAAGAATATCAGCAAATCAGAAATGAGCACGTTGCTGATTATCAGTCTCTTTTCAAACGGGTAGACTTGGCATTACCATCTTCTCCGAATCAAAAAGATAAACCGACAGATATCCGGTTGAAAGAGTTTCAAACTAAGACAGATCTGTCCTTAATAGCACAATTGTTTCAATATGGCAGATATCTGATGATTTCAGGTTCCCGTCCCGGAGGGCAGCCATTGAATTTACAGGGGTTGTGGAATGATAAAATAATTCCACCCTGGAATTCGGGCTATACAACAAATATTAACTTGCAGATGAATTACTGGCAGGCTGAAGTAACTAATCTGTCCGAGTGTCATCAGCCGCTTTTTACATTTATCGAAGAAATAGCACAGTCGGGTAAGGAGGCTGCCCATAACATGTATGGGCGAAATGGCTGGATTGCCCATCATAATATGTCTATTTGGCGGGAAGCCTATCCGGCAGATGGATTTGTGCATTGGTTTTTCTGGAATATGTCTGGTCCCTGGTTGTGTAGTCACATTTGGGAGCATTATCTTTATACGAAAGATGTTGCTTTTTTAAGGGAGTATTATTCGATATTAAAGGAGTCTGCACGTTTTTGTTCCGAATGGCTGGTGCAGAATACAAAAGGAGAATGGGTGACTCCGGTCAGTACTTCTCCGGAAAATGCATTCCGTATGCCGGATGGGAGAGAAGCTGCTGTATGTGAAGGATCGACTATGGATATGGCTATTATCAGAAATCTGTTTGGAAATACGATTCATGCTGCTGAGTTACTGGGTGTTGATGTAGAGTTTCGTAAAATGCTTGAACAGAAATCAAAATATTTAGCCGGATATCGAATCGGTTCACACGGACAATTGTTGGAGTGGGATAAAGAATATAAAGAGACAGAACCTCAACATCGTCATTTGTCACACTTGTTCGGTTTATATCCGGGCTGTGATATTATTCCTGATACACCGGAGGTCTTCAAAGCTGCCCGGCAAACATTGATTGATCGGGGGAATAAAACCACAGGTTGGAGTATGGCATGGAAAACAGCTTTATGGGCACGCCAATATGAAGGTGAGCAGTCATATGCTGCATTAAAAAATCTGATGAGTTTTATTGATCCGCTTGTGGAAAGTAAAAAGGGAGGCGGACTGTATCGGAATATGCTTAATGCACTTCCTTTTCAGATTGACGGAAACTTCGGGATTACTGCCGGTATTGCAGAAATGTTGCTGCAAAGCCATCTTGGAAATATTCATTTGCTTCCTGCCTTACCGATAGAGTGGAAGAAGGGAAAAGTTACCGGATTAAAAGCAAGAGGTAATTTCACGGTAAATATGGAATGGGAAGATGGAAAATTACAGACTGCAACGATTCAGAGCGAATATCCGGCAGAAGCAACAGTAGTTTATAAAGATAAGAAGCAAGCATTGAGATGGGAAGCTGGCGAAAGTAAACAACTGACTTTCGATTAAGTAAATGATCGTAGATAGTAGAATTCATCTTTAAATATAGCTTATGAATATCTTATTTCAGAGAGGTTAACTTCTTAATTATCGATACCGTAATCTTTTGTTCCGAAAAGGTTGCGGTATTTTTGGGGAATTTGATGTTTTCTTACGTTTTCTACGCTCTCTTTTTCATAAAAGAATTCCAAATCGATATATTTGCGTCACACTATTTACAGACAATAATACTATGATGAGAAAAATCAGCCTGCTATTCACTTTTTTTCTTTTTTTTTCTGCTTCTCTCTATCCGGTGGTAGACGCGAATGAGGTCGTATTTACACATATCGGGACTGAAAAGGGCTTGTCGCAAAACACTATTTTTGATATAACTCAGGATGCAAAAGGGAATATGTGGTTTGCTACTTATGATGGAGTTAATAGATATAATGGATATACTTGTACCGTTTTTCAGCATGACGCAGTAGATAGTACTTCTATTGCGAATAACATAGCTCACTCTATTATGGCTGACGGTAAGGGAAGAATCTGGATCGGTACGAGAAGTGGTTTATCATATTACAATGAAGAGAAAGACCGTTTTATAAATTTCGAATATTTAAAAGACGGGCAGAGGCAGGAGTTTCTGAGAATTGTGGAAGCAGATCCGGATCATTTGCTTTTGATAACGAAAAGAGCCTTGATTTTGTTTGATATACAAGAAAACTCTTTTAAAGAGATATCACTGCCCCATATTGAGGGTTCCATGTTATTTTCGATGTTGATGAAACAAGATGGGATTATTTATGTGGGTGCCCGGGAAGGTTTGTTTACGTATTCTCTGACAGAATCTAAATTAAGTTTAATATGTGGTCCATTTAATAAAAGACTGGTTAATACTGTTTGGAAAAGTGCAGACGATTGTTTGTGGGTAGGTACTGAAGGAGAAGGATTGTATAAGATAAATCCTTTGACAGGAGAGATGAAAAATTACCGGCATATCCCCTATAATGAACGGAGTTTAGCATCGAACTATGTTCGTGCGTTGAGGCTTGACGAGCAGAATCGTTTGTGGGTAGGAACGTTTGAAGCGTTATCTATCTATGATGAAGAGAATGACTCGTTTACTTCTTATAAAAATAATCCTGTACAACCCGAAAGTATTTCTCAAAGTTCAGTTCGTTGTATTTTTAGGGATATGCAAGGAGGGATGTGGCTGGGGACTTTTTGGGGAGGGGTGAACTATTATCATCCTTTGAAAAACCGTTTTCGTAATATGAAGCATGTTCCGTTTCAGAATTCATTGAGTAGTGATGTTGTCAATTGTATCGTGGAAGATGCTGAATCGAATTTATGGATTGGTACCGACGGTGGCGGATTGAATTTTTATAATACGACAACCAAAAAGTTCACTTCTTATTCCCTGAAAGTAGAAAAAAACAATCAGAAGGTCAGTGCTAATAATATTAAGGCAATTTATATTGATGAAAAGAATGATTTGGTCTTTATTGGAACACATGCAGGCGGATTGGCGATTCTTCATCGGAGATCGGGTGAGATGGAATATCACAACAGTGGACTTTCAGACGAGAATGTGTATGCTATTATTCCTGATGGAGAAGATGCTTTATGGATCGGAACACTAAATACTTTGGCCAGATTTCGGATTAAAGAGAGAAAGTCTGTAGCTGTTTCAAGGCAGAAAGATGGTAGTCCTTTCCAGGGGAGACGGATCAGGGTTTTGTTCAGAGATTCGAAACAAAGAATATGGATGGGAGGGGAAAATGGATTGCAGGTCTATCGTCAAATAGGAGAAGAGTTGCAGTTGCAATACGTTATACCCAAAGATTCACCATTAAATGACGGTTATGTTAGTTGTGTATATGAAGCACATGATGGAATGTTCTGGATTGGAAGCAGGGAAGGGTTATATAAATATAATGATAATACTGGCCAGGTGAATTGTTATACGAAACGAAACGGACTGTTTAATGATGTGATATGTGGAATTATGGAAGATACTTTCGGTCGGTTATGGATAAGCTCTAACAGAGGATTAAGCTGTTTGGATACTGAAACTGAAATATTTAGGAACTATACGGGAGTAGACGGCCTGCAGAATAATCAATTCAATATGCTGTCTTGTTGTTATGCGTCAGACGGACAAATGTATTTTGGAGGTATTAAAGGAATAACGACATTTATTCCGGAAAAACTGATGGATAATCCTTATACACCATCGGTGATGATTACGGATTTTCAGTTATTTGGAAGTTCCATTCGTCCGGATGATGAGACGGGTATTTTACAGAAAAATATAAGTGAGACGGACAAGATTACACTTACATCCTCACAGTCTTCATTCTCTATAAATTTTGTAGTCTCCAACTATATTTCTGGAGAGCATAATACGTTTGCCTATCAGTTGAAAGGGTATGATAAGCAGTGGTACATATCTTCAGACAGAAGAACGGTGTCTTATACAAACCTTCCCGACGGGACTTATCATTTTCTTGTAAAAGCGGCCAATAATGATGGGAGATGGAATGTAGTGCTGCCTGTGTGGTATAAAACCTGGTGGGCCATTCTGCTGTTTATTATTCTTGCTTTGGCAGTAGCAGCTTTTGTCTTTCGTTACTTTTGGCAACGTAAAATAATGCAGGCACAGATAGAACAGGAAAGAAAAGATAAGGAAAGACAAGAAGAGTTGAATCAGATGAAGATACACTTTTTTATTAATATGTCTCATGAACTACGTACGCCGCTGACTCTTATTCTTGCACCTTTGCATGAGGTGCTTGCCCGAATTGATGATCAGTGGACTCGTACACAATTGAAATATGCCCAGAAAAGTGGAAAAAAAATGTTGCGTCTGGTGAATCAGCTAATGAATTATCGTCAGGCTGAATTGGGAGTTTTCCACCTTAAAGTACAAAAAGGGAATGTCTGTCGGCTGATAAGTGATACGTTTATGTCTTTTGAACGATTGGCACGTAGTCGGAAAATAGATTATAATCTATATATTGAGATAAATGATGATGAGCGTATCTTTGATGCCAGATATCTGGAGCTGATAACAAACAACTTGCTTTCTAATGCTTTTAAATATACAGGTGATGGTGGAAGTATTACGATAAAGGTACGTGAACAGAATGATTGTTTGCTATTGCAGGTTGTTGATACTGGGATAGGGATTACTCAGGAGAATCAGAAGAAGATTTTTGAACGTTTTTATCAAGTTCACGAAGGTGGAAACGGAAGTGGAATCGGATTATCCCTGGTTAAAAAACTGATAGAACTTCATCATGGAACAATCACGTTGGAGAGTGAGGTGGGAAAAGGTTCTGAGTTCTCGGTATATATTCCGCAAAATATAGTTGTATATAGAGAAGACGAGTGGATGCAGGACGAAGCAGAACAAACAATGGCAGAAAGAGTGGATGTATTGACGGATGGGGTGCAGTATGAAGCGAAAGAGAAAAATGAGAAAGAAACAGATACTGATACGGTGAATACCATTAAGCAGAAAGAGAGAATACTTATTGTTGAAGATAATGAAGATATCAGACAATATTTGACAGAAGAACTAAGAGGTTTATTTGAGGTTTGTGAAGCTGCTAACGGAGAGGAAGCATGGAAGCTCCTGAATGAACAAGAGGTAGATGTAGTCATTACAGATGTAATGATGCCTGTAATGGACGGGGTGAAGTTAACAAAACTGATAAAAAGGAATATTCGTACATGTCATATTTTTGTGTTGATGTTAACTGCAAAAACAGAACTCGAACATCAATTAGAAGGTTTACAGATAGGAGCAGACGATTATATCCCCAAACCCTTTGTAATGGGTATACTTATATTGAAAATACAGAACTTTATACGTGCCCGTTATCGTATTCTTGATCATTATGCAAAGTCATTGGAAGTAGATCCGCATAAAATGACATTTAATGCATTGGATGAGGCTTTCCTGAAGAAGGCAGTGAATATTGTTGAAGCCAATATGAGTAATCCGGAATTCTTAACAGAAGATTTTACTTCTGAGATGGGAATGGGGCGTACTGCATTGCACTTGAAAATGAAGGCTATCACAGGAGAGTCTACCACTGATTTTGTACGCAAAATACGTTTTAACCGGGCATGTACTTTATTGAAAGAAGGGCGTTATACTGTTGCAGAAATTAGTGTAATGGTGGGGTTCAGTAGTCCTTCTTATTTCACAACCAGTTTTAAGAAATATGTAGGTTGTTCGCCGGGAGAATATAGTAAAGGAAAGTGGTGAAAGTTAATTTTCTACATATTAATTCCCTGCCAACCAAAAAAACTTATTAACTTTGCGAATCTTTTTTGGAAACAATAAAAACTTAATGATATGAATATCTCTTATAACTGGTTGAAAGAGTATGTTAACTTCGATCTTACACCTGATGAAGTAGCTGCTGCGCTTACTTCCATCGGACTGGAAACAGGAAGCGTGGAAGAAGTTCAAACCATTAAAGGAGGTTTGGAAGGACTCGTGATTGGCGAAGTGCTGACATGTGTGGAGCATCCTAATTCAGACCACTTACACATCACCACAGTAAATCTGGGAAATGGAGAACCTACTCAGATTGTGTGCGGAGCTCCTAATGTAGCTGCCGGACAGAAAGTAGTAGTTGCCACATTAGGTACGAAACTTTATGACGGTGATGAATGCTTTACTATAAAGAAATCAAAAATCCGTGGTGTGGAATCTATCGGGATGATTTGTGCAGAAGATGAAATTGGTATCGGAACTTCTCACGACGGTATCATTGTGTTGCCGGAAGATGCTGTTCCGGGTACATTGGCCAAAGATTACTATAATGTAAAGAGTGATTACGTACTTGAAGTAGATATCACTCCAAATCGTGCAGATGCTTGTTCTCATTACGGTGTGGCTCGTGATCTGTATGCTTATCTTATTCAGAACGGTAAACAGGCTACATTACAGCGCCCGTCAGTAGAGGCTTTTGCCGTAGAAAATCATGATCTTGATATTAAGGTAACAGTGGAGAATAGTGAAGCATGTCCTCGCTATGCCGGTGTTACTGTAAAGGGGGTGACAGTGAAAGAAAGCCCGGAATGGTTGCAGAATAAACTCCATCTCATTGGTGTGCGGCCTATTAATAATGTAGTAGATATCACCAATTATATTGTTCATGCTTTCGGACAACCGTTGCACTGCTTTGATGCAGATAAAATCAAGGGTGGGGAAGTAATTGTGAAAACGATGCCTGAAGGTACTCCTTTTGTGACATTGGATGGTGTGGAACGTAAGTTGAACGAACGTGATCTGATGATCTGCAATAAGGAAGAAGCTATGTGTATTGCCGGTGTATTCGGTGGATTGGATTCCGGTTCTACAGAAGCTACAACAGATGTATTTATCGAAAGTGCTTATTTTCATCCTACATGGGTGCGTAAGACAGCCCGTCGTCATGGTTTAAACACAGATGCTTCATTCCGTTTTGAAAGAGGTATCGATCCTAATATTACTATTTACTGTCTGAAACTGGCTGCTCTGCTGGTGAAAGAACTGGCGGGAGGTACAATCTCCAGTGAGATTAAAGATATTTGCGTTGCACCTGCACAGGATTTTGTAGTCAAGCTGGCATATGAGAAAATACATTCGTTGGTAGGCAAAGTAATTCCTGTGGAAACAATTAAAAGTATTGTATCCAGTCTGGAGATGAAGATTACAAATGAAACAGCTGAAGGTTTGACATTGGCTGTTCCTCCTTATCGTGTCGATGTGCAGCGCGATTGTGATGTGATTGAAGACATTCTTCGTATCTATGGATATAATAATGTGGAAATTCCTTCTACATTGAAGTCCAGCCTGACAACTAAAGGTGATGCGGATAAATCAAACAAATTACAAAATTTAGTCGCTGAACAATTGGTTGGTTGCGGGTTTAATGAAATATTGAATAACTCTTTGACTCGTGCTGCTTACTATGATGGATTGGAGTCTTATCCTTCTAATCATCTGGTAATGTTGATGAATCCGTTGAGTGCTGATTTGAACAGTATGCGTCAGACATTGTTATTCGGTGGTCTTGAGAGTATTGCTCATAATGCCAATCGTAAGAATGCCGATTTGAAATTCTTTGAATTTGGTAATTGTTATTATTTTGATGCCGATAAGAAGAATCCGGAAAAGACACTGGCTGCCTATTCGGAAGATTATCACCTTGGATTATGGGTGACAGGCAAAAGAGTTTCAAACTCATGGGCGCATGCAGATGAAAACAGTTCGGTATATGAGTTAAAGGCTTATGTAGAGAATATATTGAAACGTCTGGGGCTTGATTTACGTAATCTTGTAGTAGGTAATCTGACTGATGATATATTTGCAGCTGCTCTTTCTGTTAATACAAAGGGGGGCAAACGTTTGGCTACATTTGGTGTAGTAACGAAGAAGCTACTGAAAGCATTTGATATTGATAATGAAGAGTATTATGCTGATTTTGACTGGAAAGAACTGATGAAAGCTATTCGTTCGGTGAAGATCAGTTACAAAGAAATATCCAAATTCCCGGCTGTGAAACGTGACCTTGCGTTGTTGCTTGATAAGAATGTTCAGTTTGCGGAGATTGAAAAGATAGCGTATGAAACAGAGAAGAAACTTTTGAAAGAGGTAGAACTCTTCGATGTGTACGAAGGTAAGAATCTGGAAGCAGGCAAGAAGTCGTATGCGGTGAGCTTCCTGCTTCAGGATGAGAGCCAGACTTTGAATGATAAGATGATTGATAAGATCATGTCGAAACTGGTGAAGAACTTGGAAGATAAGCTGGGTGCCAAACTTAGATAAACTTAAAATTTCAATCTAAAAATATAAACCAATGGGAAGAGCATTTGAATATAGAAAGGCCGCTAAACTGAAAAGATGGGGCCACATGGCTAAAACATTTACAAGACTGGGTAAACAAATCGCGATAGCTGTAAAGGCAGGCGGTCCGGAACCTGAAAATAACCCGACTTTGCGTTCGGTGATCGCTACTTGTAAGCGTGAAAATATGCCGAAGGATAATATTGAACGTGCTATCAAAAACGCAATGGGTAAAGACCAGAGCGACTACAAGAGCATGACTTACGAAGGATACGGTCCTCACGGTATTGCTGTATTTGTGGATACGCTGACAGATAACACAACCCGTACGGTGGCTGACGTTCGTTCGGTATTTAATAAGTTTGGCGGTAATCTCGGTACAATGGGATCTCTCGCGTTCCTGTTCGACCACAAATGTGTATTCACTTTCAAGAAGAGAGACGGATTTGATATGGAAGAACTGATTGTCTATATTCGGCAATATGCTTGTTCTTCTTCCGGGCATTCTCATTTGATCAATTTTGGCAGATTACAATTAAATAGAGAAACTCGCGACCTATTTTTGGAAAATAGATTAATAAAGAAGCTTAGCAAGATTGAATACCAGATATTATTATTGTTGATAGAAAAACAGGGTGAAGTAGTTCCTCGCAGCCGTTTTTTTAAGGAGATTTGGGATGATTGTGATATTTATGATGCTAGCTTGAATAATTTTATATCCAAATTGCGAACCCTTTTACTTTTAGATGATAGTTTGACTATAAGAACATTACCAGATATAGGATATATGCTTTTTATTGATGAACGGAACGGGAACAATTGAAATATTCCCGTTCCGTTTGTAATTTGATGTCTGCCTGGAATCTATATCTGATTACATGGCTTGACTAAAGCAAGTCATATAACGATTGCAAGTAATTGCGTACTTCTTTGAAGCGTTTTTTGCGAACGTAGGATAAATATAATGCAATGGATACCGTAATCAGTGCCGCAATTAATGTGAACAAAATGAT
>OJSL01002101.1_pt1 | contig 13294 bp, 19 predicted proteins | sample 1599451 | NCBI WGS metagenome assembly OJSL01 (sample SAMN04168657, study PRJEB22393) | human gut metagenome | biome: human gut microbiome; feature: stool | host: Homo sapiens | collected 2014-03-20
TTTTTTTTTTCAAGCAGAAGACGGCATACGAGATCTGGAATAGAGAACCGACTTTAGCTCCCCAAAAGGATCGTTACACTCCTAGATTACCTCCTGCTCGTTTGGGTACACGACTAAAAGCTGATTTTGATGAATCGCTTAAAGGTGAAATAGAATATTATCGAGTCTTTAAACAAGATAATATTTCTAAATTTGAGCAGGTTACATCAGGTTATAATATGCTTAATATGACTTTAGCATATAAAAATAAGCTATCTCACACAGAATATGATTTATTCTTTAAAGCGAATAATTTACTTGATCAGAAAGTCTATGCCCATGAAACATTTTTGCCATATATTCCCCAAATTGGAAGAAATTTTAGTTTAGGCTTAAATCTTAATTTCTAGATAAGATACTGTAATCTTCTAAGAAAATTTCTTAGAAGATTTTTCTTATAAAATGATTAGATTAATAATTAAGCTTTTAAGATTAGGAATAAATGAATGTCTTTTTTTAAAAAAAACATCACTAATACTTTAAACTTATTTGATATTTTTATATTAACCTTAATTTTTTTTGGTCAAGCAATATACCAATCAACAGAAGAATTTTTGAATTCATCTGATTATGGAGATACTGCTTTAATTAGCTCATATGATTTGAAAATAGCAAATTATTGGGGAATAGGTTTTGAGCTCTTAAGCCTAGGAATAGCAGCTATTTACTTATTTATACGTCATTTTAATTTTCGATTATTTAATTTCAATATTAATAGATATACTATACCATTAACATTAATTTTTATTTTAACCGCAGATATAATTGCCAGTTTATATGACTATTTATCATTTAATTTTTTTTCAATACTTCCAAAAAAGGTTAATACAGATAATATAGATTTTTCATGGTCAGTAGATTTTATTTTTTATTCATTATTAAATGGATTTTATGAAGAATTTTTTTTCTTGGGTATATTATTTTTTATTTCAAAAAAATATTATCCTATAATGTATATTTATAGTCTTTTGATTCGATTTAGTTTCCATACCTATCAAGGTATTTCTGATGCATTAGCAATCACCACTCTAGGTATTGTATTTATAATTTTCCGGCAAAGATTCTATAGTCTTATCCCTTTTATGCTTGCTCATGCATTTTTTGATGTATTTGGCTTAGGAGTTCTAGGGACTTTTCTGTACTGAACCAGTAATTTTAATTAAAAAAATGAAAATACAAGTATGTTTACAAATAGATATAAATTATAGATAAGAAATTAATTTAGAAGACTAGAGACATCAGTTAAGTTTCCGGGTTAAGCTAGATTTAATTGGTTATGTGCATACTAATCCAATCCTGGGCTTTTTGTTCAATCTCATCATTGGCCGAGAACATACTTGGATTCGTAAGCCTGATATTTTCCTGACAACTTCCACACAGCATCAATCCTGCAAAAAGTTGTACATTTTGTCTATTTTCACAAAGCGTACATGGCTTTGAAAGCTGAATAATATTATCTGACACTACTTTACCCTCTTATAGTTATCATCTGCATATGAATAACCTTTAGCTTGTATCATTCTAACCTCATCTTTAGAAGCGCCATTTTTCATTAAGAGCCACAACATCATGAAATATAGTCCAGAAAAGTCTTCATAGTATTTTTCAGAAAAATTATTATCTTCCTCAAAATCATCTATTCGCTTTTCTAATCGATTCACCAGATCCTCAATACGATCGGCTTGCTGTTTAACAGCAATAGATTGAAAATCATTGGTCAAAATTTTACTGAATAATTTACTGGTTCTGATTCCTTCTGAATTAGCCAATTGATCGTAGAATTCTGCTACTTGTGGATCTAACCTGACTGCATAAGTTTTGACTTTTTCGCCCATAAATTACACCTCTTATTAAAATTAGATTTTGTACAAAATTAAATATATATAATTCAACTAATTAAATAAAAAATAATAGGTAGATTACGTACAAACCTATTTGTACAGAATTAATTTATTTTAAAACAAAAACTTATTTAAATATAATGCTTTTTTTATGTACAACAATGAGTACATAATTTTTATTAAATTTATCAATACTTTATCTAAAAAAAGTATGGTTTTCATGTACAAGCATGTGCACAGCATAAAAAACATATAATTCAACTACTTATTCTAAAAAAATACTATTTTTCTGTACACGTTTCTGAAACCCTAAAAAATCGCTGAAATCCTTATCCTGTAAGGCTTTGAAGGGTTTCATCGTTAGATGCGTGGTGTGTGACAAAAAAATCCCGGCATGTGCCGGATCTTGGATTGGAAAATTGGCTAAAGTGACGTAGGGCCGGTGCTTGGTTTTGCATGGAAAAAAGTATTTATTTCCTTGTTTAGAAAAACGTAAAAATCAATTTTTTGTCCATTCATCCAGGTTAAAAATTTCAACCTAAAATTTTAATTATGAAAAGCTTCACAGAAAGCGTTCAAATGCGATTTAAGAGCCTTTACCTAAAAAACATAGGTTCCATAGTTAAAAACAGAAAACAGCTCAAAAAACGCAAATGAGCACGAAATAAAGAGGGATTTTGACTTTAGATAGATGCATAGAGCGAGTGTCTACGAGCGAACTATCAAAATTTGCGCCTAGACCCTCTGAAAAACATTTTTTTGTCCTTTTTAGCCTAAGAAAGCGTAAGTTTCATACAGAAATTTGCTCCTGGATCGAGCGTAGCGAGTAAAAAAGTTTTATGAGCGAAGCGAATTCCGAGTTGCTTTTGCTTTTTCTTAAAGTCACGCAAGTATTAACCAAAAAATTGCCCCAACGAACTGAGCGAAAGCGAAGTTCAATAGAGTTTGAGCGAAGCGAAAACCAAGGGCAATTTTTCATTCCCTGGGCTTTTAATTATTTTAAATTTTTTAAATGCTTTTAAATGGCTTGAAAGCCTTATGAATAAAGGGTTTTAGCTCTTATATGTCCACGTTTACCTTGCAATATGTCCACGTTTACCTTGCAATATGTCCACGTTTACCTTGCATTAGTACACAAATAATATTAACGTGTACTTATACACAATAAAAAAATAGTGGCTATGAGAGATTTAGTTGTAAAAGACAATGCCTTAATCAACGCAAGCTATAACTTAGACTTAGTAGAACAACGTTTAATTTTATTGGCTATTGTTGAAGCAAGGGAAAGTGGGAAAGGGATTAATGCAAATGATCCATTAGAAGTTCATGCAGATAGTTATATCAATCAATTTGGTGTACACCGTAATACAGCTTATCAAGCCTTAAAAGATGCTTGTAAGGATTTATTCGCGCGTCAATTTAGCTATCAAGAGAAAAAAGCTAATGGGAATATCCGAAATGTTATGAGTCGTTGGGTATCTCAAATTGCTTATAACGACAATGAAGCAACTGTAGACTTAATATTTGCACCTGCTGTTGTTCCCTTCATAACCCGACTGGAAGAACAATTTACTAAATATGAATTACAGCAAGTTAGTAGTCTTAGTAGCGCTTATGCCATTCGCTTATATGAGCTTCTAATTCAGTGGCGAAGCACTGGTAAAACCCCAACCATAGAACTACAAGAATTTAGAAAGAAGTTAGGCGTTCTTGATAATGAATATTTACGGATGGCTCATTTAAAAGAGCGTGTTTTAGAGCTTTCAATTAAACAAATAAATGAGCATACGGATATAACTGTAAAATATGAACAGCATAAAAGAGGACGTTCTATTTCAGGATTTTCTTTTACCTTTAAACAGAAGAAGAAGGATAGCCCATCAATAGAAAGAGATCCGAACACTTTGGAGCTTTTTTCAAAGATGACCGATGCTCAACGGCATATGTTTGCAAATAAACTTTCAGAACTCCCTGAAATGGGTCGCTATTCACAAGGAACAGAAAGCTACCAACAGTTTGCTGTACGTATTGCTGAGATGCTACAAGATCCCGCTCAATTCAAAGAGCTATACCCATACCTAAAAAAAGTGGGATACATGCCATCAAATAAAAAGGACACCGTAAATGGCTAAGTTATCACTAAGTGAAGTATCTAAAAAATTTCATGTGGATAGATCAACCATTTACAGAGCTGTACGTAATGGACGCTTATCACGCTCCAGTGATGGACAATTCGATCTAGCAGAGGTCATACGATGCTTTGGAGAACCTGAGCAAACATCTCAAAAAATTGAATCATCTAAGCAAGAAGGTGATGAATCTACAAAAAAACTTATTGCCCATTTAGAAAATGAAGTCAAAAAATACCAAGAACGTGAAGAACGGTTAATGCAACAAATTGACCGTATGCAAACACTCATTGAGCTGAAAAGTGTTGCACCTGCCACAGCAGCACCACACCAAGATGCTACGGCATGCGACACCAAGATGCCACAGCATGCGACAACACAACAAGACACTGATAACAAAAAGAATAATGAATTAAATATTGCAGAAAATGTAGCAGTGCCACAGCAAGAAACTACGGCATACCACACCCAAACGCTACAGCATGCCACGTTGCAAAGTGTGGCAGTGCCACAACACAAAAAACGTGGTTTATTTGGCCGTGTGCTGAATGCCGTCTTTGATAATGACTGAGCAATAAGGGTGAAAGATCATGCCGAAACTGAAAGACATTGCCCTGGGAATTATTGTGGCTCCGCTGCTGATTCCGATCATGCTGATTGCATCGTACCAGGATAAAAAGGCGCTAAAGAAAGACCAAAATAAACGCCAAAAAGAAAAAGACCAGGCATCCTGATTATTCAATTGAGCTAATCAAAAGTGTGGAACATTGATGAAATAATAGGCGTGGAACGTAAAAAGTCATAAAAAAAGCCCGAACAGGGATGCTCGGGCTATAAACTAGAAACTACAGCGTTGAATTATAAGGATAATTATACAGCATTTCGTATAAGGTGTATTATGTTATTTTTAGGAAGTCTTTAGAGTTGGCCTTCAAGTAACTGACCTATTTCTAACCTGGTATAGCCACGTTCTTTAAAGATCAAAATAATTGCTTTTTTATAATCTTCAGAAGTAGAAGTCTTATATTTAATTATCAGTTGATTCTCGGAATTCAGCTCAAGATCATTTTTGATGGTCAATACTTCGCTAGAGATCTTATTAAAGATATTTAGGTTAAACATACAGGCTCTCGTCATCCGTATTATAGCGGCCCGACTATAACGAATACCTGTCTTAGCTACGCTAGACACCCTTAGCCGCAAGGATTACAAATTAAGAAAAATTCTGCAAGTTTCTGCCAATTGAAAGAATAAATAATATCTCCCAAATGCCATCCATTTAACATAATGGCGGTTATACGAAGTCGACTTGTAATGCAATTTGCATTACAGTACTCCTAGTACATTAAATAACTGGGAGATATGATGGCTACTGTTAACTTCAGGGTCGATGAAGCCCTTAAAGAAAAATCCTATTCCATCCTTAAAGAACAAGGTATTGCACCTACAGATTTCTTTACTAGTATTCTTGAGTATGTTGCTACGACTGGGAAACTACCTGTCAAAAAAGCTTTGCTTTCAGAAGAAGATGAAGAATTGTTAGCTCTTGTCCGTAAGCGCATTAATGACCCTAAAGAGATGTTTGAGGAAGTCACATTAGATGACTTATAAGCTTTTACGTCACAAGGACTTTACAGCAGAATGGGAAAAACTCCCTGTTGCTATACGGGATCAATTTAAGAAGAAACTAGCCAAAGTCATAGAGCAGCCACATATTCCAAAGAATATGCTGAGAGGCGATCTTGCAGGTTGCTATAAAATTAAATTATTAAAAGCTGGTGTCAGACTTGTCTATCAAGTTAAAGATGATCAGGTAGTTATCTTGCTCATCACAGTCGGGAAACGAGCTGATAGCATAGTTTATGACGAAGCTAAAAAGCGCATTAAAGACTAAAAATGGGAGCTTATAGCTCCCATTTTTTGACTTCGTATAACGTGTATTATGTTAATTTTAGGAAAATTTTATAATCTTTATGAAAGTAACATAATAAAATAAGCCTTAAATCATCACCATAAAACTTAGGCTCATACCGAATTTTTAATACTTTGTTTAGAAAGCTAGATAAAGCTGATACATTAAAAATGATATTATAAAAAAGATGGTGCCAGTAATGAAAATTAAACATCCCATTTTAAAATTGGTCCTAAGCTGCCTTGGCTTAACTTCAACATGCGTAATAGCCTCTCCTGTATTTCCAAATAACAATAAAGTCCAAACGTCTAATATCTCCAGCAAAACGCCAGGAACAATTTTATCTATACAAGAAGAGAATACCGGTCTATTTACGAATGCTTCACAGCGGTTCTTAATCACTTATCGTAGTCGCGGAGTACAGTCTGAGCCAATTGTCACTTCAGGATATCTTTTACTGCCTAAAGCTAAAGTTCCTCAAGGAGGTTGGCCTGTCCTTGTTTGGGCTCATGGCACAACTGGTGTAGCAGATACTTGTGCCCCTTCCGGAGATTATGCCGGTGGCCCAGTCCATGTCTATCAACAAATTGCTGCGAAAGCACTAAATGCCTGGCTAGCCCGTGGATATGCAGTTATCGCACCTGATTATCAGGGGTTAGGTACTCCAGGTGGACATCCATATATGAATGCACAAAGTCAGCTGCACACTGTCGTGGATGCTGTCCGGGCCACCCATCATTTACAACCCTATAAGTTTAGTAAAAACTGGTATGTAATGGGGCATAGCCAAGGCGGTGCAGCATCTCTGAAGGTTGCAGCGGACGGTCAGAAAGACGCACCTGAATTTAATCTGCGTGGAGCAATAGCACTCGCACCAGGTGGGTATCAATATGAGGGAATTGCTGAATATGTTGCCAGTAATCCGCAAATCACTACCGATGTTGCCGCATTTTTTCCAATCGTGCTTCTGGGAGCAGAAGCAGCAGATCCTGGCCTTGCTCCAGCAAATTTAGTTAGTCCGGACATGGGGGTAATTCTTAATTCTGCACGTAATCGCTGTTTGTCAGAATTACAATCTGATCTCAAGGCAGCACCTAAAACAGTCTTTAAACCGAATGTAGATTTGACACATTTGACAAATTATTTAAAAAAACAGTCTATTGAGAATATGACACCTAGTGTGCCGCTGCTAATTGTACAAGGTGATAAAGACCAGCTTGTAGATTACCGTGGTACTTATGCTTACTATCAGCAAGTATGTAAGAATCAAAAACCTATTGCCTTTCACCCAGTCAAGAATGGAGATCATCGTGACTCTTTAAGACAAAGTGAATTCCTGATTGGAAGCTTTATCAATTCAGTTGAACAAGGGAAAACTATCAATACCTGCAATTCAAAATGATACGGTAGGCTTAGGATTTTGAACTCAAAATAAAGCTATACAGTAGAAGATTAAAATATTTCGAGTTTTAATATATAAATGGAAATAAATCAAAATGATGCCGCAAAGGTTATTATCCCTGACGAATAAAGTAGCACTTGTAACAGGCGGTGCAGCAGGTATTGGGAAAGCCAGCGCTCTCATTCTTGCTCAAGCAGGCTCGGACGTTATGATTGCCGATTTAAATTTAGACGCAGCTAAACATACAGCTGAAGAAATCAAGAAGTTGACTGGACGCAACATAGAATATGTTGCATGCAATATTCTGCAAGATGATCAATTGGTCAATGCAGTGAATAAAACAATCGAAACCTTTGGTCACATTCACATCTTAGTGAACAATGCTGGTGGTGGTGGCGGTGGCCGTGAATCTCCTGATCAAATTAGCGTAGATACTATAGAACGTGATTTTCAGCTTAATGTGTTTGCTGCTTGGCGATTGTGTCAACTCGTCGCACCGCATATGAATAAAGCTGGTGACGGCTCAATCATAAATATCAGCTCTATGAGTTCAATTAACAAAAGCCCTGCTATGAGCGGATATGCATCATCAAAAGCAGCGTTAAATCATATGGTCGCTAATTTGGCACATGATTTTGGTCCGAATATACGTATTAATGCTGTAGGACCTGGAGCGATTCGTACCGCAGCATTAGAAAAAGTACTGAAGCCTGAGATTGAAAAAACAATGCTCTCCCATACACCATTACAACGATTAGGTGAACCGGAAGATATTGCGAGAGCTGTGCTATTCTTTGCCTCACCTATTTCATCATGGATTTCTGGACAAACCTTATTTGTAAATGGTGGTGGTGTACAAACACTTGATTAAAGAGTGGCTGTCTAAAACCTAAAACTCTTATAATTTTAATATAAGGTGCAATCTGTATTTGGATGTATAACAACAAGCCTAAAGCTGCTACACAGGTCTCAATTCCCCCCCATTTAACATAATGGGCGTTATGCGAAACCATTTGTAAAAAACTATTATTTTTCAAATATTTAAAAAATTAGTCATGACTAAAAAATAGGTAAAAAGCCGACTCGGAAACAAGTCGGCTGCTTTTTAAGCAAGTTTGTCATATTCTGCCAATAAAATCGGTTAAAAAATGCTCAAAATTTCAATTTTTCCTGATTTCTAAAGGCTCTCATTTCTGAAATTATCCCCATTTCCTGCGGACAATTCTTGGGATAATTTGAGGATATTTCCTTGTACGTTCTGGCGTACAACAATTCAGGAAAATTGCCAATAGGCACATTTAGCTCAATTTCCTATTATGGATTCATTGAGAACAGGATGTTCCATATAACAATAATAAGATCAGCGACAGGACGCGAGGGATGACAGGAGTTGACCCTAGTACCAAATACGAAAAACCCCGACAGGATGTCGGGGTTTTTTATTGTCATTTGAATAATAATTCAATTAAGCATAAAATATAGACTGTAATCTATATTGTGGTTGTAATATGTGGACAGTCATTACAACGGATCTGTTTAACGAATGGCTTGTACAGCAAGATGAATCTACACAAGAGAAAGTACTCGCAGCGTTGGTCGTTCTACAGCAACAGGGACCAAGTTTAGGTCGTCCTTTAGTAGATACCGTCTATGACTCCAAATTTACCAACATGAAAGAGCTACGTGTTCAGCATCGAGGTAAACCACTGAGAGCCTTTTTCGCATTTGATCCTTTACGACAAGCTATTGTGCTGTGTATCGGTGATAAAGGCGGTAAAAAGCGTTTTTATAAAGAGATGTTAGATATTGCCGATCAGCAATACGAACTTCATCTTTCAACTTTAGGAGATCAATCTAATGGCTAAGACCCTACAAGAATTATTGGCTAGTCGCTCTCCAGAGAGTCAAGCTCGTATTCAAAAAATGGCTGATGAATTACTGTTGGAAACTCAGCTTCACCTTATTCGTGAAGAGTTAGAGATTTCTCAAAAAGAACTGGCTGCAACCCTTGGAATCAAACAGCCGTCATTGTCAGCAATCGAAAATCGTGGTCATGATCTTAAAATTTCAACGATGAAAAAGTATGTTGAAGCAATGGGCGGAAAACTTCGTATTGATGTAGAGCTTCCAACAGGAAAACACATAGGATTTAATGTCTAATAATAAACCTTTGAAAAATAGTACTAAATTACTTGTTAATCTGGACAAGTTTATATTTTTAGTCAATGCTGCCGATAGCCTAGAAGAAATTGAAATTATTAGAGACTTATGCTGTGACTATTTTTCACATTGTAAGAGGCCAAGCTATTACATTGATATTTTTGACGATGCTTATTGGATAAAATATTACGAAATAGCTTAATCCTTCTAGATTCGCATAAGAGATTTTATGTTAAACAGCTTATTAAAAAAGATATCTGCATTTCTTTTCTTGAAACTATAATTTTTTTAATTATCTATTTGATAAGATAAGGCATTAGAAAGAACAAGGTTATTAGGATGTCTCGAGATTCAAATGCAGCTGAAGCTTTAGCTGACCTTCTTTTCCCTCAAGAAGAAGATTTTGCAGAAAACATTTTAGATATACCGCCAGTACAAAGAAAACTCCATACTGAAACTTACGATTTCACAGTGCAAATGATCGTAAATAAACTAGCAGATGGATCTATTTTTATACCAGATTTTCAGCGTAATTACGTTTGGACTGATGTTCAAGCATCTAAATTAATTGAGTCTTTAATCATTCAATGTCCTATCCCTGTAATTTATTTAAATCAGGAAAAAGATGAAAATTATTCTGTAATTGATGGAAATCAACGTACTAGATCATTTGCTAGATTTTTAAACAATGAGTTTTGTCTTAAAGGTCTTACTGCTTATACTGAACTTGAAGGCTATACATTTAGTCAACTTGATCCACGTTTTCAAAGACATATAAAAAATAGAACTATTAGATGTATTAGTATTTTAAAAGAAACACATCCTCAAGTTAAATTTGATGTATTTGAAAGACTAAACTCTGGTGCCACTCAACTTACACGTCAAGAAATTAGACATGGGTTGTATTATGGAAAATTAATGGAATTAGCTTCTGAAATTGTAGAAAGTAGATCTGCGGATATTTTTACCTATGTACAAGCTATTCATCCCGAGAATAAGCGCATGAAAGCGGAAGAATTTATTTTAAGATTCTGGTCATTCGCAGAAAATTTTGATAGCTATTCTAAGCCCTTAGCAGGATTTATTAATTCGTATGTACAAAAAAATAGAAAACCTACTAAGAAGAAATTAACAGAATTAAGAAGTGCTTTTATAAGTACCTTACAGGTAGTTATTGAAGTATTCGGGAAACATTCATTTCAAACTTTTACTATCAAAAATGATGGTGAAATAGAGGTTCAGAGTAAGTTTAATGCGGCTCTTTATGATGCTGTTATGATAGGTTTTTATCAATTAATACAAGAGAATAGACTAGATAATAGTTTGAAAGGAGAACGTGCCTTAGAGAAAATGAATGATTTACTAAAAGACGTAAATTTTAGAAAATCAATCAGCCAATCAACTAGTGATGTAAATCCTATTAAATTTAGAGTTTCGGCAGTCAAAGAGCAGTTTTCTCTTAGAAAGTAACTTGTAATGATCTATAAACCTAGCAAAGCATTAGATACGTTTGATTCTGATATCCAACCTATTTTAAATAGGTTGGATTCTTTAAAAAATCAACAAGATATCATTAGTGAATACAAAGATGATATTTTGTTTTCATCTATTTTTTTATCCCATGCATATTTTGAGAATTATATAGATGATATTTTCTCTAGCTACACAAAAAGTTTTGCTAATTTTAAATTAATTGACTTGCCAGATTATTTAAAAGCTTTTTATTTTTATAAAGCTATTCCTGATAAGGTACATAAGCTGGCTGTAGGTTTTGAGAATGAAGAAACCACTTTGGCAACATTACAAAGTACTTTGCGAAACCCTAATCAGCTCCTAAATTTGCACGCTACTCTACCTCAATATGCATTAAAAGGAGATTTTTTATATGAACGTAAGAAATATCCTTCGGTAGATAATTTAAATATTATTTATAAGAGAATAGGGATAAAAAAAATATTTAATGAAGTATCAAGGGAACTAAAATCTGATGCTCAGTCTTATTTAGAATCTTTATCAAGCTTAAGAACAACATTAGCTCATAACGGGGAATTAGTTGGTATCAGTTTTGATGATGTAATTTTAAGTTTAGAGAAATTTATCAAGTTTGTTGAAGGGTTAGATAAAGTATTACATAAGCATTTACTTAGAGAACTGGGAGATGCTTTTTGGAATATTGAAATTTCATCCTAAATATATTTAAAAGATTTACTAAAGTTAACATAATACGCCTTACACGAATTCCCAAGGCATGGCTTTTAGTCATGCTTTTTTTATCAAAAGACTATAGCTGAATGATAACGAGCCAAATCGCATATAATACCTATCATTAAACTTAGTAAAATAATTAAATGATAGTATTATCATTAACCTAATCGAATTAAGACTAAATGATAGAAATGAATACACGTATTTATCTACGAGCTTCAACTAAAGATCAAGATGCAAAAAGGGCTTTGCAGATTCTTCAGGATCTAAACCAAAACTTGAATTTGGGCGAAACCATTGTGTACGTGGAAAACTATAGTGGTACGAAGTTAGACCGACCTGAATTGAATAAGCTACTGTCAGAAGCAAATCAGGGTGACACCTTGTTAGTTGAAAGTATTGACCGCTTATCACGCCTAACCCAACGAGATTTTCAAGAGCTGAAGCGCAGGATCCAGGAAAAGGGACTTCGTTTAGTCGTAGCAGATCTTCCTACTACCTACCAAATGATTCAAGCCAGTGACAGCATTACTCATTCAATTCTGGAACTCATCAATAATATGTTGATTGATCTCCTGGCAACAATGGCTCGCCTGGACAATGAGAAACGTATAGAACGTATTAAGCAGGGCCTAGCGCGTTCAGGTTACAAGCCAACAGGTAAGAAGGCTAATGAGGCTAAACATAAACGAATAAAAGAACTGCTGGTGGCTGGCAATATGACTAAGGAAGAAATTGCAAAAGCAGTGAATTGTGGAGTTGCAACTGTCTATCGAGTTGCTAAGGTTATCTAAAAGGGGCTTATCTCAACGCGTCCAAATGAGGCATCGCTGTATTCAGGTTACTTTACATAAGAGTTTTTATGTTAAATAGGACTAAAAATATACTCTAATTTTAGAGTTTTCTTTTAGGTATGATGTAAAAACATACAAGCCTAAGAGTTTAATTTAAAGGTTAAGAATTGAATAAATTAGTAAATATTTTTATGGCTTTAGGAGTTTGCCTTTCAATGGAAACATTTGCAGAACCTGTTTTTTCTAATGATTTATTAGCGAAAGCAGAAAGTGGAGATACTTCTGCCCAGTTAGAATTAGCTGAGATTTATCTATATGGTCATGGTGTTGATTCAGATGAAAATCAAGCTGAAATTTGGGCTATTAAATCAGCTGAAAATGGAAATGTAGCAGCAATGTTTTGGTTAGCTGATGGATATGTTACCTATGCTAGATTAATAGAGGATGATGACAAAAACGATTCTTTAGAACATTTCCAAAAAGCTTTTAAGTGGTTTCAGAAAGCTTCAGAAAATGGTCATTCTGAATCAATGGTTGAGTTAGCTGACCTATATACTCGCGCAGATAGCGGAATAGAAGTTAATATTAAGAAAGCTTTAGAACTTCGTGAAAAGGCTGCAAAGTTAGGTAATAAGAAAGCAATGCGAAGTCTTTCCGTTATGTATCGTGATGGTATAGGCATTCCTAAAAATACTGATTTAGCTCAAAGTTGGTGGGATAAGTCTGAAAATTAATTTTAGTAAAAGTTAAGGATTTTTTAAGAGTCTAATAAATGAATAGTGTTCATGAAATTATAGAAAAAATACATAATG
>OJSL01002104.1_pt1 | contig 13269 bp, 9 predicted proteins | sample 1599451 | NCBI WGS metagenome assembly OJSL01 (sample SAMN04168657, study PRJEB22393) | human gut metagenome | biome: human gut microbiome; feature: stool | host: Homo sapiens | collected 2014-03-20
TCGTTAATTCTTTTTCAAAGGACTGACCGCTATCAGCTCCCGGATGTTCGGATCGGTGTAGTGGCCGGTGGCAAGAAGAATGGGACTGCTTGCCACGGCGTTTACACTTATAGAATCCTGTCGGAAGGATGTTCTTCAGCCCTGCTACCGGATGTCGTGGTAGGGAACGAGGCTTTATTTCCTTCTTTGCGGTAACCGTATTTCTTCTTGCGATGCAGGACTGTCTGTCCAATCAGGCTTGTTGTCCGTACATCCGGTCAGCAGATCATCGGCATCACAACAAAATACGATTACCCAGAGATTCTAAACCATAACCAAAACATAAAATAAAACTTACATTACAGAATAGTATTTTCCATATTCCCTTCAACAGGAAGCCATTCGCTGGTACTTACATTTTCGAGTGTGATGTCTTTACCGTTGAAAAGAAGGTTGTAGATATATCTTTTTCCTTTTTCCCACTTCGTATTGGCGGGAATTTTATATTTGAATGTCGTTTCGTTGATGATGAAGAGCACTTCCACATCTCCGTCTGTTCTGATACGCGATGTGGGGATTACCATTAGTTGTTGCGGCTCGTCCGGTATCTTTTTCAACATGCGCGGAGTATTCAGTTTCAGTCGGGTAGAGGCATTTGTCCCGGCACATCCGCCGATATTTCCGGTTTTAATGTTCATCTTACCCCTGAAGCAAAGAGCTGTACCGCCGGCTTTGTTTCCGATCTGTATCGCATGAAGTAGGAAGCAGCCTTCTGCTTCCGGTGTCATTCGCAGTTGGAAGCTCAGGAGCGAAAGCGTATGATTCATGTTAAGCAACGCGACTGGGGAAATCTGGTTGACCGCTCGTTGCCCGCTGGCCTGTATCCCGTACATGTAATCTTTCGTCAGGGAAGCGTCTGGCGATATGCGGACCGGGATATTCTCCGGGTCGAAATTAACCTGCGACTGATACGGGTAATAGGCATAAACAGTGACTGGTTCCTCGTTCAGATAAATATCGGGTGACTGGCGCCAGTTCAGCTTGTAGTTTACCAGAAAGGCTTCAGCCCGCACGTTTTTGTAATCCGGATTACTATCGTAGATGTTGCCGGTACTTTCCGAGACGACATGCAACCCGATGACCGATCCTCTTGTAAATTCTTGCATAAAATTAGGAGACTTTGTTGTCAGCACCTTTGTTATTATTCTTAAAGGTTGCTCTTTCATGCCTAAATTTTCAATGAGTCCCGGATCGTAGTCGTTTGTGCAACTAAAAATACTAACCGCCGTTATCATAAATAGTAGTAATTTATTCATTCTTTGTATTATTTTTGTGAAGTGATTGCAGGTACAAAGATCAGTCAGTTTGGAGAGGTAGAGGGTGCATTCGGTATAAAACCACGATGAAATCGTATAAAACCACGAGGCGCAAATTATCTACAGGCATCAAATTGTCTACTAATGGTTCAGATCAACTATTTAATGCTTCAATTTGTTTACTTGATACGAGGGATATATTATGTTGGACAAAATTCAGTTTTTATTAAGCTTACAGATCATCGGATTCTGTATCTTCGGCGGAGCTACCCTATTGCTCCGGGCCGGTGATAACCGGGCGAAAAGGATATTAGGGTGGGGTATGTTTTTGTGGGCTTTTCTGGCTGCCATAAGGTTGTCTGTGAATCTTTACCTGCATAAACCGAAAGAGGCTTTCCATCCGGATATATTGATTATGGGTGCTTTGGTAACGGCAACGCTTGCTTGTTATGTGATTGAGGTCTTACGGCCCGGGTTTCTTACCTGCAAACGTTTTTTCTTATTTATCAGTCCGGTTGTTTTTGGTGGACTGGCTTACCTGACTTATCGTTTGTCGGGAGGTGAAATTCATACCTACTATTCAATAAGGGAGGTTTTCGAATACTTGAATATGGATGTTTTGCTTCGTATGACAGTCTTTCTGCTGACTTTGTTTTATATGATTCTGCCCGTTTATCTGATAGCAAGGTACAGTAAAGACTTCAATGTTTTTTTAGCAGAGAATGTTTCCGATCCGGAAGAATATGATTTGGAATGGTTAAGGAAAACCATGATAATTTTGATTGTTCTGTATGGTTTCTATCTTGTCTTATTGCTGACCAATACACCATTGATGTATGTGATCGACAAAACAGTCCTGTTGTTCGTTTGGTATTATTTCTTTTATAAGGCGCTATTTCTGAAGGTAGTTGTTTTGGAGCATTCTTTTAAAAGCGGATGGGATCTTCTGTATCAAGAGGACGACAATGACGATGATGAACACAGGGTTCTCAGTAAACGCTATGCAGAGGAAGTAAGTGCATGGTTTGAAAGAGAAAAACCGTATCTTCGCGAAGATTTACGTCTGACGGATTTGCAACGGATCTTCCCTATCAGCCGTTCTTATCTTTCCCAATTGTTTAACCGGGAGTTGGGACAATCGTTCTCCGATTATGTCAACCAGTTCCGGATCGAGGAAAGCAAGCGCTTGATGGATGCCGAGCCGAATGCCAGTATACAGGAGATTGCCGAACGTTCCGGATTCCATTCGATCAGTACGTTCCGGCGGGCTTTCCAGAAGTGTACGGGCATGATCCCGTCGGAGTATAAGAATAACAAATAAATACATAACGATCTTTATTCTATCATGGACACTGTTCAAACTACTACTGCCAGACCGCATATTGTCTGGCTGGATGTTCTTCGTCTTGTCGCCATCTTGATGGTGATTGCCATCCATTGCACTGATCCGTTTAACGCTTCGCCTGAATCGCGTGCCAATCCGGAGTTCAATTTCTGGGGTTCTGTTTATGGCTCCATGCTGCGTGCCAGTGTGCCGCTTTTTGTGATGATGACCGGATTTCTTTTGTTGCCGGTCAGGCAAGAGGCTTCTGCCTTTTATAAGAAACGCATTCCACGTGTGTTGTTTCCATTTCTGATCTGGTCTGTTTTGTTTGATCTGGCGCCCTGGTTCATCCAGTGGATAGGAGGCAGCCCGGAACTGGTGACGGACTTTTTCCCTTGGGAACCGAACCCTTCGGCCTCGTTTGTAGAGGCGTTGAAGACGATCGCTTTGATCCCTGTAACCTTTACGGTCTATGCGACGCCAATGTGGTATATCTATGTGCTGATAGGACTTTATCTGTATATGCCGGTCTTTTCCGCATGGGTGGAAAAGGCGTCGGATAAGGCGAAGCGTATGTTTCTGGCGTTTTGGTTTATTTCGTTGTTTATCCCTTATCTGACGGAGTTTGTTTCGCATTACCAGTTCGGAACCTGCTCATGGAATTCATTCGGTCTATTTTATTATTTTGCCGGTTTCAACGGCTATTTGCTGTTAGGACATTATTTAGGGAAAAGAACGGATTGGTCGCTTGGCAAGACTTTCTCGGTGACGGTTCCGCTGTTTTTAGTTGGCTATTTTATTACATTAGTCGGTTTTCGCTATATGACATCCGATCCGAACGTGAGCGAGGAGGGGATGGAGTTGTTCTTTACTTATTGTTCGCCTAACGCATTGTTGATGACGGCAGCCATTTTCTTGTTGGTACGGAAAGTACGGATTACTTCGCCGGTTATTTGCCGTGCCCTTGCCAATCTGACCAAATGTGGTTTTGGCTTGTATTGCGTGCATTATTTCTTTGTCGGCCCTTCCTATATGTTCGCGCAGTGGATTGGAACACCTATTCCGGCCTTGGTTCCTGTTTCGACCATTCTTACCTTTATTTGTTCATGGTCATTTACTTATCTGGTGAGTAAGTTGCCACATGCGAAATATATCATAGGCTAAGGTGCTTTTTTATTGTTCGGCTGTTTGTACAAATGATGTTAAATAGACATTTTGAGGTGAATAACGTATCTGTTTTACCTCTATTTTTGTGTTGTAAAACATAATTATGCAATACTAATGCGGGTGTGTTTTGCATGAGTCGTTTTAAACAAAAAGAGAGAAGCTATGAAGAAGTTTTTTAGAAAGTGCCTCAGATGCCTTGAAATATTAGGTGAATATGGAATGCAGAAATATGGTATGAAATAAGAGGTAAATGTGTGTTTGGTAGGGAATGTCGGTACGGCATTCCTTTTTTTATTAGAAATGATGTTTTTCTATATAATGTAAAAGCTTGGCGGTGCGTTAAGCGTGGGGGTAGAATAGTTTTGACACCGCCAAGAATGCTTATTTGGATGAAGGAGAGGAGAGGCGGTAACTGACGAATGCGACGCGCCTACTATCCGGAGCCCAGGAATTGACATTGATTGTGCCCTGTCCTCCGAATAACTTGACTAATGTTTTTGGCTTTCCTCCTGTGGCTGGCATAATCCTAAGTTCAACGTTCTTATTGGGAAGATGCTGCCCCGGTTCCAGATCTCCTTTATAATAAGTGATAAAGATAACGGATTTACCGTCAGGCGAGACATGAGGAAACCAGGAATTGCGGGTTTCGTCAAACGTCATCTGGGTTTGTTCGGAGCCGTCTTTCTTCATTCTCCATACTTGCATCAAACCCGTGCGTACGGAATTGAACCAGATATATTCTCCGCAAGGGGAATATTCGGGACCATCGTCCAATCCTTCTGCTGTCGTCAGCTGTCTTTCTTCTCCTCCTTCAACTGAATAATGTAAATGTCATAATTGCCTTTCCGGTCGGCACAATAGGCAAGTTGCCGTCCATCCGGGCTCCATCCGTGTAGGTAGCTAGGAGCAATCGGGGTGATCAAGCGAGGTGTCCCTCCTTGCATCGGGAGGGTATAGATGCGTGATTTGCCGTCTTCTTTCGTCCCGTGGCTGATAGCTATCTGCTTGCCGTCGGCAGCTATGACATGGTCGTTGTTGCATCGGGTGGCAAAGCCAGTGTTTATCATTTCAGGTTCGCTGGGCGAATCGGGGGAGAGTTTGTACAGTTTTCCCCCGCTATTATACACGAGCCACTGGCCGTCGGGTGTCCAGTTTGGAGCTTCGACACGGTAGGGGAATTCTTTGACTACGGTGCGCCTGCCGTTTGTTACGTCCAGTACTTCCAATATGCTGGTTACGTCGTTTTGTTGGGCGGATGCGAGCGACGTGAAAGCCGCTAAGAGAATCATACAACAGGTTTTCATAATGATTGAGAATTAATATGCGCTGAAAGATACTAAAATTAGCCGGGACGATAATGACCGTAAGGGATTAATTTTTTCTTTTCCTTGGTTTTCTTTAGGTAGCATTGATCCAGAAGCAGGGTGCGGTTTACTATTTTGTGCACTACCCTGAAATTGTGGTCTATCAAGATAATGCCTCTTGTCCGGGCGCTTTCGGTGATGTGCATACGTATTTCTTCTGCAGCAATAGGAGAGGCGTTGAACGGTTCGTCCAGCAGGAGATGGCCAGCTTTGCTGTAGAGGATAAGTTTGGTCACTTTCTAATATTCCATAGAATGTGATAGGAGTATCTATAAAACAACAGGTGTGCTGTTGATTAAGTATAGACAGCGCACCTGAAAATGAAAATTATTTGTAAAGAGAAGATTTTACCACTTATTATACAGCACCACTTCGCGAGTACCGCGTACGCTCATAGTCGGAAACCAGAGATCTTCTGCTGTCAGACCGCATTCGTCGACGGCTTGCAGGCAATATTCCAGTTTGCCGAAATCGGCATCGACATTGTTCGTCCCAAAGGTGAACTTGATTCCACGCTCTTTCGCTTTGCGGATGATGTCGAAGCTTGGAATTTTGTAGCGTGCGTTGATTTCGAGTGCAATGTTATGTTTTTTCAATACATCCAGGACGCGGTCGATACGCTCATCGGTCCAGTATTTGGCATACTCTGCATTCAACTCTTCCGGCAGGAAGGTAGGATTGGCATAGATGTCGGCCGGCTCATTGGTAAGGATCTTGACGGTCTGGTCCACCAAGTGATCCATATATTGTTCTTTGGTAACACCGTCGTAGTGTACCTCTTCGGGGCGGTATATCCTTGACAGACGTCCTTTATGGTCCACAATGGTCATTCCGTCGGTAAAGAGATAATCGAATACGCCTAAAGCCTTCTGAGAGAAGGTGGCTGTCCACTTACGGCCTTCACCTTGCACACCGCGCAGGAATGGCATGTCTTTTACTTCGTTGTAGTATTCGTACACTTCCTTGTCATCGGCAAGCATACGGCCTACGCCACCCTCACCGGCATTGGGAGCCACACCGTAGTTGATACCGTAGTTCATTGACATGGCGTGCGCCATCTCCTTCGTCAGGCCGCCTTTCAAATGCACGTGGTAATCTATCACGGGGAAGTTTTGCTGCTGGAAACGGATCACAGCATCGTTCTGTTCGTCTATCCGTGGCATTGTGTCTGCCTCATTGACCGCGTCTTTTTCCAAGCGGGTCATGTTGAGGTTACGAAAGGTTACATCACCGCTCATACCTTTTAGTGCAATAGAACCGCGGCTGAGCAAGCGCCCGGCATACTCTTTTGTACGATAGGGGTGTTCGGGTTCGGTATAGCATACTACTACCGTATCGTTTATGGCAATCATTATGTTATGCCCGCGTACAGCAATTTCAAAGTCGAACCACTTCCCGTCTTCAGCTAATGAACGGTAGAGGTTACGCACGGATGTGAGGCTGCCGCTTTTACGTGTGCCGTCGATGGCTCCGTTCCGGAATGCTACCTCATAGCCTGATTTCCCGTCGGTATGATGGAACAACAAGGCCGCTTCCGCATTTTCCCCGGTGAGAGCTTGCCCGGTAAGTATAAAGTTCTCATATTCTCCTTCAGCAAACCAGGTCGATCCGGCTGTCACGGTTATTTCATTACCGTCGGCAGTTCCCATTTCGGGACTGCTGAAACGGTCTAATGGTTCTGCAACGTTGTATCGTATGCAGCTGGTAAGCCCTAAGATACTTATCAAGGCCACTATTAATGCTGTACTGGTTTTATCAATCATAATGTATTTTGTTTTAGGTAATTACACATTAAAGCGGAAATGCATGATATCGCCGTCCTGAACGATATATTCTTTTCCCTCGACACTCATCTTTCCGGCTTCTTTTACAGCAGATTCCGAACCGTAGGAAATATAATCCTCATATTTGATGACTTCGGCGCGGATAAAGCCTTTTTCGAAGTCGGTATGGATCACACCGGCACATTGCGGGGCTTTCCATCCTTTATGGAAAGTCCAGGCACGACATTCGTCGGGACCGGCGGTCAGGAATGTTTGCAGGTTCAGGAGTTTGTAAGCGGACTTGATCAGACGGGCAACGCCGGATTCTTCCAAACCGATCTCCTGTAAGAACATCTGGCGTTCTTCGTAGGTGTCGAATTCGGCAATCTCGCTTTCGATCTTGGCCGCTACGACCAATATTTCAGCTCCTTCGTCTTTTACGGCTTCGCGGACAGCATCCACATATTTATTACCGTTGACTGCGCTTGCTTCATCTACGTTACAGACATACATTACCGGTTTGTCGGTCAACAGGAATAGATCGTGTGCGATCTTCTGCTCGTCTTTCGTCTCGAAAGAAACGGTGCGGGCACTTTTACCCTGTTCCAGTGCTTCCTTATATTTGCAAAGTACTTCATAAGCGATTTTAGCCTGCTTGTCACCGCCTGTCTGAGCCTGTTTCTGCACTTTGGCAATACGGCTGTCAATGGTTTCCAGGTCTTTGATCTGCAATTCGGTGTCAATGATTTCCTTGTCGCGAACCGGATCGACACGGCCGTCCACATGAACAATATTGTCGTCATCGAAGCAACGCAGTACATGCAGGATTGCATCTGTTTCGCGAATATTGGCAAGGAATTTGTTTCCCAGCCCTTCTCCTTTGCTGGCGCCTTTTACAAGGCCGGCGATGTCTACGATTTCCACCGTAGTAGGGATAACACGCTGGGGATGTTCGATTTCTGCCAGTTTGTTCAAACGTTCGTCCGGTACGGTGATCACGCCGACATTCGGTTCGATCGTACAGAACGGGAAGTTAGCAGACTGTGCTTTTGCATTCGATAAGCAATTGAAAAGAGTAGACTTTCCTACGTTGGGAAGTCCTACGATGCCACATTGTAATGCCATTCTATTTTGTTGTTATGATTTATTCAAACTTTGTTTCCAGACTGCAAAGATATACAATCTTTTGTATTTATGTTGCCGGATACAGGCGAACCGGATATAGAAAATATTGTTTGGGCGAATAAGCGGGAGAGGAATTTGAGTCTTTTAATAATCCAGTATGGCCCGAACCTGCCGCTTTTCCTTTTTGGGGCATATAGCGAGGCGGCTGTTTGCCATATTGAATGCTACTCCCAGATCGATCACGCTGTTGTCTTTGCACCAGTATTCCTCGTCGTATAAAAAAGTTCCTTGATACTTGGCGAGGAACATGTTGAATTCCCGTTGCCTGGTGTGCAGTAATACCAGATTGAGCATATCCGGCAGATGCCAGTTGTCTAAGGTCCCTTCGGAAATGGACTCGCAATAGATCAAGGCATCGAAATAATCGAGTGTCTGTTCCCGTATCTCCATTACCGAACCTTTATAAGGGGCTATATCGGGTTCTATATGCTGACCGGGAGAATCTGCTCCAGCCTGTATGATCACGCCGTTTGCATAGAGATCTCCGACTGCCGGAACCCGGAAAGGGGGAAGATGGATACCTTGCGCGATCTTATATCCTTTTTCGGGGTAATAGTAAGTGAAATGGCTCAGTGATGTCGTGAGGCGGATGGAACGGATGTGGCTGGCTTCATCCGGGATAGCGATTGAAATACCCCGATTCAGTATCTCTGTATCCGGTGTTATGTAACGATACAAGGGGAACTGTCCGGATGTGAATTCGAACGCTGCTTTTTGTACGGATACTGGAAGATTGTCAGGGAATATGAAATACATAATTTTCCAATTGCTCCATCTGTCCCCCTAAGACGGAAAATATAATAAAAGCGTGGGAACTGCCATCTATCCAAGCAAGAGGTATCGCCAAACACCTATCCAGCAGATAGACAACAGCCCACGCTTGATGTTTATATATTATGTATATATATACAAAAAACGTGAGGCAATTGTTGTCTACTGTCCTTGCTGGATGAAAAATTGGCGATTTTCTTGCTTAAGGACAATATGATAACGCTTCTGTTTTACTATGTGATATTGCAACTCCTTGCAATAAATTTCACGACAAAGATAGTGTATAAATGCTGTGATTTATAAACTTTATGTGTTTTTGTTAATGCGCTTCCAGCCAGTTTACCCCTTCACCGCAGTCGGCGATCAAGGGAACTTGCAGTTTGATTGCATTTTCCATTTCATCCAACACGATTTGTTTCACTTTTTCCAATTCGTCTTTGTAGACGTTAAAGTTCAATTCATCGTGTACCTGCAGGATCATCTTGCTCCTCAGACCTTCGGTTTCGAAGCGGTTGAAGATGCGAACCATGGCAACTTTGATGATGTCGGCTGCACTGCCCTGGATCGGAGCGTTGATCGCGTTTCGTTCGGCATATCCCCGTACGATCGCGTTATGGGAGTTGATATCCGGCAGGAAACGTTTGCGCTTATAGATCGTCTCTACATATCCTTTTTCTTTCGCCACCTCGATGCTTTCGTCCATGTATGCACGGATGTCTGGATAGGTTTTGAAGTATCCTTCGATCAACTCTTTTGACTCTGCGCGTGGGATGCTCAGCCGTTCGGCCAACCCGAAAACAGAGATTCCGTAGATAATGCCGAAATTGGCCGTTTTCGCTTTCCGACGCATATCGGAAGTGACTTCTTCAACCGGAATACCGTATATCTTGGCGGCTGTGGCGGCATGAATGTCGGCTCCGCTGCGGAAGGCTTCTATCATGTGGGCATCCTGGCTCAGATGGGCCATGATGCGAAGTTCGATCTGCGAATAGTCGGCGGAGAAGAAAATACAGTCTTCGTTTTCGGCTGTAAAGGCTTTCCGGATTTCACGTCCCAACTCATCGCGTACCGGAATGTTTTGCAGGTTCGGATTGGTGGAACTGAGGCGGCCGGTCGAGGTGACTGCTTGGTTGTAGGACGTGTGGATCTTGCCGGTTTCCGGGTTGATCAGTTCGGGTAGGGCATCGATATAGGTGCTGAGCAGCTTCTTCAGCCCTCGATATTCGAGCAGCTTTCCCACGACGGGATGTTTGGAACGCATTTTTTCCAGTATTTCTTCACTCGTGCTATAGCTGCCTGTCTTTGTCTTCCTCGCTTTCTCTTCTATCTTGAGGTGATCGAAAAGGACTTCGCCGACCTGGCGGGCAGAATTGATGTTGAACTTCATTCCTGCCAGTTCGTAGATCTCTTTCTCCAACTTCTTGAGTGCGGTCGTCAGTTCCTCGGACGATTGTTTCAAGGCGACGGTGTCAAGCGTCACTCCCGTATATTCCATTTCAGCCAATACATATATTAAAGGCATCTCGATGTCATAAAAAAGCGATTCGAGTCCTTCTTTTTCCAGACAGGGGGTAAAATAGTTTTTCAGCTTGAGCGTGATGTCCGCGTCCTCGGCGGCATATTCGGCTACTTGGACAACCGGGACGTCACGCATGGTAAGTTGTTTCCTTCCTCTCGGGCCGATCAGTTCCTCGATCCGTACTGTTTTATATTTAAGGTATGTTTCGGCGAGGTAGTCCATACCGTGACGCAGTTCGGGATTCAGAAGGTAGTGGGCGATCATCGTGTCGAATAGAGGGCCGGCTATCCGGATTCCATATTTGCGGACGACAAGGATGTCGAATTTTATATTTTGTCCGATCTTGAGAGATTTCGGATTCTGCAGGGCGGGGGAGAAGTGGGCAAGAATTTTGCCGGCTTCTTCGCGGGCTGCCGGAACAGGGACGTACCAGGCCTCGTTTTCCTTCACGGCGAACGACATTCCGACCAATCCGGCCTTCAATGGATCTATACCATCTGTTTCCGTGTCAAAAGCAAAAAAATCCTGTTCGTTCAAAAACCGCCCTAATTCTATTCTTTTTTCCTCTGTATCAACAAGATAATAGGTGTGAGGAGTAGACTTTAAGTTCGCGAGAGTCGAATATTTGGGAACAGCCGTAGGTTCGGTCGCAAATTCTTCAAAGAGCGAGCCTTGAATCGGGCCTGCCGGAGCTGCTTTTTTTCTTGTATCGGCTTTTGCTGGCGCCGGTGCTGTTTTGGACTCCGTTTTGACTTTTTCCGGCTCTCCGCTCATTCTGTTAATAAATGTTCTGAATTCTAATTCAGTGTAAATCTCTACGAGACGTTCCTCATTCATCTTTTCACGGATGCATTTGGCAGCATCGAACCGGATCGGTACATCCGTCTTGATTGTTGCCAGGAATTTGGAGAAGCGGATCTGCTCCATGTTCTCCATGACCTTCTTTTGAAGGGAGCCTTTCAGCTTGTCGGTATTCTCCAAAAGATTTTCGATCGTTCCGAATTCGGCCAATAATTTCTGGGCGGTCTTTTCACCGACACCCGGACATCCGGGGATGTTGTCGGAACTGTCGCCCATCAGTCCTAAAAGGTCGATCACCTGGTCGACGGATGTCAGGCCGTATTTGTCCAGTACTTCGGGTACGCCCATAATCTCGTAGTCACCGCCGAAGCGGGGGCGGTACATGAATATATGTTCGGATACCAGCTGGCCGTAGTCTTTGTCAGGTGTCATCATATATACTTCGAAACCTTCTTTTTCGGCTTGCTTGGCAACCGTGCCGATAACATCGTCGGCCTCATAGCGCGGAACTTCCAGTATCGGGATATTGTAGGCTTCTATGATGTCTTTGATGAAAGGGACCGACTTGCGGATATCTTCCGGCGTCTCTTGCCGTTGCGCCTTGTACTGTTCGTAGGCTTCGTGGCGGAAAGTCGGACCTTTCGGGTCGAAGCCTACCGCAATATGGGTCGGGTTTTCACGTTTCAGGACATCTTCCAGGCTGTTGATAAAACCGAAGATGGCCGAAGTGTTCATGCCTTTGGAGTTGATACGCGGGTTCTTGATAAAAGCGTAGTAAGACCGATAAATCAATGCATATGCATCTATGAGGAATAACTTCATCTCTTTTAACACGTTTTAGTGTGACAATTGTCGGTAAATGTACGAAAAAACTCGCTTACTCGATACTTTTTGTTACTTTTGCGCATCTTAGGATCAATTATGAAGGATAGAAGTAAAATAGAACAACCGGTTGCCGTAGAGTTTAAACGTTTTAATGATGAGTTTGCTGCTTCGCTGCGAAGCGAAACGAATCGTTTGCAATCAGCTATTGACCAGATACTGAATGCGAGCGGAAAACATGTCCGCCCCTTATTAGTACTTTTGACGGCTAAAGCATGTGGGCAGGTAACGGATAATACGATCAATTCGGCTGTTCTGTTGGAACTGCTTCATACTGCCACACTGATTCATGATGATGTGATCGACGAGACAAAACAGCGTCGCGGGGTTCCTTCCTTGAATGCCATATTCGATAACCGCATTTCTGTCTTAGTGGGCGATTATGTCCTTTCCACCGCGTTGATCCGTTCTATCCAGACAGGTAATCTGCAAATCATAGGTATTGTTTCCAATCTCGGACGCGATCTTTCGGAAGGGGAGATCAAGCAGTTGGAAACGGCCGAAGAAAGCATCATCGACGAATCCTGCTATATGCAGGTGATACGGAAAAAGACGGCCATGCTGCTTTCCGCTTGTGCCGAGATCGGTTCCATCTCTGCCGGGGCATCCGGTGAAATGGTGGAAAAATGCCGTGAGTTCGGCGAATACTTAGGTTACTGTTTCCAGATCAAAGATGATATCTTCGACTACTTCAAAGAAGCGAATATCGGCAAACCGACCGGCAACGATATCCGGGAGGGAAAGGTCACGCTCCCCTTGCTGCACGCGTTGCAGACGGGTAGGAGAGAAGAGGCAGAACATTGCCTTCATATCATAAATGAAAAAGACTTTACCACAGAGAATATAGATTTGCTGATTGATTTTGCGAAAGCGAACGGGGGAATCGAATATGCTGAACAGCGTATGCAGGTATATCATGACAAAGCGGTCGAGGTTTTGATGACACTTCCTGAATCGGAAGCACGCGAAGGTTTGCTGCTGCTTGCCGATTACATCGTAGAGCGCCGTAAATAGATTTTCGCGTATTTACTGTCACTCTATCACTTTTTTTCTTGCATCCTTTGTATATCAACATGTATTGAGTGTGATAGATGCCCTTTTCATCTATCACTCCTGTGTCACTCTCTATCACACTTTTCTTTTCATTTAATACGTTATTGGTTGAAAATCAATTTGATAAATATGCCGAAGGAAATTT